>Ga0335085_10003551_pt1 | contig 26838 bp, 27 predicted proteins | sample Lox_Sample_45_FD_206712 | JGI IMG/M metagenome (GOLD analysis project Ga0335085, IMG submission 206712) | Soil microbial communities from Loxahatchee National Wildlife Refuge, Florida, United States - Lox_Sample_4.5 | ecosystem: Environmental > Terrestrial > Soil > Wetlands | place: USA...
CGAGCCGTTCGATCTTTAACCATCCATCCACTGAGGTAAGCCCATGCCCGATTCAATCTCCACCAACCCCGCCGCCGAACAAGTCGCCGCCGAAATCCGCAAGATCGGCCGCAACTGGAATCCCGAGGTGTTGAAGGCGACCTACGCGCTCTATAAGCCGCTGCAGGAACGCGCGCCCAAGGACGGCGTCGACGCCGCCAAGGACATCGCCTATGGCCCGCACGAGCGCCATCGGCTCGACATCTACACGCCGAAGCAGAAGCCGACCAAGGCGCCGGTCGTCGTCTATTTCCATGGCGGCGGCTATATCGGCGGCGAGCGCAGCCCGCTGCCCGGCCTCATCTACGACAACGTCGCAATCTTCTTCGCGCGCAACGGCATGATCGGCGTCAACGCGACCTATCGCCTGGCGCCCGAGCACAAATGGCCAAGCGGCGCCGAGGATGTCGGCAAAGTCGTCGCGTGGCTGCACGACAACGTCGCGAAATACGGCGGCGATCCCGACCGCATCTTCATCGCGGGCCAATCGGCCGGCGCGACTCATGTCGCGACCTGGACCTTCGTGCCGCAAGTCCATGGCAGCTCCGGGCCGCGCATCGCCGGCGCGATCTGCCTCTCCGGCGTCTACGCGCCGCAGCATCCGGTCTACAGCCCGGGAAAGCCGGCGGAGAACTCGATCGCTTATTACGGCGCGGATGAGAGCAAATATGCGGCGATGAGCCCGCTCAACCACGTGAAGCCCGGCCATCCGCCGGTGCTCGTCGGCGTCACCGAATACGATCCCTACCCGCTCGCCTGGCCGAGCCACGCCCTCGCCGCCGAGCTGGTCAAATGCGACAAGAAGGCGCCGTGGTTCGTCTTCAGCCGCAACAACAACCACGTCTCGCCGACCATGCAGATCAACTCCGAGGCCGACGGCATCGGGCAGGAGCTGCTGGCCTTCGTGAAGAACCCGGCTTAGTCCCAGCTCGAAGCCCCCTCACCCCGACTCTCTCCCCGCTGGGGAGAGGGAGGGGCCCATCGCGTTAGCGATGGGAGGGTGAGGGGGAATTGCGGCGCGTCACCGCCGCGCTTTCTTCTTCGTCTTGGCTTTGGCCTTTTTCGCGGCCTTGCGCGCCGGCGCTTTCTTCGCCGCCTTCTTCGGGGCTTTCTTCGCAGCCGGCTTGGCGCGTGCCGGGGTGCTGGCTTTGGCCCAGAGCTGCTTCGCCGCAAGTCGCGCGCCCGCGACCATTGCCTCGAACTTCGCCCAGCAGATCTTCGGGTCCTTGACGCGCGGGCCCATGCCGCAATCGGTGCCGGCCATGACATTGTCGCGGCCGACGAGATTGGCGTAGCGCGTCAGGCGTTGCGCCACCAATTCGGGATTCTCGATGAAGTCGGTGCAATGGCCGACGACGCCCGGGATCAGCGCGGCATCCGCCGGCACTTTGGTGTTCTCGAAAATCGCCCATTCATGCTCATGCGCCGGGTTCGACGCCTCGATCGAATATTCCGAGGCGCGCACGCGGAAGATGAGGTCGGCGATGTCCTTCAGCGGAATGTCGTCCGCATGCGGGCCATGAAAGCTGCCCCAGCACACATGCAGCCGGATCTTCTCGCGCGGGATGTCGCGCAGCGCGTGGTTCAGCGCATCGACGCGCAGCCGCGCATATTTGCGATACTCGGCGACCGACATGTCGGGATACATCAGCCAGCCGTCCGGCAGGTCGGGATCGTCGATCTGCAGGCGGAAGCCGGCATCGACGATCGCCTTGTATTCCTCGCGCATCGTGTTGGCGATCGCCTCGATGAATTCTTCCTCGGTCGCGTAGTAGCGATTGCGCAGCCAATGCTCGATCGTGCCGGGCGAGTTCGCCGGCACGTAGGCCTCGCCGTAATCGACGCCGGCGAGCGCCTTCTTGAAGCGATCCAGATCCGCGTGCAGCTCGGCATGGCCGACATAGCGCAGCGGCCCGGTGCAGACATAGGTCAGCTTCGGCGGATCGAGCGTCACGAATTTCGCGTGGCCGTTGGCGAAATATTCGCGGAATTTCCGGATGTCGCGCGCGCCGATCGAGAGCGGCGCCGGATCGTTCGCCGGATCGTAGGGATGCGCCTCGAAACCCGCCATGCGATTCGCGCAATATTGCGTGAACGAAGTCTTGCTCAGCTCGCCGTCGTTGATGCTGTCGATGCCGATATCGACCTGGCGGCGGATGGTTGCGCTGAGCTCGTCGTCGAGCCGGCGCTCGAGCTCCTCGTGGTCATAGGGCGAGCCGTTGCCCTTGGCCCAGACGAGCTTGGCCAGATCCGGCGAGCGCGGCAGCGCTCCGGCGTGAGTCACGCGAATTCGATTGCCCGATGCCATGGAAGGCGCCCCCGTTTGTTGCCCTTACGCGGCGATGCCGCGATGAATGCACGCTATTTCGGACAGGCCCGCGGGACTGTCAACCGCATCCCTGCCCACGGGCGATGTGGGCGATGGGCGTCAGACTTTCAGCCGCGGAATGACGCGCCGCGCATTGCCCTCTTCGATCTTCGAGAGGTCGTCGGCGCTGAGGCCCAGCGCGCGCAGCGGATCGCGGCTCGCGGTCAGCGTACCCCAGGGATAGTCGCTGCCGAACATCAGCTTCTCTGGCCCGGCGAGCTTCATCATCGCCGCGAAGCTCACCGGATTGTTCATGCTCGCCGTGTCGTAGTTGAGCTTCTTCAGCGCCGGGAAGGCGCCGCCCGGCGCCTTGTCGGCGAACGAGCGCGACCAGCCGGCGATGCGGCCCGCCAGCCCGGCAAGCGCACCACCGCAATGCGAGAAGATGAAAGTAATATCGGGGCAACGCGTGAAGGTGCCGCTCTGCAACAGGCTGACGATCGCGCGTGTATTGTCGAACATGAATTCGAGGATCGCCGGCGGCACGGTCGGCTGGATGTTGAACACGCAAGGCGCCGCCGCGGCATGCGAATAGACGACCGCCTTGCGGCGGTTGAGCTCGTCATAGACCGGGGCGAAAGCCCGCTCGCCCGGATATTTGCCGTCGTAATTGGTGAGCAGGCAGATGCCGTCGGCCTTCAGCGTGTCGAAAGCGTATTCGATCTCCTTGAGGCTGCCGTCGACATCGGGCAGCGGAATCGTCGCGAAAAAGCCGAAGCGCTTCGGATGGTCGCGCACGATCTGCGCCTTGTAGTCGTTGATGCTGCGCGCCAGCTTGCGGCTCTGCTCGACATCGCCGGTCCAGGAGCCCGGCGTCGAGATCGAGAGGATCGCGACATCGGCGCCGGCCTTGTCCATCTCCTCGATCGACCAGGAGGGCGTCCATTTCTGCAGCTCGGCGCCGGCATAGCCGCTGGCGGCGATACGCATCTGCTGCCATTCGAGAAATTTCGGCTCCATGATGTGATGATGAACGTCGACGATGCCCGCCATGAATTCCTCCCCGGTTGCGCGAAACCCTAGCCGCCGGGCGCTTGGCGTGCAATCGAGCGCGGCGATAGAATGGCAACATGGGTTTCGATACCGAGAAATTCCGCCTGCGCCGCTTCGTTGAGAAACTGGCCGCTTTGGGGGAGGTCGAGGAGCATGCGGCGCCGGTCGCTCTCGGCGCGCTCGCGGCGGCGGTGGAGAATTCGGCGAAGGTCGCGCATTTCCGCGCCGTCGGGCCGGAGCGTTTCGAGATCGTCGCCGGCGTCAATGCCAGCCCCGAGCGCATCGCCGCCGCTTTCGGCGTCGGCGAAAGCCAGGTGCTGCCGGAATATCTCCGCCGCTTGCAGCAGAAGCAGGAGGTCGCGGAAATTCCCTCGGCCGAGGCGCCGGTGCATCAGGTCGTGCTGACCGGCGACAAGCTCGACCTCACCCGCTTGCCCTTCTATCTCCAGCATGAATTCGATGGCGCACCCTATATCTCGGCGGCGATGGATTTCGCCGTCGACCCGGCGACGAAGAAGCCGAATGTCGGCTGCCGCCGGCTGATGCTGAGGAGCCGCACGACGCTGCGCTCGAACCTCACCCAGCCCTCCGATCTGCGGCGCATCTATCTCGGCTGCGTCGAGCGCAAAGAGAGATTGCCGGTGAGCTTCGTCATCGGCGCGCATCCCTGCGATTTCCTCGCCGCGACCTCGAAAGCGCCGATCGACGAGTTCGAGCTGATTGCGCGCATTCGCGGCGAGACCTTACCGATGGTACGCGGCATCTCCAACAACGTGCCCGTGCCGGCCGATGCCGAGCTGGTCATCGAAGGCTATTTCGACGAGGCCGGCTATTCCGAGATCGAGGGCCCTTACGGCGAGCTCTACGGGCTTTACGGGCCGATGCATCCCGACCCGGTCTTCCACGCCACCGGCATCACCATGCGGCGCGACGTGCTGCATCAGACCTTGCTGCATGGCGGGCTGCACCTCGCGCGCAACGACGCGGCTCAGCTCAGCGCCGTCAATTTCGCCGTGATGGTGTGGCGCGCGGTGAAAGAGGCCGGCATCGACGTCGCCGACGTCTATCTGCCGCCGGCGGCAACCGGGCTGCATCACGCCCGCATCGCCATTCGTCAGAAAGCCGCCGGCGAGGCGCGCAAAGCCATCGCCGCGGTGATGAAGCTGCCGCTGGTGAAGCATGTCTTCGTCACCGACGACGATATCGATCTGCGCTCGGAAGAGGCGATGGAATGGGCCTTCGCGACGCGTTTCCGCGCCGACCGCGACGTGATCACCGAAGGCGGGCATTTTGCCATGTCGATGGACCCGACGGGCGAGAACGGCAAGATGGTGAAGGCCGGCTTCGACCTGACGTGGCCGGTCGGCGCGCCGGACATCATCGAGAACCGCGTCTCGCAGACGCCGCATCTGACGCTCAATCCGCGCTGGCAGAATGTCCGGCAGGCGCTCGCGAGCGGGCCGAAATATTTCATCGAGCTGATGGAAGGCATCGGCACCGACGACGGCCGCGCCTTGACCCTTGAACTCGACCGGCTACAGCGCGATGGTATTCTCGGCCGCGGCAGCAACGGCGAATGGCTCTTGAAGCCGCGGAGTTAGGCAGGAGGCGAGCATGGCGAACGAACCGCACGACCATGACCACGAGCGTGGACACGGGCATGGACAGAGCCACGGCCATGGCCACTCGCATGACCACGACCACGATCATTCCGGCAACTCGGAGCTGACCGAGCAGCAGGCCCGCGTCCGCGCGCTCGAGACGGTGCTGACCGAGAAAGGCTATATCGACCCGGCCGCCCTCGACCGCATCGTCCAGGCTTTCGAGACCGAGATCGGGCCGCATATCGGCGCGCGCGTCGTCGCTAAGGCCTGGGCTGATCCCGCCTTCAAGAAGCGCCTGCTCGAAGACGCGACCCAGGCGATCAACGAGGACGGCACGCTCGGCCGCGTTTCCGATCACCTCATCGCGGTCGAGAACACGGCGAAGCAGCGCCACATGATCGTCTGCACGCTCTGCTCCTGCTATCCCTGGGAAGTGCTCGGCCTGCCGCCGGTCTGGTACAAATCCGCCGCGTATCGCTCGCGCTCGGTGATCGATCCGCGCGGCGTCCTCAAGGATTTCGGCGTCACCTTGCCGGCCGAGACCGAAATCCGCGTCTGGGATTCGACCGCCGAGACGCGCTTCATCGTCATTCCGATACGTCCCGCCGGCACCGAGGGCTGGGACGAAGAACAACTCGCGGAACTCGTCACGCGCGATTCCATGGTCGGCACCGGCGAGCCGCTGAAAGCGAGCGAGGTCGCGCGATGAATGGCGTCCATGACATGGGCGGCATGCACGGCTTCGGCCCGGTGACGCCCGAGAAGGACGAGCCGGTCTTCCATGCGTCGTGGGAAGGCCGCGTCTTCGCCATGCAGCGCGCGACCGGCCTCTTGGGCTATTGGAACATCGATATGGGCCGCGCCGCGGTCGAGAAGCTGCCGCCGCACATTTATCTCGGTGTCACCTATTACGAGAAATGGCATCGCGGCCTCGAGGCGCGGCTCTTGTCTTTCGGCCTCGTCAGCGAGGACGAATTGCAGGCCGGCCACGCGCTCCACCCCGCCAAGCCGATCAAGCGCAAGCTCGCCGCCGCCGATGTCGACAATGGGATGCAGCGCGGCTCCTATTTCCGCCCGGAGCAGGCACCGGCGCGGTTCACGCCCGGCGACAAGGTGCGCACCCGCAACATCAATCCGACCTCGCATACGCGGCTGCCGCGCTACGCCCGCGATCGAATCGGCACCATCGAGGCGATCCGCGGCTGTCACGTGTTTCCGGATTCGGTCGTGCTCGGCAAAGGCGAGGATCCGCAATGGCTCTACACCGTCGTCTTCGACGGAAAGGAACTCTGGGGTCCGGATGCCGCACCCGGGCTCAAAGTCTCGATCGAGGCCTTCGAGCCCTATCTGGAGCCGGCGTGATGGCGGCGAAGAACGCGGTTGTCGAAGAGATCGCGGCGGCCGTGCCGGGCTTGCCTATCAACGACGACGGGCCGGTGTTCCGTGAGCCATGGGAAGCGCAGGCCTTCGCCATGGCGGTCGCGCTGCGCGAGCGCGGCGTCTTCACGGCGACCGAATGGGCCGAGACGCTCGGCGCCGAGATCAAGCGTGCGCAAGTCGCCGGCGATCCCGATCGCGGCGATACGTATTATCGCCACTGGCTCGCCGCGCTCGAGCGCATCGTCGCGATCAAGCGGCTCAGCGATGCGAAGACCCTGCAGCGCTATAGCGATGCCTGGAGCCACGCCGCGCGGCGCACGCCGCATGGCACGCCGATCGAGCTGAAGCCGGTCGATTTCGATTAAGCGCGCTTAGCCCGAGCCGATCGTCGGCTTGCCGCCCGGCGGTTTCTCGCCGAGCTTCTTGTCGCTGTCATGGCCGACCGGATGGGAGGGACGCTCGCGCGCCCGCTTCGCGTCCTTCTCGCTTTGCCCGGTCGCCGGCGCGCCGCCATGCGAGAGATCGGTCGTGCCGCCTTTGTCGCCGGTCGGATTGTCGTAGGCAGGCTTGGTCGAATCGCTGGTATTGCCCATCAGGACCTGCCCCGCCGCAACGCCGGCAGCACGTCCTTGCCGTAGAATTCGATCGCGCGCTGCTGGTCCATCTGGCCGATATGGATATTGACCAGCTTGATGCCGCTGTCGAACAGCGCCCGCACCTTCGCGATATGGATGTTGGGATCGGTGCCGATCGCCCATTCGCTGCAGACTTTCTCCATCGGCACTTCGGCTGTGGCGCGGCGCTGGATCTCCGCCGGGTCGCGGATGCCGAAATAGCTCTCGAACGCCTTCGGGATAAAGCGCCAGAGCTCGGCCGCTTTCTCCGCCTCGTCCTTGCCGCCGACGACCGCGAAGATCTCGGCGATCACCGGCAGGGCCGCCGGGTCGCGGCCGGAGGCTTTCACGCCCGCCTCCCATTCGCCGCGGAATTCCTTCCAGGTCGCCGGATCGGTGATGAGCCCGTCGCCATGCTCGCCGGCCAGCCGCATCGACTTCTTGCCGTTGGCGGCGGTCAGGATCGGGACCGGCTCGGGCGGCGGATCGTAGAGCCGCGCGTCGACCTTGTAATACTTGCCGCTGTGGCTGACATGCTGCCCGGTCCAAAGGCGGCGGATGATGCCGATCGCTTCGATGAGCCGCGCCCAGCGCTCGTCCCAATCGGGCCATTGTCCCGTCGCCGCTTCCTCGTTGAGCGCCTCGCCCGAGCCGAGGCCGAGGAAGATGCGGCCGGGATAGAGCAGGCTCAGCGACGCGAAGGCCTCCGCGACGACCGCCGGGCTGTAGCGCAGGATCGGGCAGGTCACGAAAGTGCCCATCCACGCGCTCCGCGCCCGCGCGCCGAGCGCCGCCATCGTCACCCAAGCGGCGCCCGAATGGCCTTCATTCGCCTGCCAGGGCTGGAAATGATCGCTGTGGGCGAGGAAATCGAAGCCGGCTTTCTCCGCCGCGGCGCCGATCTCGACCAGCTGCGGCACGGTGAATTGCTCATGCGCGAGCATGTAGCCGATCATGCCGGTGCGCAGCCCGCCCGTTGCCGCCCGCGCTCTAGCTTCCGTCGGATCGAGAACAGCGGTGTCCATGCGTCCTGCCTTTCGCCAATGCCAGGACAATGCGTCGAGCGGAAAGCGGTTCCGCCCGCGCCGGCGAAAGCAGAGCGCCGCGCCTAATAGGTCGCGCGGCCGCCGGAGATGTCGAAGACGCCGCCGGTCGAGAAGCCGCATTCCTCCGAGCACAGCCAGGCGACCAGCGCCGCGATCTCGGCGGGCTGCACGAAGCGGTTCATCGGGATCTTCGAGCGCATATAGGCGATATGCTCTTCGGTCATCTGCTTGAAAAGATCGGTCTCGGCCGCGGCGGGCGTCACGCAATTGACCATCACGTTCTCGGTCGCGAGCTCTTTGCCGAGCGATTTGGTGAGGCCGATGAGTCCGGCTTTGGCGGCGCTATAGGCCGCGGCGTTGGGATTGCCTTCCTTGCCGGCGACCGAGGCCATGTTGACGATGCGGCCGTAGCGCCGCGCCGCCATGCCGGGCACGAGCGCGCGCGAGCAGAGGAACGCGCCGGTCAGATCGACATCGATGACGCGGCGCCATTCCTCGGGCGTGAATTCCCAGGTCTTGCGGTTCGGGCCAGTGATGCCGGCATTGTTGACGAGAATGTCGACCTTGCCGAGCGCTTCGCCCGCGGCTTTCGCCGCCGCGGTAACCGAGGTCTCGCTGGTGATGTCGACGGTGACCGCGTGCGCACCGCCGAGCTTCTTTGCCGCGTCAGCGAGCGCGGCGCCATCCATGTCCCAGAGCGAGACCTTCGCGCCCGAAGCCGCGAGCCGCTCGGCGCAGGCATAGCCGATGCCGCGCGCGCCGCCGGTGACGACGGCGCCGCGGCCGCGAAGGTCGATCTGATTCATGGGGTCCTCATGACGCTACTGCGCCCTCATCTATTGGATTGGCGGCGCATTCCAGAACGCGAGACGCCGCTCGACCACGGTGAAGAGCCAGGTGAGCAGCAGGCCGAGCAGCGCGAGCACGACGAGCCAGGCATAGGATTCCTTCACCAGGAACGTGCGCTGCGCGCTGAGGATCGAATCGCCGAGGCCGCCGCTGCCCGCGATCATCTCGGCCGTGACGACGAGGATCAGGCCGAGACCGAGGCTGATGCGCATGCCGGCCAGGATGTAGGGCGCGCTCGCCGGCAGGAGGATGCGCCGCCAGATCGCCATCGTGCCGTGGCCGAAGGTGCGTGCCGTGTTGATCATCGTCGGCTCGACCGCCCGTACCCCCTGGATCGTGTTGATCAGCACCGGGAAGAAGCAGCCGAGCGCGACGATGGTGATCTCCATCCGCGCGCCGAGACCGAGGAAGAGGATGAGCGCCGGCAGCAGCGCCGGCTTCGGCAGCGGCCGCAGTAGTTCGGTCAGCGGCTCGAACAGGTTGAATACCGGCCCTGACGAGCCCATCAGGATGCCGAGCGCGATCGCCGCAACGCAGCCGATGCCGTAGCCGGTAAAGAGCAGCAGCAGGGTCTGCGCCAGCGGCGCGGCGAATCCGCCGGACGCGATGATGCCCCAGAACGTCGCGAGGATCGTGGTCGGCGGCGGCAGGAAGGTCGGATTGACCCAGCCGCTGCGCGAGGCGATCTCGAGCACGACGAGACCGGCGAGCGGCACGATTATGCCGAGCACCACCGCGGTCGCGCGGTCGCGCCCGCTAGCCATGCGCGCCGCCGTCGTTGCGGGCGAGGAGATATTTCAGCAGGCGATGGCGCAGCGCCAGGAAGGCAGGCGATTCCCGCGTCTCGATCGAATGGCGCGGGCGCGGCAGCTTGGTCTCGATCACTTCCGAGATCGTCGCTGGCCGATGCGTCAGCACGGCGACGCGGTCGGCGAGGAAGATCGCTTCGTCGACGTCATGCGTCACCAGGACGGCGGTGAAGCGCTTCTGGCTCCAGAGATCGAGGATCAGCGCATGGAGATCCATACGCGTCAGCGCGTCGACCGAGGAGAACGGCTCGTCCATCAGCAGCACGCGCGGCTCGGCCGCCAGCGCGCGGGCGATGGCGACGCGCTGCTGCATGCCGCCCGAGAGCTGCCAGGGATAATGATTGCCGAAATCGGCGAGCCCCACCATTGCGAGATAATCGCGGCAGCGGGCCTGGGCGGCGGCGCCGCTCAGCTTCAGGCGATGGCTGAAGGCGAACATCACATTGTTGGCGACGGTCATCCAGGGCAGCAGCGATTTACTGTATTGCTGGAAGAGATAGACCATGTGCGCCGGCTCGCCGGTCACGTCCTGATCGCCGAGCCGCACCTTGCCGGACGAGGGCATCATCAGCCCGGCGATCACCTGCAGCAGGGTCGACTTTCCACAGCCGCTGGGGCCGACGATGGCGAGGAACTCGCCCGGCGCGACATCGAGGCTGACGCTGCCGATCGCGGAAACCGCACCGCCATCGGGGCCGAGGAAGTTCTTGCCGACTTGCTCGACGACGAGGCGGCTGCCTGCGACCGGCGCGCCGTTCGCGCCGCCGGTTTTCTTGGAGGGAAAATTCGTCACCACGCTCATCGCGGCTCTCCGCGCATCGCCTCGACCAGCCGCGCCCAGCGGATGGCGCGCGCTTCCCACGCGACGAAGGCGCGATTGAGCAGATAGGCGATCGCGGTCAAGAGGATGATGCCGGCATACATCTCGGACGTCTTCATCGCGAATTGCATCGTCACCAGATAATTGCCGAGCCCTTCATTGCCGACGATCATCTCAGCGATCACAGTGACGACGAAAGCGATGCCGAGGCTGGTGCGCAATCCGGCGAGGACGAAAGGCAGCGACGCCGGGAATACCACGCGGCGCAGCGCGGTCACGCGCGGCACGCCGAAGGTTTTCGCCACCTGATGATAGACCGGCTCGACCGATTGCACGCCGGCGATGGTATTGAGCACGACGGGAAAGAAGCAGGCGAAGGCGATGGCGAAGAGCCGCAGCGCATCGCCGAGGCCCAGGAGGAAGATCAGCGGCGGAATGATCGCCGGGATCGGGATCGGCCGCAGCAGCTCGATCGTCGGCAGCAGAAGCCGGCGCATCGGGCGATAGAGCGCGATCGCGAAGCCCAGCGTCACGCCGAGCGCGCAGCCGATGGCATAGCCGCGCGCCATGCGCCAGAGCGTCGAGAGCACGAGCGGCAGCAGCTCGCCGTCGCCGAGACCGGCAACGAGCGTCGTCATCACCGTGCTGAACGGCGGCCAGTTCGTGCTTTGGACGAAGCCGAAGCGCGCGCTCGCCTCCCAGAGCGCGAGCAGCGCCAGGACCAGCACCACGCCGGTCGCGCGCGTGTCGCGCCAGCGCGAGACGCGCAGCCGCGGCAGGCTGCGCGCGCCCGGATCGAGGACGGCCTGGGTCACGAAAAAAACCGGGTCACGAAGCCGCTCGCCGCGCTCCGCCGCTCGCGGCACCCGCCATCTGCGGCGGGAACAGCGCAAAGCATTTGGCCGAGTTGAAGACGTAGGTCTCGACGTAATCGACGATCTCGGCCTTCTGGCCGAGCTCGCTCATCGCGCCGGCGAGAGCGATCCAGTTCAGCACCTCGTGCTGCCCGGAATCCTCCATCTCTTCCTGCGTGATCTTGCCCCAATCCTGGAAGCGATTGCCGCGCAGCTGCTCGAAGCGCGTGCGGTCGGTGACGATATCGGGATAGAGCCGGCCGTGCTTTTGCGTGAGCGAGCCATGCGACCAGCTCGCCGAGCCGATCAGCGCGACGCGCCACGGCGAATCCTTGAAGAAGCGCGCCGTCGCGCGACCGATCTCGAAGCAGCGCGCCGGGCTTGGCGAGGGCGGCGAGATCTCGTCCTTGCCCTCGCCCGCGACGGGCGCGCTCGTCTTCATCAACTGGCTGCCGTAGCAATTGATGTGGAACGGGATGATCGGATAAGGGAAGCCGAAGCCCTTCTGCTCGTAGTCGAGATAGATCACCGTGTTGTTGAAGGAATGCGCCAGCCCGGCGGGATGGCGCAGGGTGGTCGACCAGGCGATGTCGAAGCCGTTCTCGAGCAAGGATTGGGCGAGGCCGCGCGCGCCCTGATAATGGCATTGGATCGGCAGCTCTGCGTCCTTCGCCAGGCCCCAGACATTCTGGTCGGTCTTGAACACGGCGAGCCCGCCGCCGAAGGGCTTGCTCACCACCTTGTCGTAGATGCCGACGCAAAAAGCGGGGATGCAGTCGCTCTTGTAATTCTCGTACTGGTCGTCGCCCCAGACGAGGACGATGTCGGGCTTGAACGCATCGAGCTCTCGCCGCAGCTTGGCATAGCCGGCGATCAAGCGGTCGCGGTGCTGGCGCGCTGCGCCGACGCCCTCGTCGTTGCCCCATTCGCGGCGCATCGCCTCGGGCCAGCGGTCGCGCGCGGCGAAATCCTCGGCCTTCACCCGGCCGAGCTCGACCCAGCGCTGCAGCATGCTCGGCCAATGCTCGACCGCCACGAGCGGGCCGGGATAGTGGCTCAAGCCCATCCCCATGATTTCGGCCATCGCGTGTCTCCCTTGTTTCCTGCTCTTATCCCTGCCCTGCCGCCCTCTTGCCGCCGGGGCGTCTCAGACGCGTGTCAGGTCGCTGCGAAAACGTGCTGCTCGTCGCTGCCGGCGCGCGGCTTGGTCGCGCTCTCGAAGGCGATCATCGTGTTCTTTGCCGGATCGCGCACGACCGCGACGTTCGGCTCCTCGCCGCGCTCGACGCGCGCGATCTGCTCTTCGAGCATGCGGCGGAACATGACGATGCCGCGATCGGAGGCGCCGAGCGTCTCGGTGCTGCGATCGAACACCGCGCCTTGCGTCTCCCACACGACGCGGTCCTGGCCGTAGAACGTCATCAGCTCTTCATCGCTCTCGGTCAGCGGCTTGTCCGGCGCGTATTCGTAGCTCGTCTTGCCGGCGGCCGGATCGGGTCCTTCGCCGCGATACGGCATCAGCCCGACCCAGAAAATCCGCGTATGCGTGTCGTCGATCGGCACGCGGAAATGCAGCGCCTCGACCGGGCCTTCGGGAATGCGCAGGATGTTCGGGAAGATCAGCGGCGGCCGTATCTCCATCTCGGGCTTGTCGCCGCCGTATTCGAGCGTCTTCTCGATGCCCCACTCGCACACGTCCCAATCGTAGCCGGTTATCGGGCGATAGAAGTAGGCGCCCTGCCCCAAGGTCGGCAGGTTCTTCACCACCGACATATGGCCGTGGAGATAGTAGGTGTGCACGGAATCGACCGTGTTCTCCTGGATCTGCAGCCAATTGCAGGTGTGCACCGGCAGCACGATGATCGTGCGGCGGCGATCGTTCCGCGCCAGCACGTCCCAGCGCGGCAGCAGCGGCGCGTTTGCCGGATCGGGGCCCATATAGGCGAAGAGCAGCCCGCCGAGCTCCTGCACCGGATAGGCTTTCAGCGCAAGATTGTCCGGGGTCTGTTTCTCGAACGGCCGCTCGGCGCATTTGCCGGCGCAATCGAATTTCCAGCCGTGATAGCAGCAGCGGATGCCGCCGGGCTCGATGAAGCCGTAGAACAGCGAGGCGCGGCGATGGAGGCAATGCTCCTCGATGCAATAGATCGCGCCGTCGGCGCCGCGATAGACCAGCAGATCCTCGCCGAGGAGGCGCACGCGCTTCTTCGGATTGGCCTCGGTGATCTCGCCCGCGGGGCACAACACCTGCCAGTAGCGGCGCAGGAGCTCGCCGCCCGGCGTGCCCGGCCCCACCTGGGTAAGGCGCTCGTTCTGCTCTTTGGTCAGCATGGCAACGCCTCTCTCGCTTCGCCGCTTACTTGAAGCCGAAGAATTCGCGGATGATCGCGGCCGCCTCGTCGGGCTTGTCGGTCTGCACCTGATGGCCGGCCCCGGGCACCCAATGGAATTTCGCCTCGGGCACGAATTCGCCGATCTTCTTGCCGGTCTCGGGCAGCGCGAAGGTGTCGCTGTCGCCCCAGATGAAGATCGTCGGAATCGTCTTCACCATCACCGGCAGGCTGCGCGTCATGTCGTTCTGCAGCGCGAAGAGGGGGTTCTGGCGCAGCGAAGCGGTGCCGCGGCCGAATGCCTTGAAGGCTTCGAGCGCGCCGGGCCGCGTCGCCGCCGCCTGGCGGTCGTCGATCAGCTTGTCGGTGATGCGCTTCGGATCGATGATCAGCGCCTGCAGGATGCGGCGCATGCCTTCGCGCGTGCCGTCGTAATCGTTGAGCGCCTTGAGAGCCTCGGTCGGGCGCTGCGGGATGTTGAGCGAGTTCGCGATGGTGAGCGAGGAGATCAGCACCATCTTCTCGACCCGGTCCGGATGGAGGATCGCGTATTGCGCGCCGGTCCAGGCGCCTTGCGAATTGCCGATCATCGAAACTTTGTCGAGGCAGAGCGCGTTCATGAAATCGGCGAGGTGCTGCACGCGGCTCATCAGGCCATAGGGCACCGGCGCATAGGGATCGGTCAGGCCGAAACCGCCGACAGAATCCGGCGCGATCACCCGCGCGTCGCCGCCGAGGCGCTCGAGCAGCGGACCCATGCCCGCCATGCCGGAAGATCCGGCACCGCCGCCATGCAGCGCGATGACCGTGGGCCCGCCATTGCCGGATTCCCAGTAATGCGTGCGCACGCCATTCGCCATGACATAGCGCGACCTGATCTCATGCAGCATCTCGACTCCCCTTCGGACCGAACTTTACGCGATAGGAAAAATCTGTTACGGATTACGTAACGAGTTTCGATAGGAGAACACGCTTGGCCGTTGATGTCAACGAGGTCGACATCTTAGAGCGTCCGGCGAGTACCGGCATCCAGTCGATCGAGAACGGCACGCCGGTTCTTCGCGCCCTGGTTCAAGCCAAGGGCCCGATGAATCTGACCGCCATCGCGGCCGCGACAGGCATGGCGCCCGGCAAAGCGCATAAATACCTCGCCTCTTATATCCGGGCCGGGCTGGTGACGCAGAACGAGAGCGGCGGGCGCTACGATCTCGGGCCCTTTGCCCTCGAACTCGGCGTCGCCGCGATGCGGCGCATCGACGTGATGGAGATCGGCCAGGCGGCGATGGACGAGCTGCGCAATTTGCTCGGTTACACTGTCTCGCTGGCGCTTTGGGGCAATCACGGCCCGACGATCATGCGCATTGCCGAGACGCCCGACATCATGTCGCTGACCGTGCGGTTCGGCACGGTGATGCCGCTGCTGACGTCGTCGTTCGGCCGCATCTTCGCCGCCTATCTCGATCGCCGCATCACCCAGACCATGATCCAGGCCGAGCTCGCCGATCCGAAGGGCCTCGCCGCCCAGGCCGGGCTCAAGACCTTCGCCGATGTCGACAAGATGCTGGCGCAGTTCCGCGCGCGGCGCATGTCGGTCGCCGAGAATCTCAGCTCGCCGGGCCGCGCCGCCCTCGCCGCCCCGGTCTTCGACCACAACAACCGCATCGTCGCCGCGGTCGCGGTCGTCGGCATGTCGGGCCGGCTCGATCTCGACGCCGACAGCCGGCCGGCGCGCGAGCTCGCCAATACCGCGCGCAAGCTGTCGCAGCGCCTCGGCGCCGCGCTCGATCAGATATCCTAGATGAAGGTCATCGACGTCCATTGCCACATCGTGCCAGCGGATTTCCCGGCCGCGCCCGCGACCTGCGCGCCCGAGAAATGGCCACGCATGGAGGATCGCGGCAACGGCCAGCGCGCCATGATGACCGGCAAGCGCGAGATGCGCGTCGTCGACAATCGCGCCTGGGAAGCGGCGCGGCGCATCGCCGACATGAACGGCGAGGAGGTCGGCATGCAGGCGGTCTCGCCGATGCCGGAGATTCTCTCCTACTGGATCGACGCGCCGTCCGCGCTGACGATGGCGCGCTATATGAACAAGACGATCGCGGAACTGGTCCATGCCGCGCCTGAGCGCTTCACCGGCCTCGGCATGGTGCCGCTGCAGGACCCGCAACTGGCGGCGAAGGAGCTGGCGACGCTCAAAAGCAACGGGCTCGTCGGCGTCGAGATCGGCAGCAACATCCTCGGCAAATCGCCGGGCGATGCGTTCTTCGATCCGTTCTATGCCGAGGCCGAGCGGCTCGACCTCGCGATTTTTGTCCATGCGCTGCATCCGACGATGACCGATCGCCTCGTCGGCCCGCCGATGGTCGCGCCTTATATCGCCTTCCCCACCGATATCGGCCTCGCCGGCGCCTCGCTGATCACCGGCCGCGTACTGGAGAAATTCCCCAAGTTGCGCATCGGCCTCAGCCACGGCGGCGGCACCTTGGCGATGTTCCTGCCGCGGCTTGAGAGCGGCTGGCAGAAGCTGCCCGCGCTCAAGTCGGCTTTCGCCTCGCCGAACGAAGCCGCGCGCCGGCTCTATTACGATAATGTCGTCTTCGACAAGCAGCTGTTGCGCTATCTGATCGAGGCTTACGGCGACACGCAAATCTTCGTCGGCTCGGATTATCCTTTCACCGCCGGCCAGAAGGATTCGGCGGCGATGTTCGAGGGGATCGGGCTTTCGGCGGCGCAGCTCGATAGACTGCGCGGCGGCAACGCGGCCAGGTTCTTGAATTTGCAAAACGCCGCCAAGGCGTGAGGCTACGGGAGGCTTAAATGAGCGACGCGATCGAGCAAGCGGCTTTGCGGCTGCGCAAAGCCGGCGAAAAGCATCAACCCTGCGCGCCGATCCGCGATCTGATCGCGCCGACCGACGTCGCCAGCGCCTATGCTGTGCAGGAGATCAACACGAAATACTGGCTCGGCCGCGGCCGCAAGCTTGTGGGCCGCAAGATCGGTTTGACCGCGGTCGCGGTGCAGAAGCAGCTCGGCGTCGATCAGCCGGATTTCGGCCTGCTGTTCGACGACATGCTCGTCGCCGAGGATCGCGCCATTCCCGCCGCCGAATTGATGCAGCCGAAGGTCGAGGCCGAGATCGCGATCGTCCTGAAGAAGCCGCTGACCAAGGCGCAGCACAGCATCGCCGACATCGCCGATGCGACCGATTACGTGTGCGCCGCGATCGAGATTGTCGGCAGCCGCATCGCCAATTGGGACATCAAGCTCGCCGATACGGTCGCCGACAACGCGTCCAGCAGCCACTTTGTTCTTGGCGCACGTAAGGTGCCGCTCGCCCAGGCCGATCTCGTCAATTGCGCGATGACCATGATCCGCCACGGCGAGACGGTCTCGACCGGCTCCGGCGCCGCCTGCATGGGCAATCCGCTCAACGCCGCCGCCTGGCTCGCCGACGCGATGGTGAAATACGGCCGGCCGCTGCAGGCCGGTGACGTCATCATGACCGGCGCCCTCGGCCCGATGGTCGCGGTCGCCGCCGGCGACGTCATCGAGGCGCGCATCGAGGGCCTCGGCCAAGTCCGCGCCACCTTCGGACATTGACCATCGCCGTGTCGGATCGTCGCCCGACGGTGCCGTTGCGCCGGACGCTGCTCGGCGCCGTGTTCGTCATCGCCATCGGGGCCCTGACCCTGGCGCCGGTGCTCTATGTCGTCGCGACGAGCTTCGACATCGCCGATCTCGGCGCGAAGTTCCGCTTCGGGCTCAACGGCTGGCACGACATCTTCACCAGCGCGCGGACGATCGCGGCGATCGGCAATTCCTTCCTGCTCGTCATCCGCGTGCCGATCGCGCTGGTCATCGCCTTCGCCATCGCCTGGCTGCTGGTGCGCGTGCGCCTGCCGGGGCAGCGCTTCATAGAGCTGGCTTTCTGGTTCGGTTTCCTCCTCCCCGTCTTCCCGATGATGATGGGCTGGATCCTGTTGCTCGACGCGCATTACGGCCTCATCAACCTCGCGTTCCTCGCGCTGCCCTTTGTTCATGCCGCGCCGTTCTCGATCTATTCGATCCCGGGCATTATCTGGGTGCATCTGACGTTGACCACCGTGCCGATCATGGTGATCCTGCTGACGCCGGCGCTGCGCCAGATGGATGCGTCCTTCGAGGAAGCCGCCGAGATCTCCGGCGCCAGCACCTGGGCGACACTCCGGCGCGTCACCATTCCCCTGCTTGCGCCCTCGATCCTCACCGCCTTCGTCCTGGCGCTCATTCGCAGCCTCGAGGCGTTCGAAGTCGAGCGCGTGCTCGGCGTGCCGGTCAATGTCGATGTCTACGCGACGCGTATCTACGATTTCGTCAGCCTCGAGCCGCCGCTCTTCGCCCAGGCCATGGCGCTGAGCGCCTTCTTCCTCGCCATGCTCCTGGCGCTCGGCGTCGTCTATCAGATGTATCTCGTGCGCAGCGGCGAGCGCGCCACCATCGGCGCGCGCGCCGTGCGCCTGCAGCCGCGGCCGCGCACCTGGTGGGCGTGGCTCGCCTCGGCGCTCATCATCGCCTATCTCTGCCTGTCGCTGCTCGTGCCCGTGATCGTGCTGGTGCTCGGCTCGTTCACCAAGCTCTTCGGCTTCTTCTTCCTGCGCGATGCCTGGACGGTCGCGCATTGGCGCGACGCTTTCGCCGACACGCGCTTTACCCATGCCGTCTCGACCTCGCTCGGCCTCGGCTTCACCGTCGCCCTGGTCGGCACCTTGCTCTTCGGCGTGCTCGGCTGGGTGCTGGTGCGGACAAAGATCGCCGGCCGGCATTGGATCGCGGTGATGATCTGGCTGCCCTGGGCGATCCCCGGCATCGTGCTCGGCGTCAGCCTCCTCAGCCTGATCCTCGACACGCCCGGACTCTCGATGCTCTACGGCACCATCGTGCCGTTGATCATCGCGCTGATCATCCAGCAGATGCCGATCGGCGTTCAGCTCTTGCGCACCGCGATCGCCCAGATCTCGGCGCAGCTCGAGGAAGCGGCGATGATGTGCGGCGCCGGCTTCACGACGATCTTCTGCCGCATCACCCTGCCGCTGGTGATGCCGATGCTGATCTCGGTCTTTCTCCTGGTCTTCGCCGCAACGCTCAAGGACATCAGCACGACCGTGCTGATCGCCGCGCCCGGCATCCGCACCATGTCGCTGCTGATGTTCGACTTCACCCTGTCCGGGCAGCTCGAATCCGCGTCGGTGATCGGCGTGGTGATCGCCGTGCTCTGCCTGATCGTGACGGCGCTTTCCTTCCGGCTCGGCGGCCGGATGGGTATCCGCAGTTAGCGAGCACCGAGGCGGGCTTAACGCCCGCCGAGCGCCTCCAACACCTGGTCGACGATCTTCTTGCGCTGATTGAGCGCCCAGTCCTCATGGTATTGGTCGAGGTACTTGACGCCCGGCTGCGGCTCCGTGAAGGGAAGCACGCTCGGTTCGTGCACGTCGACGCGGCGGCTGATCTGGTGCTCGACATGCGCATAGACCGCCTGGCCATGCTGGCTCGCCGCCCAGTTGAAGAACACCGTCTGCGCGTTGGGATGCGGCGAGCCCTTCGGCAGGATGAAGACGCTGAAGCCGCCCGAGAGCGTGCCCGGACCGTCGCTCATCTTCGCCGGTTCGATGTTGGTGACGCCGGCATTATGCAGCGCGACGTAATCCGGCAACAAGACGCCGAGCCCGACGAGGTAGTTGCCGTGCGTCAGCCACTCCGCCATCTGGCGGCTGTCCTGCGAGAACACGACCTGCTGGCCGACATAAAGCTGCTTCAGGAAATCCATGCCGAATTGCGCCCCGATATAGCCGGCCATCTGCTGGCCCGGGCCGCCGGCGCGCGGGTCATAGGCGACGATCTTGCCTTTGAATTGCGGCTCGAGCAGCTGCTTCCACGCGGTCAGCGGCGGCTTCACCAGATCGGAATTGAAGAAGGGTATAGATTGCACCGTCGCCATAGTGCGCAGCATGAATTTCTGCGTATTGTCGACCCAGTCGAGCTTGTCTTCCTTCCAGTTCTTCGGGTCGGCGGTGCCGGGCAGCAGCAGCTTCGCCTTCTCGTCCTCGAACAAGCCTTCCTTGACCAAAGGCAGCTCGGCCGTGCCGGTATACATGAAATCGACGGTGACGTTGCCGGCCCGCACCTCGCGGGCGACGCGACTGGCATTGACCGAAGCGACGCCGCCCAGGAAATCGACCTGGATGCCGGTGTCCTTCTTGAAAGCTTCGGCGATCGGCACCGCCAGCTCGGATGGGCCGACGACCGCGACATGGCCCTCTTTCTGCGCGTCGGCGAGGATCTTCGCCCATTGCGGCGGTGCGCCCGCCTGCCAATCGTCTTCGGCAAAAGCCGGCGCCGACGCCATCGCGCTTGCCGCGACAGCGGCAAAAACGAAAATCCGCCACTGATCGTGCTTCATCGCTCCGTCCCTCGATCCCTGTTCTGGTTTGCTTATCTTGTCGTTGTCGTTAAGCGGCCGGCTTGAGGCGCGGCCATAGTCGATAGGCGTTCTCGCATTCGATCGCGCGCAGCTCGGCATCGGTGAAGCCGCAATCGCGCAGCGCCTTCGCGTCATGTGCCGCATTGCCGAACGGAAAATCGGTGCCGAACATGAGCTGCGAGAGCGCGATCAGCTCGCGGAACGAGCCCATCGCGTAGCGGTTCGAGGTGTTCGCCGTGTCGTAATAGAATTTGTTGAGCATCGCAGCGAAGCCGTCCGGCATATTGGCCTTGAGCTCGGGCGGAAGCCGCCCGGAATGCCGGATGAAGCGGAAAGCCGAGTACGGCAGGCTGCCGCCGGCATGCGAGAAGATCACCCGCATCTTCGGATAGCGAGCGGCCGATCCGCCATAGATCATCTTGGCAATGGCGCGCGACGTGTCGGCGCCGTATTCGATCACCGAATCATTGAGCTCGGGCAGAAGGTCGCGGCAGCAATTCGGCGCCACCGGATGGGTGTAGAGGATCGTGCCGCGACGGTTGAGCTCCTCGAAGACCGGCGCGTAATAGGGATCGCCGAGCCATTTGTCGCCGATATTCGTCATCAGCGCGACGCCGTCGGCCTTCAGCACATCGAGTGCGTATTCGATCTCCCTGAGGCTCCCCTCGATGTCGAGGATCGGCAGCGCCGCGAAAATCCCGAAACGGCCGGGGTGATCGGCCGCCATCTGCGCCATGAACTCGTTCCAGCCGCGCGCCAGCGCCCGCGCTTCCTGGTTGTTGCCCGGAAAGATCTGCACGGAATGCGGCAGCGACAGAAGCGTCGTCGCCACGCCGCCGCGATCCATGTCCTCGAGCGACTTGGCGACGCTCCAGTTTTGCTGCTGCGCGTATTGCTTATCGCGCTCGAAGCGCGAGGCGAGATAGGTCGGCGGCGACGGATGATGATGAACGTCGATACGGTGCGCCTGTGCCATCGCCTCACGCTTTTTCGGTGGTTTCTCCCCGAAGCCACTCTACCATTTCGTCCGACGATCGCAATGTTTTCGCCCAGGCTCATCGTGCCGGGGCGCGCGGCTATTCCTTGCGCTGCTCTTCGACGGTGAGCGCTTCGAGCGCATGGGCGAGCGTCGGCGTCACCGCATGGGTGTATCCGGTGTCGCGCAAGGCGAGGCGCTTGGCTTCGTGACACAACTGGCGCAGCCGTGCGCCGGAGAAGCCTTCGGTGCGCGCGGCGAGCGTCTCGACGATCGGCTCGATCGCCGGATTGGCCTTGCCGCGGCCGCCGAGATGGATGCGCAGGATCGAGCGGCGATCATTCGCGTCGGGCAGCGGCACATGGATATGCATGCCGAAGCGGCCGGGCCGGAGGATCGAGGGATCGACGAGATCGATGCGGTTGGTCGCGCCGATGACGATGACGCGCGCGAGCTGCTCGACGCCGTCGAGCTCGGCAAGCAATTGATTGACCACGCGCTCGGTCGTCATCGAGCCGTCATGCGCGCCGCGCACCGGCGTGATCGAATCGAGCTGGTCGAAGAAGATCAAGGTCGGCGCGACCTGGCGCGCGATGCGGAAGATCTGCCGTACCCCCTCCTCGGATTCGCCGAGCCACTTGGAGAAAATCTCCGGCCCGTCGACGGCGATGAAATTGACGCCGCATTCGTTCGCCAGCGCCTTCGCGAGCAGCGTCTTGCCGGTGCCCGGCGGGCCGTAGAGCAGCGCGCCGACATGGGTCGCGAGCCCCATCTCCTGCAGCACCTGCGGATTGTGGAGCGGCTGCTCCATCATCTCCTTGAGGCGCTCTTTCACCGCATCGAGCCCGCCGATGTCCTCCCATTTCACATCGGGCACGCTGATCAGCGTCTCGCGCATCGCCGAGGGGCGCACCTGCGCCACCGCATTGTCGAAATCCTGGCGATCGACGCGCAGATTGGTCATGTCGATGCGGAAGGCGGCTTTCGGGTCTTCGAGGTTGAGCGTCGAGCGGCGCAGGGCGTTGAGCCCGGCGTTGCGGCACAGCTCCATCAGATCGGCACCGACGAAGCCGTGCGTGCGCTTGGCGACTTCGATGAGCCCATCCTGCGCGTCTTCGGTGAGCGGCATCTCGCGCGTCTGGATCTCGAGAATCTCCTGCCGGCCCTGGACATCGGGCGGGCCGACAAAGATCTCGCGATCGAAACGGCCGGGGCGGCGGAAAGCCGGGTCGACGGAATCGACGCGGTTGGTCGTGCCGATGACGATGACGCTGTCGACGCGCGTCAACCCGTCCATCAGCGAGAGGAGCTGCGTCACCGCGCGGATGTCGGAATGCGCGCCGGTCTCGCCGCGTTTCGGCGCCAACGCGTCGAGCTCGTCGATGAACACGATCGAGGGCGCGTGATGCGCCGCCTCGCCGAAGATGCGGCGCAGATTGCCCTCGGTCTCGCCGGCATAGGTGCCGATGATGTCGGGGCCGTTGATGTAATAGAACCGCGCCTCGACCTCGTTGGCGACGGCGCGGGCGAGATGCGTCTTGCCCGAGCCCGGCGGCCCATAAAGGATGATGCCGCGCGGCGGATTGATGCCGAGCTGGCGATAGACATGCGGGAATTTCAGCGGCAGCTGGACGAGCTCGCGCACCAGCTTGATCTGCCGGCCGAGCCCGCCGACATCCTCGAAGGTGACATCGAAGACGCCTTGCGGCACGTGCTCGTCGTGGAAATGCAGCCGGACGTCGGTGTCCTCGGTGACGTAGCCGACGCCGTCGGGTAGGCGATTGACGTCGTAGGTCGTGCCGGCCTGGGTGCCGGGGAACGGGATGTAGAGCACCGCGCCGATGCTGAGCGGCGTGCGGTTCTCGACCAGGATCTTCTTCAGATGCGGCACGAGGTTGTGCGCGGTCGAGACGTCGATCGCCGGGTTGAGCTCGACGATCTTCGCCGGGCCGAGCTCGGCCGGCTCGATGTCGACCGTCTCGTTGAGATGCGCCTTCAGCGCCTGGCGCAGGAAGCGGTCCATGCGGACGACGCCGCGGCCCTTGTCGCCGGCGACCGGCTTGTCGAGCCGGACCAGCACGGCGCGGCCGCGCTCGGTCGCCACGCGCACGATGTCGTCCGGCTTGAGGCCGGAGCGATGCATCAGCTCTTCGTCGACGGCCACGAGCAGCTTGCTGGCGCTCGCATAATCGTTGGCGAGATGATCGACCGTCGCCTTGAACTTGCGGCGCGGATGCGTGTGAACATGGCCGTGATCGTGGCCATGATCGTGTCCTTCATGCGGCACGGTATCTACCCGTTATGGATCGTCAGAAAAATCAGCGCCGGTATTCGGGGCAGTCCTCGATCTGCTCGAAGCCCGAGCCGCGATCGACGCTGGTGCAATCGTAGAGATTCGGCTCGGCCGCGACGAATTTCGCCGGCTTGTCCGGGTCCTCGTTGACATGCTGGACGATGATGCCTTGCTTGCGCACGGGCAGGTTCACCACGTCGCCCGCTTCCCAGCGATGCTTCACGCCGTCGATCAGCGTGTGGCCCTTGCCCTCGAGGATATACATCACCTGCTCGCCCTGGAATTTCAGCATGCCGGAGCGGCTGCCGGGCGGAATCTCCTGCTCGAAGAAGATATGCGTGTTGAGGACGGTGTCGGTGATCGCCGGGTGGAGGTACCAGCGCATCAGGCCCTGGCGATTGATTTCCTGCGGCAATTCCGAGCCCTTGATGACCATCAGCCCGTTCTTGCGCTGGGCCCGCTGCTGGTCGCGCAGCTTCAGGATCTCGTCCCAGAAATTGACCTGCGCCAAGCGTTTCGTCCGCTCTTCCGACATCACCGCCGCTCCTTTGCCGATGGCGCAGCATAGTCGCCGTTGGATGAAATCGTCAAACGACCCGTCCCACCGGCCGTTAAGGTGCTTGTGGCGACTTGCCGCATCTGGCATGAATCCGGCCATGGCAATACCGAAACCCGCGACCAAGCCCCGCGCCGAAGAGCCGCGCGACCTCGACACCGGCGTCTCGGCGGTCGACCAGGTCATGGAGGCGATCAAGGCCGGCATCCGCAGCGCCCGCTACGTGCCGGGCCAGCGCCTGGTCGAACCCGACATGATGCGCGATTTCGACGTCAGCCGCGGCACGGTGCGCGAGGCGCTGCGCCGCCTGGCGGCCGAGGGCTTCGTTTCGATCGAACTCTATCGCGGCGCCAGCATCCGCAAGATGTCGCGCAGCGAATTCGTCGAGCTCAACGAGATCCGCGCGCTGCTCGAGGGCTATGCCGCCTCGCTCGCGGCGCAGCGCATGAGCAAGGGCGAGCGCAAGAAGCTGCTCGAATTGGAGCAGCTCTGGGATCGCGGCACGCAGAACCTCACCTATGCGCAATACAACGAGCAGTTCCACACGCTGATCGTCGAGGCGAGCCGGCACAAGCAATTGCCGAATTTCGTCCAGCAGGCCCAGCTCTCGATCTTTCGCCTGCAATTCCACTCGATCCTGCAGACGCCGGTCGCGACGCGGCGCTCGCGGCTCGAGCATCGCCGCATCGTCAAAGCGATCCTCAAAGGCGATGCCGCCGGCGCCGAAAGCGCCATGCGCCAGCACATCCAGAACTCCGCCGTCGTCATCATGGGCGCGCCGGATACGTTCTTCTCGGCCTGAGACCCGTCTCGCGTCCGATGAAATCGTCGGACGCTTTCGCCTTTGCGCTTGAAGGGCGGGGTGGCCGTTTGTAGATTGATTCCCGTTCTTGAGGTTGAAAGAAATGGCCGAATTCGAGCGTACCCGGGTCCGCGAAAAGGAAGCGCCCAAGCGGAGCTCCTACGAGATCGCGATCCAACAAGACAAGGATCGCGCCGAGCGGAATTTGACTGGCCGCATCGTGTGCAAGCTCGCCGATTGCCCGCAGAACCTCACCCGGCAAGGCCGGCTGCGCAATTATCTCGGCCTCACCATCGAAGACACGCCGCTGCAGGATTGGATCGTCTTCACGCACGAGATCCGCACCGTCTCCGGCAAGCATCGCCATCAAGGCGGGCTGATCATCTACGTGATCGACGGTAACGGGTATTCAGTCGTCAACGGCGTCCGCCATGATTGGGAAAAGGGCGACCTCGTGCTCCTGCCGCTGCTTCCAGATGGCGTCGAGCATCAGCATTTCAATTCCAATCCGGAAAAGCCGGCGCTGTGGATGGCCTTCATCCATTCGCCGACGCGCGATTACGTGGCGTCGGAGATGACGCAAACCGAGGTCTCGCCCGAATACAAAGCCGCGGAAGAAGCCGGGCGCGTTTAGTTTCAGCGTGACGACCGCGAGCGGCGCGCAGACGCCGGGGGCGATCGAGAGCCGGGAGGAAAAGATGAGTTCTGGGATTTCGCGTCGCAAAGCATTGGCCGGGCTCGGGGCCGGTTTGGGCGCAGGCTATATCGGCTTGCAGATCGCGCCGGCGCGTGCCGCCGACCTGCCGCTGGTACGCGTCAGCATCGTGCCGATCTTCGCAGTCGCCGCGCATTTCGCCGCCGAGAAGCAGGGCTACTTCGCCGAGCAGGGCATCGCCGTGACGACCCAGCCGGTGCAGGGCGGCGCGGTCGGCATTCCCGGCCTGGCCAGCGGCAGCTTCGACGTGCTCTATGCCAATTCGATCTCCTGCATGACGGCGCTCGCACGCGGCATCGACCTGCGCTTCATCGCCGAGGGCGCGCCGATCCCGCTGCAGCCGCCCGATCCCGGCGCGCTGCTCATCCGCAAGGGCGAGCCCTTGCACAGCGGCAAGGATTTCGAAGGCAAGGTCATCGGCGTCAACGCCAAATTCGACATCCAGTGGCTGGTGATGCAGGGCTGGGTCAAGAAGACCGGCGGCGACGTCGACAAGATCACCTATCGCGAAGTGCCCCTGCCCTCGATGCTCGATGCGATCAAGAGCAAGCAGGTCGACGGCGCGCTGGTGCTCGACCCCTTCATGACCGTCGGCCTCGGCCAGCCCGATTTCGAGCGCGCCGGCTGGCCGCTCTCGACCGCGATGCCGGGCCTGCCGACCTCGTTCTGGGTCGTTTCGGCGAGCGTCGCCGAGCAGAAGAAGGACGCGATCCGCCGCTATCAAGCCGCCTTCCTCAAGGGCGGCCAGTGGATCGACGCCAATCTGCGCAACGATGCCTACAACCAGCTCGTCGCCAGCTACACCCGGACCGACCCGGCGCTGATCGCGAAGATGGTCGCGTCCGAGCAGCCGCTTAGTATCGGCATCGAGCCGGCCGAAAAGCTCATCGTCATGATGAAGGAATACGGCCTGCTCAAGACCGACATCGATTTCAAATCGAAACTGTTCGTGGCCTGAAGCCCCCGATTTTGCCCTTGCCCATCCCCGGCCGAGCCCGCATCCTCGGCGTGTCATAGGTGGATGGGAGGGGCAGCGCGATGCCGGAAATCACCGAACAAGACCTCGTGAAAACGGGCCCCGGCACGCTCGCGGGCCGCTACCTCAAGACCTTTTGGCAGCCGGTCTACCTTTCCGCCGATCTCGAGAAGGGCAAGGCCAAGCCGGTCCGCGTGATGGGCGAGAACTACACACTCTATCGCGGCCTCTCGGGCAAGGCGCATCTCGTCGGCGCGCGCTGCGCGCATCGCGGCGCGCAGCTCTCGGCCGGCTGGGTCGAGGATGATTGCATCCGCTGCATGTATCACGGCTGGATGTTCGACGGCGCCGGGC
>Ga0335085_10003553_pt1 | contig 26835 bp, 25 predicted proteins | sample Lox_Sample_45_FD_206712 | JGI IMG/M metagenome (GOLD analysis project Ga0335085, IMG submission 206712) | Soil microbial communities from Loxahatchee National Wildlife Refuge, Florida, United States - Lox_Sample_4.5 | ecosystem: Environmental > Terrestrial > Soil > Wetlands | place: USA...
GATATTGCCCTTGCCGGCCTGCTGGACGCGTAGCGCCGCTTCGAGCGAGGTGACGGCAGCATCGAGACTGCCGGTCTCGAAGCCGGCGACGTTCGCCTGGCCGCCGCCGGTCGCGACGATCTCCACGCCGTCGTGACCCCAGCCCTCATGCTGCGAGAGCTTCTGCGCCATCCAATAGGTGAGGGCGCCGACGCTCGACACCGCGACCTTCTTGCCCTTGAGCGCGGCGATCGTGGTGATGCCGTTCTTGGTGTTGCCTTGGACGACCATGTTCGATGGCTTGCTTGCGAGCACGCCGACGCCTTTCTCCGGGGCGCCTTTCACGATGAGGCCGAAATCCGTACCGGCCCCGAGCGCGATGTCGAGACTGCCGGCGGTCATCGCGGCGTGCAGCTTGGCGCCGCCGGCCAGCGAGGTGATCTGCAGCTCGATGCCGTTCTTCTTGAAGATGCCGGCTTCGGTGCCGACATTGGCGAAGGCGAAATGGAAATCGTCGCCGGCCGGATTGCCGACGCGGACCAGATCCTCGGCATGGGCCGCCGGCGCGGCAAGAGCTGCCGCGGCGATGATAACGCCGGCTATGATCGTCTTTGGTGCACGCATTTTTTCCTCCCTGGATCTTTGTTGCGCGGCGGCTTGAGCGTACGATCCTTCTTGCCGCCCATCATCGTGGGAAGGGTGGGCGCTGGCAAGGCGCCCGCGCGCCGCCTTGCACAAGCGATGAGCGCACCCCATCATCTCATCCATGAAAGAGTTCACAGTCCGACCCGATCCGGATGATCCGCGCCTGACACAGCGCGTCATCGGCGTCGACCAGGACGGCAAGCAGGTCGAGACCGCCGTGGTCGTCGAGCGGCCGCTGACCCTCTACCTCAATGGGCAGGAGATCGTCACGATGATGACGGTCGGCGATCACCCCGATTGCCTCGCCATCGGCTATCTCCTCAACCAGAACATGCTGCGCGCCGATGACCAGATCACCGGCATCGATTACGACGAGGAGCTCGAAACCGTCGTCGTCCGCACCAAGCGCAAGACCGATTTCGAGAAGAAGCTGCGCAAGAAGACGCTGACCTCGGGCTGTGCCCAGGGCACGGTGTTCGGCGATCTCATGGAGAAGTTCGACGAGATCGAGCTGCCCGGCGATGCCGTGCTGCGAACCTCTTGGCTTTATGCGCTCTCGAAGAAGATCAACCTCGCGCCGAGCCTCTATCTCGCCGCCGGCGCGATCCATGGCTGCGTCCTCTGCGAGGAGGATCGTCCCCTTATATATATGGAGGATGTCGGCCGGCATAACGCGATCGACAAGATCGCCGGCTACATGCACCTCAACAAAATCGGCCCCGAGGGCAAGATCTTCTACACGACCGGCCGCCTCACCTCCGAGATGGTGATCAAATGCGTGCAGATGCGCATCCCGATCCTCGTCTCCCGCTCGGGCTTCACCGCCTGGGGGGTCGAGCTGGCGCGGAAAGCCGATCTCACCCTCATCGGCCGCGCCAAGGGCAAGCGCTTCACCGCGCTCGCCGGCACGCATCGCCTGGTCTTCGACAGCGATCCCGATAGTGTCCCCGAAGAGCCGCGCCGCGCCGGCCGCAAGGCGAGCGTCGCGGAGGACGTATAAATGAAAATCGCCGGCGTGCTGCTCGCGGGCGGGCAGTCGCAACGCATGGGCGGGGGCGACAAGAATCTTCGCCTGCTCGGCGGCAAGCCGATGCTCGCGCATGTCATCGAGCGCGCCAAGCCGCAGGTCGACGCGCTGGTGCTCAATGCCAATGGCGATCCTCGACGCTTTGCGTCGTTCGGTTTGCCGGTCATCGCCGACAGCGTCGCGGGCTTCGCCGGGCCGCTTGCGGGCGTGCTCGCCGGTCTCGACTGGGCGGCAAAGAATTTGCCCGAGGCCGAGCTGGTCGCGAGCTTTGCCACCGACGCGCCGTTCTTTCCGCGCGATCTCGTGCCGCGTCTCGCGGTGGCGCTGGAGGAGGGCGGTTTCGACCTCGCCTGCGCGCAATCGAACGGCCAGGCGCATCCGGTCTTCGGCCTCTGGCCGCTGTCGCTGCGCGACGAGCTGCGCAAGGCTTTGGCCGGCGGCCTGCGCAAGGTCGATCAATGGACGGCGCGTTACAAGCTCGTCGAGGTCGAATTCCTGGCCGAGCCGGTCGATCCGTTCTTCAACGCCAACCGGCCGGAGGATCTGGCCGAGGCCGAGCGGCTGGTCGCGCTGGCGCAATAGTTTTTTCAGCCAATACCAGCATTATTCCGCCTTGCTCCGGCGAAAACTGGAGTCCATGGTGCGGGTAGGTTCGGTGCAGAAGCAGGCGTTCGGCGCGTGCCGGTATGAGCCAGAGGAAGATCGAGGAATATCATGTCGGTCATGGTCGAATTGCGGGTGATGGAGCTGCTCAACGCGCGGCTTTGCCATGAGCTCATCAGCCCCGTCGGCGCGATCAATAACGGCGTCGAGCTGGTCGCCGAGGAGGATGCCGACGCCGATTTCCAGCGCGACGCGATGAAGCTCATCGCATCGAGCGCCAAGACCGCCGGCCATCGCCTCAATTTCTACCGCTTTGCCTATGGCAGCGGCCGCGGCGCCACCGGCAAGGACGCGGCGGCGGGACTCCTGGAAGGCAGCAAAGTGAAGCTCGATTGGAACGAATCCGCCTCGGCCCTGGCCCTCGAATGGCAGCGGCTCGCCGGGAACATGGTGGTGATTGCGGCCGAGATCCTGCCGCGGGGCGGCACGGTGCAGATCGCGGCGGGCGAGGGGGGCAAGGGAATCGTGGTTAACGCCGCGGGCGATAGCGTCAACCTTACCGCCGAGTTACGCGCCGCTTTGGCCGATAACGCCGATACCGACGCGCTCACCGCCCGCACCGTGCATGGCTATTACACGGCGCGCGTCGCCGATAGCCTGGGTGCCAAGCTCGAATTGGCCGAGCCGGGCCCCGGCAAGGTCCTGCTGACGGCCAAACCCGGCCGCTAAATCCCCCATTCAACGCGTCTTTAAGCGATTTCGGGCAGTCTTTCGGGGTTCCCGGAGGTTAAAGGCGCGTCGAGTAGGGCCGTTTTCCGGGTGTCGTCTGGAAGCGGTCCTTGGGAAGCTATGGACGAGCTGCTGCGTGAATTCATCGCCGAGACCAACGAGCATCTCGCGGTTCTCGAGCGGGATCTCGTCGCGCTGGAGCGGGCGCCCGAGGACGCGCGTCTGGTCGACGACATCTTCCGCAATATCCACAGCATCAAAGGCACGTGCAGCTTCCTCGGCCTGAAGCGGCTCGAAAGCCTCTTGCACGCGGCCGAGAATGCGCTCGGCAAGCTGCGCGATGAAGGCCTGCCGGCGGCGCTCGCCGCGACCGGCACGCTGCTCGGCGCCTGCGATCGCGCCAAGACCCTTGTCGCCGCGCTGGCGCAGGAAGGGCGCGAGCCCGAGGGCGGCGATGCCGATATCGTCGCGCGGTTGGAGCTGGCGATGCGGCCCTCGGCGCTGGTACCCGCGCCGGCGCCGGCGGCACCCGAGCCATCGACGGCCGCGCCGGCGGCGGGCGTCGATACGATCCGCGTCAATCTCGACACGATCGAGCGGCTCATGGCCGAGATCAGCGAGCTGGTGCTGGCGCGCAATCAACTGACTCAGCTCCTGCGCGGGCGCACAGATCTCGAAGCCACGCAGGCGCTGCAGCGGCTGTCGCAGGTGACGAGCGCCCTGCAGGAAAGCGTGATGAAGACGCGCATGCAGCCGATCGGCCAGGCCTGGGCGAAGCTGCCGCGCATGGTCCGCGATCTCGCGCGCGAGCTCGGCAAGAAGATCGAGCTGAAGCTCGACGGCAGCGAGACCGAGCTCGACCGCCAGGTGCTCGAGCTGGTGAAAGACCCGTTCACCCATCTGATGCGCAACGCCGCCGATCATGGCATCGAGACGCCGGCGCAACGCCGCCGCGTTGGCAAGCCCGAAACCGGCACGGTGACGCTGTCGGCACGCCAGGAAGGCAGTGCGATCGTCATCACCCTGGCGGACGACGGCCGCGGCATCGATCCCGAGCGTATTCGCGCCGCGATCCGCCGCGGCGGCTTTGTCAGCGACGCCGAGCTCAAGGCGATGAGCGAGCATCAATTGCTGCAATTCGTCTTCCATCCCGGCTTCACCACGGCGGCGCAGGTGACGAATGTCTCGGGCCGTGGTGTCGGCCTCGATGTTGTGCGCAGCAACGTCGAAAAGATCGGCGGCACGGTCGAGGTCGCGAGCGGCCTTGGCCGCGGCACGCGCTTCACCATCAAGATCCCGCTGACCCTGGCGATCGTGCCGGCGCTGCTGCTCGATTGCGCCGGTCAGCGCTTCGCCATCCCGCAGACCGCGGTCGCGGAGCTGGTGCGCTCCGGGCCCGAGCATCGCATCGAATGGATTCACGACGCGCCGGTGTTGCGGCTGCGCGGCAGCCTGCTGCCGCTCGTCGCGCTCAGCGATGTGCTGCTTCTCGGCGAAGAGCGCGGCACGGACAATGAGTGGCTGATCGTCATCATCGGCTACGGCGCGCAGCGCTTCGGCCTCATGGTCGACGGCGTCGACGATGCCGAGGAGATCGTCGTCAAATCGCTGGCGCCGATGCTGCGCGGCACACGGCTCTTCGCCGGCAGCACCGTTCTCGGCGACGGCAGCGTCGTGCTGATCCTCGATCCCGGCGCGCTGGCCGCGATGACGGGCGCGAGCGATAGCGTCGAGCCGGTCCGCGCGCCTGCGCCGCCGCCGCAGCTCGGCGGCAGCATGCGCGGCGACGGACTGCTGCTGTTCCGCGCCGGTGGTGCGACCCCCAAGGCATTGCGCCTCGCCTCGCTGCTGCGTATCGAGGAGATCGCGCCGGGCCAGATCGAGCAGATCGACGGCAAGCCGGTCATTCTTTATCGCGGCGCGGCGCTGCCGTTGCATCTCTTCGGCGCGGCCGCGCCCGGCGGACGCCAGTTCGCGCTGATCGCCGCGCATGACGGCCGGATCTGCGCCTTTGTCGCCGACGCCGTGCTCGACACGGTCGACGACATGCCGGTGCTCGATCGCGCGCTGGCGGGCCCGGGATTGCTCGGCGTTGCCATGATCGGCGGGCGGCCGGTCGAAATCGTCGATGCGGCTCATTACGTCACGACCGCGAGCGCGCGCTTGCCGGCGCCGGAGCGGAGCGCCGCGTGAGCGACTTCATCTCCCTTCGTATCGGCACTCAGGATTTCGGCGTGCCGGTGCTGCAGGTGCGCGATGTGATGCGGCGCCAGCAGCTGACGCCGGTGCCGCTGGCGCCGCGCGCCATCGCCGGGCTGCTCAACCTGCGCGGCCGTATCGTCACCGCGATCGATCTGCGCACGCGGCTCGGCCTACCGCCGCAAGCCGCGGATAGCGATGCCACCCATGTCGTCGTCGAGAACGGCGGCGAGCTTTATGCGCTGGTCGTCGACAGCGTCGGCGATGTGCTGGCGGTCGACGAGCGGCAGCTCGAAGCGGTGCCGCCGGGGCTCGATCCGCAATGGCGCGCGGTCGCGTCCGCCGTCTATCCAACGGCGGACGGGCTGATCGTGCTGCTCGATATCGCGCGCTTGCTCGATATGGCGCCGCCGCGCCGCGCCGCTTCCTGATCCGCCGGATTTCGATTATCCTCTTGGCATGAAGGCCGTCTGGGGGCGGCCGCCATTCTTAGAGGACATCCATGGCTATTCTGGGCGTCGCGAAAGCGGTCTACGGCGTCGACGATCTCGACAAATCGACGCAGTTCTTTACCGATTACGGGCTCGGCTTGCAGGAAAAGACCCCGCAGAAGACGGTTTTCGAGCTCGAGGACGGCTCGCAGGTCGTGCTGCGCAAGAAGGACGATCCGGCGCTGCCCAAGGCCTGGTTCGACGGCAACGGCGTCAAGGAGACGATCTGGGCGGTCGATACGCAGGAATCGCTCGATCGCCTCGTCGCCGGTCTCCAGACCGATCGCGAGGTCCGGCGCGACAATGACGGCACGTCGCATTTCCTTGCCGATGACGGCATGCCGCAAGGCTTGCAGGTCTTCCGCAAGCGTGAGGTCGTCAGCGCCGCCGACGAGATCAACACGCCGGCCAAGGCCGCGCGCGTCAACCGCAACCGCACCTGGCGCAAGCGCGCCCATCCGAAATCGATCGCGCATGTCGTGTTCCAGGTCGTGAACCCGCAAGCCTCGTACAAATTCTTCAAGGAGCGCCTCGGCTTCCGTCTGTCGGACACGCAGCGCAAGCTCGGCTGCTATGCCCGCGCCGACGGCAGCCACGAGCACCACAACATCTTCTTCTTCAATGCCGATTTCCTGCCGCCGCCGGTCCGGAAGCTTGGCTTCAACCACACGGCGTTTGCTTGCGACGACATCGACGAGATGATGGTCGGCGCGAATTATCTCGAGCTCAAGGGCTGGGCGACCAAGCGTCCGGGCGGCTTCGTCGGTCTCGGCAGGCACCGCATCTCATCGGCGCTGTTCTATTACATCCCGTGTCCGGCCGGCGGTCATGCCGAATATATCGCCGATCAGGATTACCTCGACGACAGCTGGATGCCGCGTGATTGGGAAGAGAATTTCGGCGGCAGCATCTGGATGCACGACGTGCCCGAGCATCTGAAGAAGCCCTATAGCTGGGACGTGAAGCTGCACGACGAAGACGCGGCGCAGTCGTAACCGCGCCCACGATCCGCCGAATCAAAAAACCCGCTCTCTTCACGAGAGCGGGTTTTTCTTAACCCCCGATGGCAGCTCGGATCAGGCCTTGGCGCCCGCGACAGCCGCGACCGGCTCGTGGTGCGAGGCAGTGGCGCTCTCGGCGTCGGCCGGCGGATCGCGCAGCACATAGCCACGGCCCCACACGGTCTCGATATAATTGTCGCCGGCTGTGGCGATCGACAGCTTCTTCCTGAGCTTGCAGACGAAGACGTCGATGATCTTGAGCTCGGGCTCGTCCATGCCGCCATAGAGATGATTGAGGAACATCTCCTTGGTCAGCGTCGTGCCCTTGCGCAGGCTGAGGAGCTCGAGAATGCCGTATTCCTTGCCGGTCAGATGCAGCGGATGGCTGTCGACCTCGACGGTGCGGCTGTCGAGATTGACGGTCAGCTTGCCGGTGCGGATGACCGATTCGCTGTGGCCCTTGGCGCGGCGGACGATCGCCTGGATGCGGGCGATCAGCTCGCGGCGGTCGAACGGCTTGGCGACGAAATCGTCGGCGCCGAAGCCGAGGCCCTTGATCTTGTTGTCGAGCTCGGCGAGCCCGGAGAGGATCAGGATCGGCGTGCGCACGCGCGCGGCGCGCAGGCGGCGCAGAACCTCATAGCCGTCGATGTCCGGCAGCATGAGGTCGAGAATGATAATGTCGTAATCGTAAAGCTTGCCGATCTCGAGGCCGTCTTCGCCCAAATCGGTCGTATCGCAGATGAAGCCCTCGGTCCGAAGCATCATTTCGATGCTGGCGGCGGTGGCCGAATCATCCTCTACCAGTAGCACGCGCATCACTCACCTCCGGTCGGAAGCTCGGGTTGACCATACTTGCTTTTAATGATTGTTACCAAGCGGGGTTAAGACCTCGTTAATTCCGCCCAATTTTCGCCAATCTTCTTACGATTTTCGTGTTCCACAGGAAAAACCAAGCTTTTCCGCCAGTTTTTTCGTCCACACTATCGTCCTTAACGGCAAATTAAGCGTAATCGACCATGCTGCCGCTATCCGGAGTTTACCGGATGCGGAACGGGGTCGAATTTGCCGATTCTAGCTCAAGCTATTGAAGATATAGGGAATTTCCCGGAATATCGCCGTTGGGGGCGGGTCGCGGGCGTTAATGGCATGCTGATCGAGCTCGGCGGCGTGCCGCGCGAGGTCACGGTCGGCAGCCGGTGCGATGTCGTGACCCAAGAACGCCGCCGAGTGGCTTGTGAAATCGTGGGTTTCCGCGGTGGACGGGCGCTCGCGATGCCCTTCACCGCACTCGACGGCATTGGTCTCGGGTGCCGCGTCGAGCTCGCGACCGGCACGCCGGTCATTTACCCGGATGAATCATGGCTCGGCCGGGTCATCAATGCGATGGGCGAGCCGATCGATGGTAAAGGGCCGCTGATCCAGGGCCCAATTGCCTATCCGCTGCGCGCCGCGCCGCCGCCGGCGCATGCGCGCCAGCGTGTGCAGGGCAAAGTCGATCTCGGCGTCCGCGCGGTGAATACTTTCTTGACCTGCTGCCGCGGCCAGCGCATGGGCATCTTCGCGGGCTCGGGCGTCGGCAAGTCGACGGTGATGTCGATGTTCGCGCGCTACACCAAGGCGGACGCCACCGTCATCGGCCTCGTCGGCGAGCGCGGCCGCGAAGTGCAGGAATTCATCGCCGACGATCTCGGCGCCGAGGGTATGGCGCGCAGCGTCGTCGTCGTCGCGACCTCGGATGAATCGCCGCTGATGCGCCGCCAGGCGGCCTATCTGACCCTGGCCATGGCCGAGTTCCTGCGCGACCGCGACCAGGACGTGCTGTGCCTTATCGACAGCGTCACGCGCTTTGCCACGGCGCAGCGCGAGATCGGCCTCGCCGCCGGCGAGCCCCCGACGACCAAAGGCTACACGCCGACCGTCTTCGCCGAGTTGCCGAAGCTCCTCGAGCGCGCGGGTCCCGGCACGGGCGCGGGCAGCATCACGGGCCTCTTCTCGGTGCTGGTCGACGGCGACGATCACAACGAGCCGATCGCCGACGCGACGCGCTCGATCCTCGATGGGCATATCGTGCTCGATCGCGCCATCGCCGAGCGCGGCCGCTATCCCGCGATCAACGTGCTGCGCTCGATCTCGCGCATGATGCCGCAATGCAATACCGAGGAAGAGAGCGCGCTGATCGCCACCGCGCGCGGTTATATCTCGGTCTACGAGGACATGGCCGAGCTGATCCGCCTCGGCGCCTATCGCCGCGGCAGCGATCCCAAGGTCGACAAGGCGATCCGTTTCTATCCCGCGATCGAGGCCTTCCTCGCCCAGAAGAAAGACGAGCCGAGCGATTTCGCGACCGGCTACGCCGCGCTCGCGCAATTGCTCGCCGCGCCGCCTGAAGCGTCATGAGCTCGCTCGACACGCTGATCAAGCTGCACCGCTGGCAGCTCGACGAGCAGCGCCGCAAGGTCACCGAGTTCGAGAACCTCGCCGAGAAGCTGCGCGCCGAGCTGCAGCGCCTCGACGGCGAGGAGGAAATTGAGCAGCAGGTCGCCCGCGGCTCGCATGAAGCGAATTACGCCTATAGCGGCTTTGCCAAGAGCCTGATCGACCGCCGCGCCAAGCTGGCGCAATCGATCGCCGAGACCGAGCAGCAGATCGTCGAAGCGCGCGCGGCGCTCGCCGACGCTTATGCCGAGGTGAAACGCTACGAGATCGCCGCCGCCAACCGGTTGCTCGCCAAACACCGCAAGCTCGAAACCCTGCACCAGGCCGAGCTCGACGAAGTCGCGCTCGCCGGCTTCCGGCGGAAGACGAGCTGATTGATCCTGAAGCTGTGGATGCGCGGGCCAAGCCTGCGCATGACGATCTATTTGTCGGAGCGCGCGCTCAGGCCGTGATCTGGATGTGCTGCCGCATCTGATCGAGCGGATGCACGAGGAACGTCGCGACCGTCGCGAAGCTGAGATCGCCGCTGATGCTGGTCGCTTGCAAGGCGCGCCGGAACAGCGCCCGCATTTCCTCGCGCAGATCGGGGCCGAGGCCGCGATGGCTGCGCAGCACCAGGATCAGGTGGTTGGCGCGCACCAGGCAATCGAGCTGCACCGGGCCGAGCCGGCTGAGCTCGGCCTCGAGGGCGAAGCGGATCCCGTCCTGTCCGGCCGGCTTGCGCCGCTGGAGATAGAGCCGCAACGCGAGCGGAAAATTGCCGATCAGCATCGGCAGGGTCAACACGCGCCATTCGCCGGTCGTCTCGTCGTCGCTGAGGCGGCGCAGCGCCGCGATGTCGTCGGCGAGACGCTTGTTGAGCTTGGCTTTGCCGGCATCGTTGAGCGCGCGGGTGATGGCGGGACCCGGCCAATTGCCATGATAGAGCGCGCCGAGCAGATAGATGAGCGAGCCCGCGAGGTCGGGGCCCGAAGGCGGCGTCAATTCGGCGCGCAGCTGCTCGGCGAGCGCCGGGGCTTGGCCGACCAGGGCGAACAAGGCTTCTTCGAGTGCAATCCAGCCGCCGCTTCGCGCGGGCGCCATGGCGGCTTCGATTTCGGGCGCGACGGTCTCGATCACCACGAAAGCGACCTGGGTCCCGGGCGGCAGCGCCAGCTTGCTCTGCAAGGCGAGCAACCCGATCGGCGTCGCGAGCGTGGTCTCGCTGCCGACGCTGTCGTAGACGACGCCCGTCATCACGTCCGGCGTCGCCGTCGCTGGCGCGACGAGACGCAGCAACAGCTGCGTACCCTCGGCCGGGCCCTGCGCGGCCGGTGCGCGCACCACGGCGGAGACGACGGTGCCGAGACCGAGCTTCGTCGGCTCTTCGTTGATTGGCGGCCGTGCCTGGTCGCCGCGATTTTGCGCCGGCGTCACCGCGACATTCGGGTTGATCCGATGGTCGATCGCCGCCGTCGGCGTGATGGGCGCCCCGAAGCCGACGGTCTCAGCCATTACCAGACCCGCAAGTCGCGATCGAGGCGGCGCGCGATCTGATCGACGTCGCGCGCCGCTTCGGTGTTGGGATTGCGCTTCATGATCGAGGTTTGCCGGCGGATCGCTTCTTTCACGATATCGTCGCGATGGACGATGCCGGCGAAAGGCGGCTCGATCTTGAGGAACTCGCGGCAGGCGCGCAGCAGGGTCGCATAGGTACGCTCGCCTTCCTCGGTGGAGGACGCCATGTTGACGACGATGCGGATGCCTTCGGGAAGCCGCTCCTGCGCCGTGATCTTGATATAGGCATAGGCGTCGGTGATCGCGGTCGGCTCGTCGGTCGTGATAACGAGACAGGCGCGCGAATTCGCCGCCATCAGCCGCACCGTACGCTCGATGCCGGCGCCGAGATCGAGCACCACCCAGTCGTAATTGCGCGCGAAGGTCTGGAGCTCGTTGCGCAAGGCGACGACCTTGGCGGCGCCGAGATTGGCGAGCCGATCGGAGCCCGAGCGGCCGGCGATGATGTCGAAGCCGTTGCGGCTCGCGCCGCCATCGTACGGCGTCACGGCGTCGGCCAGCGTCGTCTCGCCGGCGATGATGCTGGCGATATCGTGATGCGGCTGCAGCCCGAGCTGGACGTCGACATTGGCAAGGCCGAGATCGCCGTCGAACAGCAGCGTGCGGCGACCAGCCTGTGCCAGCGCATGCGCCAGTGTGACCGAGAACCAGGTCTTGCCGACGCCGCCCTTGCCCGAGGCCACCGCGATGATGTTGCGCGTCGCGGCAGAGCGCGAGGTGACGGGTGGTGAGTCGATATCGATGCTCGTCATGACGAACCTTTCGGCAACAACAACTTCGCCAGCAGCGCCGGCGTAAACGGCAGCAACCCGTCGGCGATATCGGCCGCGATACCGGCTTCGGCAAAGCCGAGCTTCGCGGCCTCGATCATGGCAAGGACGCTGCCCAGACGGCGCGTCGCATCGAGCTGCGTGACGATGGCGCGGCTGCAGCCGAGATCGGCGAAGATCTCGGCGCGCTCGATACCGTCGGCGGCATCGGCGCCGGCGGCGAAGACGAAGATCGGCTGGGCATTCGAGGCGCCGATCAGCGCGGCGAGATCGCGGCGATCGCCGGTGCCGAACGGATTGACGCCGGCCGTATCGATGATGAGGCGTTCTTTCGGATCGGCGAGCGTGACCAGCGAGCCAAGCGCCGCCGCGCCCTCGGCAGTGGCGAACGGCACGCCGAGGATCTTCGCAAAAGCTTCGAGCTGGTCGGCGCCGCCGGCGCGCGCGAGATCGGTCGAGATGAGGCGCACGCGTTTGCCGTTGAGCACATCGCGCGTCGCGAGCTTCGCCGCGGTTACGGTCTTGCCCGCGCCCGGCGCGCCGATCAGCAGGATCGCCTTGTCCTGCGCCGTGATCGGCGCGAAGCGAAACGAATGGCCGAGGCCGGAGGCGAGCGCTTCGAGGGGATTCTCGATCGCCGCTTGCAGCGCGTTGTTGATGATCCAGGCGCGCATCACCGCGCTCGCGCCGTGGAATTCAAGCGCATCGCCCAGTACCGCATCGACGGCGGGGATATCCGGACCGTTGTCGTGGTCGTCGAGCGCCGCGGTGACCCGGGTGTTGCCGTTGCCGTCGTCCTGGGCCGAGACGATCACCGCGTCGGGGCCGAGCGCGGCGCGTACGGCGGCCATGGCCTCGGCGGTGGTGCGTCCGGTGAAGGTTCTAAGGCGCATCGTCCGTTACCCGTTCAAATCGCGCCGAGCGTCTTGATCCGCGCGCGCGGATGAATTTCGTTCTGCGACATCACCACCGTCATGGCGCGGAAGCGCTCGATGATCGAGCGCACGTACGGGCGAACCGCGGGGCTGGTCAGCAGCACCGGGGTCTCGCCGCGCTGCGCGAGCCGCTCGAAATTGCCGCGCACGGCGGTGATGAATTCCTGCAGCTTGGAGGGCGCCATGCTGAGATGGCGATCCTCGCCCTGGCCGGTCAGCGCCTCGGCGAAGGCCTGTTCCCATTGCGGCGACAGGCTCACCAGCGTGATGACGCCTTGCTCGTTGGCGTTGGCGTCGGAGATCTGGCGCGCGAGCCGGGCACGGACATGCTCGGTGATGATCGAGATGTTGCGGCTGAAGCCGCACGCCTCGGCGACGCCTTCGAGAATGGTCGGCAGGTCGCGGATCGAGACGCGCTCGTTCAGCAGATTCTGCAGCACGCGCTGGACCGAGCCCATCGAGATCTGGCTCGGCACCATGTCGCTGACCAGCTTCTGATGCGGCTTGTCGAGCTCGTCGACGAGCTTTTGAGTCTCCGAGTAGGAGAGCAGCTCGGCCATATTGTCCTTCACCACCTCGGTGAGATGGGTGGTGATGACGGTCTGCGGCTCGACGACGGTATAGCCGCGGAACTGCGCTTCCTCGCGCTGGCCTTCCGAGACCCATTGCGCCGGCAGGCCGAAGGTCGGCTCGGTGGTGTTCTCGCCGTTGAGCGCGATCGGCTCGCCGCGCGGATCCATGACCAGCAGCATGTTCGGCCGCAGCTCGCCGCGGCCGACCTCGATCTCCTTGATGCGGAGGATGTAGCTGTTGGCCTGGAGCTGAAGATTATCCTGGATGCGCACCGAGGGCATGATGAAGCCCATTTCCTGCGCCAGGGTGCGGCGCAGCGCTTTCACCTGGTCGGTAAGGCGGGTGCCATGTTCGCTGTTGATCAGCGCGAGCAGGCCGTAGCCGAGCTCGAGGCGGATCTGGTCGATCTGCAGCGCCGCGGTGATCGGCTCTTCCTTGGGCGGCGCGGCCGCGGCTTTCTCGGCCTCCGCCGCGGCGAGCTTCGCCTTTTCCTTTTTATCGTTGACCTTCCACGCGGCGCCGCCGGCGAGCAACGACAAGGACATAAAGGGCAGGAAAGGCACACCCGGGATGAGCGCGAGCGTGAAGGCGAGGAAGGACGCCACGCCGAGCGCGGCGGGATGCGCGCCGAGCTGGCCGAAGAGGGCCTTGTCGGTCGAGCCGCTGATGCCGGCTTTCGAGACCAGCATACCGGCGGCGGTCGAGACGATCAGTGCCGGGATTTGCGAGACCAGACCGTCGCCGACGCTGAGCAAGGTGAAGGTGTGCGTGGCCTCGCCGAAGGAGAGACCGTGCTGGGCGACGCCGATGAAGATGCCGCCGACGACGTTGATGGCGGTGATGACGAGGCCGGCGACCGCGTCGCCGCGGACGAATTTCGAGGCGCCGTCCATGGCGCCGAAGAAGTTGCTTTCGTCTTCGAGGTCCTTGCGGCGTGCGCGTGCCTTGGTTTCGTCGATAAGCCCGGCGCTGAGATCGGCGTCGATCGCCATCTGTTTGCCGGGCATCGCGTCCAAGCTGAAGCGGGCCGCGACCTCGGCGATGCGGCCCGAACCTTTGGTGATGACGACGAAGTTCACGACCACCAGGATCGTGAAGACGATGGCGCCGATGACGAAGTTGCCGCCCATCACGAAATTGCCGAAGGCCTGGATCACATGGCCGGCGGCGGCGGTTCCGGTTCCGCCATTGCCGAGGATCAGTCGGGTCGAGGCGAGGTTGAGGGCGAGGCGCAGCATCGTCGAGATCAGCAGCACCGTCGGGAAGGCGGAGAATTCCAGCGGCCGCTCGATGAACAGGCCGACCATGAGGATGAGCACGGAAAGCGTGATCGACAGCGCCAGGCTGATATCGAGCAGCCAGGGCGGCATCGGCAGGATGAGCACCGACAGGATCGCGACGACGCCGAGCGCCAGCGCGATCTCGCCGCGCTTCAGCGAGGTGCCGATCTTCGCAAGAAGGTCGCTCGCGTTCGTGCTCGGAGCGGCGGTTATATCAGCCATGACGGGTCACAGGTGGGAGATCAGGCGGGCACGCGCTCGGGCTCGCTCGCCAGCGGCACGGGGACGCCCTCCTGCCGGTATTGCTGCAGCTTGTTGCGCAGGGTGCGGATCGAGATGCCGAGGATGTTCGCGGCATGGGTTCGATTGCCGAGGCAATGCTGCAGCGTCTCGAGGATCAGATCGCGTTCGACATCGGCCACCGTGCGCCCGACCAGACCCGCGCGGGCGCCGCCGGCGCTCGTCTCGGCTTCGGTCGCCGCCGGCCGGCCGTTCGGCAGGTTGATCGCATCCGGCCCGATTTCCTCGCCATGGCCGAGGAGCACCGCGCGATGCATCGCGTTCTCGAGTTCGCGGACGTTGCCGCGCCAGGCGTGATGGGTCAGCTTTTCGTGCAAGGCCGGTGAGAGGCGGCGCTGCGGCAGCGCGTTCATCTCGGCGTATTTCTTGGCGAAGAAATCGGCCAGCATCTCGACGTCGCGCGGCCGCTCGCGCAGCGGCAGGACATGGACGTTGACCACGTTGAGGCGGAAATAAAGATCCTCGCGGAAAGTGCCGGCGCGCGCCTCGGCTTCGAGATCGCGGTTGGAGGTGGCGATCAGGCGGATATCGACCTTGATCGGCTGCGTCCCGCCGACGCGATCGATCTCGCGCTCCTGGATCGCGCGCAGCAGCTTGGCCTGGAGGCGGGGATGCATCTCGCTGATTTCGTCGAGCAGCAAGGTGCCGCCATTGGCCTCCTCGAACTTGCCGATGCGGCGGGCGACGGCGCCGGTGAACGCGCCTTTCTCGTGGCCGAACAATTCGCTTTCGAGCAGATTTTCCGGGATCGCCGCGCAATTCACCGAGATGAACGGCGCCTTGGCGCGCTTGCTCTTGCGGTGGATATAGCGCGCGAGCACTTCCTTGCCCGTGCCGCTTTCGCCGGTGATGAGGATCGAGGCCTCGGAAGGCGCGACCTGCTCGGCGAGGCGCACGATGCGCTCCATCGCGGGGTCGCGATAGATCAGGGCGTGGCTGTCGGTCGAGACCGCCTGCAGGACCGCGGCGATCAGGTCGGCATCCGGGGGCAGGGGGATGTATTCCTTGGCGCCGGCCTTGATGGCGCGCACCGCCGCGTCGGCGTCGTTGCCGATGCCGCAAGCGACGATCGGAACGAAGATGCGCTCCTGCTTCAGGCTCTCGATCATCCGCGCGATGTCGAGCTTCACATCCATCATCAGCAGATCGGCACCCTGGCCGGAGCGCAGCGCGCTGAGGCCCTGGTCGATGTCGTCGGCATGAGCGACGGTCGCGCCGCGATTGAGCGCGATCTTGCCGGCGGTGCTGAAATGGCCGTCGAGCGGGCCGAGGATTAGGAGACGCATGATACTTTTCCTCTAAAGCAAGTCGATCAACGATCGGCCTTGACGATTTCCGTCATGGTCACGCCGAGGCGTTCATCGACGACGACGACTTCGCCGCGGGCAACGAGCCGGTTGTTGACATAGATGTCGATCGCTTCGCCGACCTTGCGGTCGAGCTCGACGACCGCGCCGCGGCCGAGTTTCAGGAGCTGGCTGACCTGCATGTTGGCGCGGCCGAGCACCGCCGAGATCTGGACGGGAATGTCGTAGACCGCTTCGAGATCCTTGGCGCTTTGCGGCTTCTGCTCGGCCTGCGCATCGGCCGATGCTTCGAGCTCGTTCAGCGGCATGTTCGGGTTGTCGCTCATTCTGTCCTACTCCTCAGACGGAAACGGGGTTGGGGGTCGCTGCGGGATCGCGGCGGCGTTCCAGCAATTCGTTGAACTCGGCGCATTGGCCGGCGAGGTTGCGCTCGGCGCCGCCATCGGCCCATTCGACGCGCGCATCGCCGGGGGCGATCGCGTCATCGACCAGCAGCACGATGCGCCCGGCATAGCCGGCGGCCTGGGCCAGCGCATCGAGACGCTCGCGCAGCGGCTCGTAGATCTCTTGCGCCACGCGCAGCACGACGCGCGGCTCGTCGATCACTTCGTGGAGGCATTTCGTGGCGAAGGCTTCGACTTCGGCCAGCGGGTCCTTGGCGGCGAGGCCAGGGACGAGCTTGGCGATGATCGTCTGCATCGCGGCCAGGGCGCGGCGTTGCGTGTCGAGCGTGGTCGCGTCCTGCACCGCAAGCAGCGCGGCAAGGTTTTTGGCGATCTGCGCCAGCGCGTCCGCGGTGAGGGATTGCGCCGATTTCGCCGCTTCCGCGACACCCGCCGCATGACCTTCGGCGAGCGCCGATTGGCGCGTCGCTTCGAGCTCGCCGCGCGTGAAGCGGCGCTCGGCGAGCGAGCGCGCGCTCGGCGTGCCGAGATGGTCGAAGGAGACGTCGAAGGTGAATTTCTGCGGCATGGCCATGGATGGGCTCAGTACACCAGCTCGTCTTCGGCGCTGCCGTCGGAGATGATGATTTCGCCGCGCGCCGCGAGGTCTTTCGCCACCGAGACGAGGTAGCTCTGCGCCTCCTCGACGTCCTTGAGGCGGACCGGGCCCATGGCCGCGATCTCCTCCTTGAGGAGTTTGCCGGCGCGCTCCGACATGTTCGAGAAGAACAGGTCCTTGAGCGGGTCGGAGGCGCCTTTGAGCGCGACCGGCATCTTTTCCTTCTCGGCCGCCCGCATGAGCGCCTGGATCGCGCCGCTGTCGAGCTTCTGCAGATCCTCGAAGGTGAACATGAGGCCTTTGATGCGCTCGGCGCTGTCGCGGTTGCGCTCTTCGAGCGCGGCGATGAAGCGCGTTTCGGTATTGCGGTCGAGGCTGTTGAAGATTTCGGCGATGAGCTCGTGCGCGTCACGGCGGTTGGTGCGGGCGAGGGAGGTGAAGAACTCGTTGCGGAGCGTGCGCTCGACGTCGTCGAGCACCTCTTTCTGGACCGCTTCCATGCGCAGCATGCGCATGATCACTTCCATCGCGAAGCTCTCGGGGAGCTGCGTCAGCACGCGGCCGGCATGATCGGATTTGATCTTCGAGAGCACGACGGCGACGGTTTGCGGATATTCGTTCTTGAGATAGTTGGCGAGGACGGACTCGTTGACGTTGCCGAGCTTGTCCCACATCGTGCGGCCGGCAGGACCGCGGATTTCTTCCATGATCAAGGCGACGCGCTCGGAGCCGAGGACCTTTTGCAGCAGGCGCTCGGTACTCTCATGCGTGCCGACGAGGGAGCCGGTAGCGGAGATATGGTCGGCGAAATCGACGAACAGCTTCTCGACGATGTTCGACGACACCGTGCCGAGATTGGCCATGCAGGCCGAGATTTCCTTGATCTCCTCGTCGTCCATCAGGGCGAAGAGACGAGCGGAATGCTCTTCACCGAGGGAAAGCATCAGGATCGCGGCTCTCTCGGCGCCGCTCAGCATGCGGTAGTCTTCACGGACGCGCATCTTGCATCACTTCCCGCTTAATTGTCCTGGTACATCCAGCTGCGAACGATGGCGACGGCCTCGTCCGGATGCTTGTCGACGATCTCGCCGATCTTCTTGATGCTCGACGCGGCGACCCGGCCTTCGACCTGGCCGATATCGATCATCTCGCCTTGGGGCCCCTGCGGCGCGCGGGCGATGGCCTGGCCTGCCGGCGCCGGCAGGGCGGTCGGCTGGCCGCCGGCGAGGGCGGGGACGGCGCCGCCGCCCAGGTTCTTCGCGGTATCGAGGAAGCGGCCGATCATCGGCTTCACGACCAGCATGAGGATGAGGAGGCCGATGAGGGCGGTGCCGGCGGTCGTGCCGAGATGGATGAGGTCGCCTTTCTCGAGGCCCATCAGGTTCCAGACCGCGGCCGGGGCGGGCGGCTCTTCGGCGCCGGCGAAAGGCATGTTGACCACTTCGACCGTGTCGCCGCGCTTCTCGTCGTAGCCGACGGCCGAGCGCACCAGGGCAGTGAGCTGCTTCAGCTCGTCGGCGGAGCGCGGCTGATAGGTCTTCTTGCCGTCGGTGCCGACCGCGCTCGTGCCGTCGACCAGCACCGCGACGGAGAGACGCTTCACGGTGCCTTGATCGCTGACCTGGTTCTTGATGGTCTTGCTGATCTCGTAATTGACGGTCTCTTGCGTGTGCGTGCTCTTGGACTGCTTGTTGTCGCTGCTAGTGTTGCTCGGCGCGGTCTGGCCGTTGGGCAGGTTGGTCGAGACCGAGACGGCCGCGCCGGCGGCGTTGCCGCTGCTGTCCGACTGATTGTCGGTCTGGGTCGAGCGCACGACCTGGCCATCCGGATCGTAGGTCTCGGAATTGGTCGTGATGCGGTCGAAATTCATCTCGGCGTGGACATCGACGCGGGCCTTGCCGGCGCCGACGGAGCGCTCGAGCAGCTGCTCGACATTGTGCGCCATGCGGTTTTCGTAATTGACGCGCATCTCTTCGGCGTTCGAGGAGTTGAGCGCCGTGGCGGAATCGCCGTCGCCGCGCGCCAGGAGATTGCCCTGGTCGTCGACGACGGAGACGCGATTGGGGTTGAGATCCGGCACGGCGGCGGCAACGAGGTGCTGGATCGCCGCGACTTGGCCGCTCGACAGCTTGCCGCGCACTTTGAGGACGATCGAGGCGCTCGCTTCCTGGCGGTCGCGCGAGAACAGCTGACGCTGCGGCAGCACGAGATGGACGCGCGCCGATTGCACCAGGCTGATCGAGGTGATGGTGCGCTCGAGCTCGCCTTCGAGGGCGCGGACCTGGTTGATGTTCTCGACGAATTGCGAGGGGCCGAACTGATCGGTCTTGTCGAAAATCTCGTAGCCGACCGAGCCGCCATGAGGCAGGCCGATCTCGGCCATGGCCATGCGCAGCTTCGTCGCCTGATCGACCGGCACGAGGATCTGCGCGCCCTGAGCGCGCAGTTCGTAGGGCACGTTCAGGCTTTCGAGCTTCTGGACGATCTGGCCGCTGTCCTTGAGATCGAGGTCGCTGTACAGCAGCCCCATCTCCGGCGCGTTGACCTTGTTGGCGAGATAGTAGAAGAACCCGATCGTTCCGACCGTGATCAGCGCGATCATGAGCAGACGCGCGGGGCCGAGATTACGAATAAGCTGGAAGAAACCGTTCACCGTCGCGAATCCTTGGCTGGCGATCCGGGCGTTGTGCCCGCGCCGACACTAGGGGCGGTTGGGTGAACAGAGAGTTAAAGAGGCGGCAGATTTTGCCGACTGGGCGGCAAATCATGCCGCCCTGTTAGTCCGGCCGCCCGAATGCGGGCGGCAGCGGAAATCAGCGCTCGGTACCGGTTTTGTCGAGCGCGCGGTAATCCTGCAACCGGGTGACGCGCAGGCCGGGGAGGCCGTGGCTGTCGACGAGGCGCTGCCAGGAGAGGAATTCTTCCACCGAGAGCGTGTAACGGGCGCAAGCCTCTTCGAGGCTGAGGAGCCCGGCCCGGACCGCGGCAACGACTTCGGCCTTGCGGCGGATGACCCAGCGCTTGGTCTCGGGCGGGGGGAGGCTGTCGAGGCTTACACTCGATCCGATATCGAGGAGCCACTCCGCACTCTCGGCTTCCCGGGATTGCGGCTGAGCGGCAGCGCTCAAGGGTGTGGTGGCTTTGGTCTGCATGACGACGGAATGTATCCGTACCCCTTTTAAAAAAGCCCTAAGTTTTATGGTTAACGCTTTGATACATTTACCTAAAATCCCGGCGATGCCGCCGGTGGTGGCGGCGCCGCGGAACCGGCCTGGATCAACGCGTTACTGCTTCGCCTGGATCAGGGTTTCGAGCATCTGGTCGGCGGTGGTGATGATTTTCGAGTTCGCCTCGTAGGCGCGCTGCGTGATGATCAGGTTGCTGAACTCCGTCGCGATATCGACCGTCGAATTCTCGAGCGAGGACGGCGTGATCGTGCCGGCCGCACCCTGGCCCGACTGGCGCAACAGGACGCTGCCCGAGGCATTGGTCTCGAGGTAGGAATTGCCGCTGATCGGCTGCAGCCCGTCGGGATTGGAGAAGGTCGCGACCGGGATCATGTAGACGGCGCGGTGCAGGCCGTTGTCGTAGTTGGCGGTGACGACACCGTGGGTGTCGACGGTCACGCCGCTGAAGCTGCCGAAAGCGACGCCGTCCTGGTTGATCTCGCCGACCGTGAAGCTCGTGCCGATCTGGCTGAGGCCGTTGCTCTTGCCGTCGGTGCCGACATCGAAGCTGATGGTCTGCGGCGACGTGCCGCTCGAGATCGCCGGGTCCCAGGCGATCGACAGCGCATTCGCGACGTTGAAGGTGGTGGCGGCGGCGTTGAGCGAGCCGTCGGAGTTGAATTGCACGACGTTATCGCCCGGCGTGATGGTCGCCGTCGAGCTGCCGGCATTGCTGAGCGCCGCGGCCACCGTCCATTGATTGGGCACGGCCGGGCTGCCGTTCGCGATCGCGCCGGCGGTGAAGGTCTCGGCGCCGGTTGTCGCCGCCAGCGAGCTGCCGATGATGGGTGCGCCCGAGCTGTCGGTGATCTGCACCTTGCCGGCGACCACGGTCGCCGAATAATTCGTGCTGCCGAGCGCCGAGTTGATCGCGTTCGCGATATCGGTGATCGACGGGCTGGCGGAGACGAGCGGCGAGGTGTTGTAGGTGTTGCCGTCGATATGGAGCTGGAAGACGTCGCCGGTCGCGATCGCGCCGGATACCGTAAAGCTTTGCGTCGAGGGGACCGCCGCAGTCGGCGTCAGCGTCATGGTCATGGTGTGCGAGACGCCGAGCGAATCATAGACCGGGACGGTAATTGTCTCCGGGGTCGTCGTGTCGTTGGCCGGCAGATTGGCGACCAGGCTGATATTCGCCGTCGGCTGCGCCGCGCCGGCGTTGTTGGTCACGTTGACGGTCTGCAACGAGTTGAGCGTCGTCGCCGAGAGCTGGTTGTAATTGCCGTTCTGGATCGCCTGAGCCTGCGCGAAGGTCAGCGCCTGGCCCTGGAGATACTGGCCGGCGGAATTGACGAGGTTGCCGTTGGCATCGACGGTGAAGGAGCCGGCGCGCGTGTAAGACGTCTCGCCGATATCCGCGGCGCTGGAATTGACGACGAAGAAGCCGCCGCCGGAGATCGCGAGATCGGTCGGCGCCGATTCCGCCTGCAGCACGCCTTGCTGCGAGACGTTATAGAAAGGCGCGGTCTGGACGCCGCCCGGCGAATAAAGGCTGGGTGAGCCGCTTTCGGTGACCAGGGTCGAGAAATCGGTGCTGGTCTCTTTGTAGCCCACCGTATTCGCGTTCGAGATGTTGTCGGAAATGATGCCGAGCGCGTTGCTGTTCGCGTTCAGGCCCGACACGGCGGCATAAAGCGCACCAAAGACACTCATGGATGATCTCCTGCGATCGCTGGATCAGTTGGATTGGGTGAGCTGGGGATTGACGGTGACGAGCTCGCTGAGCGGGATCGACATGCCGCCGATGGTGAAGGTCGCGGTGCCGTTCTGGACGCCGACCGCCTGGACTGTGCCGACCGAGGCGATGCTCGGCGTGACCTGGGTGCCGCCGGTGCCGACCGCCTGGATCTGCAGCGTGTAGTTGCCGTCGGGCAGTTGCAGGCCGGCATTGCTCTTGCCGTTCCAGTTGAAAACATGCGTGCCGGCGCTGGTATCGCCCGGCTGCGCGTAGACGACGTTGCCGTTGGCGTTGACGACCGTCAGCGCCGTCGCCGAGGTGGCGCTCGGCAGGCCGTAGACGAAATTCGCCTGGCCGTTGCTGAGCGGCGCCGTCGCCGAATTGTATTCGATGTTCTGGCCGACGAGCGGCAGGGCGGAGATGCTCTCGCCTGCGCCCTGGAGGGCAATGAGCTGCTGCAGGTTGCTGTTGGTGTTGATCTGTTGCTCGACCTGGCTGAACGAGACGAGTTGCTGGGTGAATTGGTTGGTGTCGAGCGGCGAGAGCGGGTCCTGGTTCTGGAGCTGCGTCGTCAGCAGCGTCAGGAAGGTGTTGAAATTCTGCGTCAGGCCGGCCGTCGCGTTGGCGGTCGAACCCGACGGGTTGCTCGAGGAGGAGATCGAGGCGGCGGTCGCCGAGCCGATCGGTGAAGTCGTCGTCATGATGGCGTCTCCTTAAACCTCGATGTTCAACGCGCCGGAATGGGCGCGCTGCGCCGGCGCAGCCGCGTCCGCGCCGAGCAGCGCGTCGTTCGCGCTCCCGGCATAGGCGTTGCTGCCGCCGCTGCTATTGCTGCTGCCTTGCGACCAATTCTGCGCAAAGGATTGTGCGTCGCCGCTCAGGTTGAAGCTGAGGCTGCTGCTGTCGGCGTTGAGGCCGGCGTCGCGCAGCGCCTGCTGCAGCGTGCCGGCGTCCTGCTTCAGCAGATTGAGCGTGTCGGAGCGATCGGCCGAGATCACCGCGTCGACGCGGCCGTCCTGGCCGACATTCAGCTTCACATCGATCGTGCCGAGGCTCGCCGGCTTGAGCTGGATGCGGATCTCGTTGTTGTCGGCGGCGATCGCCTGCTTGAGATTGAGCGCGACCTGCTCTCCGACCGGAACATAAGGCGTGGCGGTATGGACCGCCGCCTCGACCGGGACCGGGGCGGTTTGCGGCTGGCTCGGCTGGGCGAGCAGGGAAGCGCTTGGCGTCGACGGATCGCTGCTGGTCGCGGCGGTGGTGCTGGCGTCAGCGGTTTGCGCCGGCGTTCCGTCAGTGTCGCCGTTGCCGTTGTCGTTGGCGTTGCTCGCGTTGACCGGCGGATGATTGGGCAGGGCGGGCATCGCCGGCGCCGACGGCGCATTGGGCGTCGACGGCGGTAGGACGGCGTTCGCATCGGCCGGCGCTTTGCCGCTCGCGTCAGTGCCGGGCTTGCCGACCGGCTCGCCCGGCAGCGGGTGCGCATCCGGCGCATCGAGGAGATGCGCCGGAACGGTGGCCATCGTGGCGGTCGGCTGCGAGGCATAGATCGGCGCGCCGGCGACGATGCGCGCGTTCAGCGTGTCGGCACCGAAGGCGGTGCTGTTGCCGTTGGCGGTCGTGTCGTTGCCGCTCGGAGTCCCGTCCTGGCTCTGATCGGGGGTCGCGGTGGCCGCCGCGGCGATCGCCGCGGCCGGGTCGCTCGCCGGAAGCACGGCGTTGGTCGGGACGGCGCTCGCATCGATCGCCTTGCCGTCGGAGGGCAGGACGGGCGGTGGCGGCGCCGCTTGTGTCGGGGCCGGCTGTGTCGGGGCCGCTACATAGGGAGTGGGCGTGGCGGTCGGATCGGTACTCTTCGGTTTATTCGCGTTCGCCGGCTGTGGCGTCGTCGTCGCGCCGCCGGTGCTTTGCGCAAGGTTGGTCAACGCCGAGTCCGTCGTCGACAAGAGCGACTGGAAGTCGGCGGCCGGCGCCTGCGCCTGCTGTTGCTGCTGCGGCGCCTGCGATTTCGGCGCGGCGCCGGTCGTCAGAATGGGTTGTGCGATCATGTAATCGTCCGAATGGTCTCGCGGCTTGGTCAGCAAGCCGCGTGCCATGCGGCGCGCGATGAGCAAGCGCCTGATAGCGCGCAATTTTTTCGTCGAGCGCGATTTGCCGATGACGATCGAGCGGCAAACCGTGCCGAGAACGGGCAGGCAAGTTTTGCCCCGCGGCAGGGATGCGCACGCTCGAGCGAGCGCTGCGATCACGCGGCAAGTTTTGCCGCCCCGGCAAATTTTTCCCGGCAGAACTTGCCGCCTCATACCTCCGACGGATGCGCGGAAACCCGCAATTCATCGAGCATTTTAAGTAAATGTCAGTCGATTTGCTCGATAACCGCGACATCCAAAGCTCCAAGCGATGGTCGCTTCGGCGCTGAGGGGAAGGTCGCGAAGCGGCCTTTTCACCAATCTAGAAGGAAACATGCATGTCTAATATCGTTCTCGGTACTGCCACGCAGCAAAACTTGCTCGCGTTGCAGAATATCAACAGCCAGTTGGGCACCACGCAGGGCCATCTGGCCACCGGTCTCGCGGTCTCTTCGGCGACTGACGACGCGGTGAAATACTTCCAGGCTCAATCGTTGACGAACCGCGCCAACGACCTTTCCACGCGTAAGGACGCGATCGCGCAGGGCATCCAGTCCCTGACGGCCGCGACCAACGGCATTACGAGCGTTATCTCGATTTTGCAGCAGATGGAAGGTCTTGTGAACGGTGCCGCGACCCAGACCGCTACCCAGCGCGCCTCGGCCGCGACCCAGTTCAACACCCTGGGCCAGCAGCTCACGACCCTGCTCAATGATTCGAGCTATCAGGGCCTCAACCTCGTCAATGCGACGACGTCGAACCTGACGCTGCAATTCAGCATCACCTCGTCCTCGACGCTGAAGATCAGTGGCCAGAACCTGATGTTCTCGAAGCTCGTGACCGGCGGTAAGGCCGTTGGCAAGGGCTCGGTGGCCGCGACCAAGTTGATCACCCTGAAGTTCTCGGCGGTGAGCAACAAGATCTCGATGTTCACCAACGCCTACAACGCCCTGCAGTCCGCGGTGTTCAAGGCTCAGGCTGCCGCCCAGAGCCTCGGCACCAACGTCAACTTCCTGCAGACCCGGATGTCGTTCACGCAACAGTACATGACCACTCTCCAGGGCGGTGCGTCCGACCTGACCGTGGCCGATGTCAACCAGGAATCGACCAACCTGGTGACGTTGCAGACCCGTCAACAGCTCGCGTTGCAGTCGCTGTCGATCGCGACTTCGTCCGAGCAGGCGGTCCTCCGTCTCTTCCACTAAGCGACGGATTAACGCATCTAGCGACGCGGGCGGCCTTCGGGCCGCCCGTTTTTTTTGGGGGTTTTGGGGGCGGCGCGCGGCCGCGGACCGGGCGGCAAAAATCCAAGTAACCTTCGCTTAAATTTTTAAAGGCCGCCGATCGCGGGCCGTTGGTAAAGGGCCGTTAAAGTGGCGGCCACGGCATGATCCTTGCGCATGGGAGGGGCGGAGCTGCGAAGCGGCTCTACTGAAACTCTAGAAGGATCAACCACGATGTCGAATATCGTCCTTGGGACCGCTACGCAGGCCAACCTGCTTGCGTTGCAGAATATCAACAATCAGTTGGGCATTACCCAGAACCACTTGGCCACCGGCCTCGCCGTCGCGTCCGCGACCGACGATGCGGTGAAGTACTTCCAGTCTCAGTCGTTGACCAATCGCGCTAACGACCTGTCCACCCGCAAGAGCCAGATCGATCAGGGCATTCAATCCCTGACCGCCGCCACCAACGGCATCTCGGGCGCCATCTCGATCCTTCAGCAGATGGAAGGTCTCGTGAATGGTGCTTCGACCCAGACCGCCGCGCAGCGTGCCTCGGCCGCGACCCAGTTCAACACCCTGGGCCAGCAGCTGACGACACTGCTCAACGACTCGAGCTATCAGGGCCTCAACCTGATCAACTCGACGGCGTCGAACCTGACCCTGCAGTTCAGCCTTGCCTCGACCTCGACGCTGAAGATCACAGGCCAAAACCTGATGTTCTCGAAGCTCGTGACGAGCGGTAAGGCCGTCGGCAAAGGTTCCGTGGCCGCGACCAAGTTGATCACCCTGAAGTTCTCCGCGGTGAGCAACAAGATCTCGATGTTCACCAACGCCTACAACGCTCTGCAGTCGGCGGTGTTCAAGGCCCAGGCGGCAGCTCAGAGCCTCGGCACGAACGTGAACTTCCTGCAAACCCGCATGAGCTTTACGCAGGCATACATGACCACTCTCAATCAAGGTGCCAGTGATCTGACCGTGGCCGACGTCAACCAGGAATCGACGAACCTGGTCACGTTGCAGACCCGCCAGCAGCTCGCGTTGCAGTCGCTGTCGATCGCGACGTCGTCCGAGCAGTCGGTGCTGCGTCTGTTCCACTAAGCGTTACGCCTATCGCGACGGAAACGGGCGGCTTCGGCCGCCCGTTTCTCATTAAGGCTTTGGTAAGCCTGTTGGGGGTAGAACCGGGCTCAGGTTCAGCTCGAGAGCAGTAGAATGCCGCTCACCATCAATCTCAAGCCGCGCGAACGGCTCATCGTCAACGGCGTCGTTATCGAGAATTCCGGCCAGTTGGCCAAGATTCTCATCCACAACAACGCCGCCCTTCTTCGCGAAAAAGACATCATCACGGAAGAGCAGGCGACCACGCCGGCGCGACGGATCTATTTCGCCATCCAGTGCGAATATCTGTTCCCCGGCAAGGACGACCTGTTTTTACCGATCATTTACCGCTTTCTCACAGAGTTCGGCGAAGCCGCACCGAGCACGGTTAATCTCGTGCAGGAAATCCGCAGCTTCGTCGAGACCGGTCAGCACTACCGGGCTCTCAAGTCCGCCAAGCAGTTGATTACGCGTGAACAGGAGATTTTGAATGACGTCGCCAGCGAAGGCCTATCCAAGAGCCCCTGAGCCGGGTAATCCCGCCCGGACCGAGGCTTGGGCCCTGCTCGAAGCCGCGCGCGAGCTCCATCAGACCAAGGATGGTCCGGTCGAGGATTTCCGCGCCGCGCTGCGCAAGAAC
>Ga0335085_10003554_pt1 | contig 26834 bp, 21 predicted proteins | sample Lox_Sample_45_FD_206712 | JGI IMG/M metagenome (GOLD analysis project Ga0335085, IMG submission 206712) | Soil microbial communities from Loxahatchee National Wildlife Refuge, Florida, United States - Lox_Sample_4.5 | ecosystem: Environmental > Terrestrial > Soil > Wetlands | place: USA...
ATTTGGCGAAGCCTTGAAGCAGAAGTTTTCAGTAGGCCAGATAGCCCAATGCGCGTAACGATGTGTGGTTGCCATTGCCAATGACCACATGATCCACCAAATCAATTTTCAATAATTGCCCGGCTCGGAGAAGATCACGGGTGACTTTAATGTCCGCCTCTGACGGCGTTGATTCGCCACTCGGATGATTGTGCATAATAACAATGGCGTGTGCGCTTGCCATGATGGCCAACCTGAACACTTCCCTCGGATGAACCAAAATGGTGTCCATCGTTCCGACCGATACGAAATAGTGACCCTTGATTTTACGGCGTGTGTTGAGGATTAAAACCACCAGGCATTCATTTTCAGGATTGAAATACGGATGTTGCGTGATGTGCAAATTCCAATAGGCGGCTGCCTGCTCCGGCGTGTCACACAGTTGAATGTCGGCTGGTGTCGGGCATTCTCGCAATGAAACAATTTTCCATTCCTGCGGTTGCGGTGGGAATTTGACTGGCTTGACGATGTTGTTCTCCACTTGAGGCGTTGAGACGAAGTTTTCTGTCGTGTTCATATTTTGCGTTTCGTTTTTGAAGGAGCGGGATTGCTCTCTTCGCCTCTGCTGTGGGAGAGCAAGACCGCTCCGAACGAAACGCAAAGAGCCGGCTTTACGCGCTGGCGGGCAGCGGAGCGCCAAGCAATGCAGTGACACGAAGCACAGACCCAATGCTGATTTGCTTCGTGGCGCGAAATTGCAGCGGAGCAACCAGAAGCTCGGAAAGCCGGCGGATGAACACGGCAGAAATCAACGCCAAGTTGGTGAACAATCCGTGCTGGCTTTTCCAAAACAATCTTAAGGACAGTTGTCACTTCCCCCCAAAGGCCGAACAATTTAGAATCGCGGTTGCGTTAGATGATATGAAAACCGTGCTTATCACCGGCTGCTCCTCCGGCATTGGCAAGGCCGCCGCAACCTTGTTTGCCGCTAACTGCTGGAATGTCGTCGCCACTCTGCGCTCGCCGGAAAGGACTGAATTAGCTGCCGCAAACAATTTGATGCTGACCAAGCTCGATGTGCAGGACCGCGAAAGTATCGTCCGCGCGATTGAATCCGGCCTGGCACGGTTTGGCCGCATTGACGCCCTCATCAACAACGCCGGATTCAGCATCGGCGGCGTCTTTGAAAGCATCCCGCACGAAAAGATTCAGGAACAATTCGCCGTCAACGTCTTTGGCGCGATGGATGTCGCCCGCGGCCTGCTGCCGCATTTCCGCAAAAACCAAAGCGGCCTCATCATCAACATCAGTTCGCGCGCCGGACTTGTCGGGTTGCCGCTGAACACGCTCTACTGCGCCAGCAAATTCGCACTGGAAGGATTCTCTGAAGCGCTTGCCTACGAACTCGCGTCACAAAACATCATCGTCAAGCTCGTGGAACCCAGCGGCGGCGTGAGCCGCACCGAATTCGGCAAACGTCTGACAGAGGAACGGGCGCAAAGCCCGCCGCCAGCCGGATATGAGGAATTCATTGCTCGCGCCGGCGCGGCTTATGCCGCCATCGCTACAAAACGGATGACCACAGCTAACGAAGTCGCGCAGGTGATTTATGCTGCCGCCTCTGACGGCACGAATCGGCTGCGCTATTTTTGCGGTGAAGATACCGGCGACATAGTAAAAGCACGCCGCGAAATGTCCGAAGAAACATTCAGCGAATTCATGCGTTCTCGCTTTGTCGGATGAATGCCAATTTGTCATCTGTCCTTGATATTCTGAGCGATGCAGAAGCGGCCCGGATGGAAGGCTGCCGCAGAGTATGCCGACTTCTGCCATTTGAGCCCACTTCAGTAATTTTGCACATCCTCGTCGAAAACGAAAAGCGACTCGGTGCTTTTGATACGCCTCTTTTAGAGAGCGCCACAAAGATCATTGAAGATCACAAGATTCAGAGGAACATCACGGATTGGCCATTCGAGCATTTCTGGGACAATCCGTATGAGCCGCGTCATTCAAAGCTGCTGGCGTATTTTCTGAATCCTGACGAAGACCATCGCTGTGGCACTTTTCTGCTTGGACAGTTGTTTGATGTTTTGAAGGCGTTACACGTCCTTCCAAACGATCACGAGTTTCTTTCGGATCATTGTCGCGTTTCCCAACCTGAGTTTATCGATCTTTTGATCGAACGAGATTGGGAGGACGAACAATTTGCCATCATCATCGAAAACAAAATCAACTGGGCGAGAGATCAGGACAAGCAACTCCAGAGATATGTCACATCAGTGATGAAACGAGGCTTCGGCGTTAAGCAGATATACGTATTATATCTTCCGCTCACCTCACACAAGAACCCTGACCCAAATGATGTTGATGCCATCAGGAAACTCGGCGTCAATTACGAGAAAATCACATTCGAGACCCATATCCGAAATTGGCTTGAAAGTGTTCTTCACAGCAAACCCAATCTCGAATGGCCGGCAGCCATGCAAAGTGGTATGCGTGATAATCTCAGCCATTACCTGAATCTCATACGGTTTCTCATCAACAAACAAAAGGAATTAAAGATGAATCACGAATTGCTGAAACAATTGGAACAGGCCGAAAAGGAGAATCGTCTGCCGACGTGGTCACAGGCCGAAAGCTTGCAGAAATCTGCGGGAGAACTTAAGCAATGTCTTGAAAGCGCGCTTCGCGGAAAACTGTTGATCGAAATTGAATCAATCCTCCAAGGAAAACAGGAGGACGTTTGGCTTTGTATGGAGAGTGAACCAACGGAGAAGATTGTTGTCGCGAACGCCTACGACGAACGTTTTGGGGACAGCGTGGACCTTTGTGTTCACGCGGACGAATGTGTAAATGTGTGTTTTGGCGGCAATAACGATGGGTTCTGGATAGGCTACATGAGGAGCGGCAGTCCCGATAAGCAGAAAAGACTCGAACCTCTTATTGAATCGGAAGCGGAAGCTCGTATCAAGAGCACCGAAGGAAATGATCAAACATGGTTTGCGTGGGTGTGGAGGAAAGAAATCACTTACGACAACTGTATGAACAATGCTTCACGTCTCGCCGAAATGCTCGTGGAGATGCGAAAAAGTTTGGTTGATCGGCTCAAGAAGAAAAGTGTCAGGCCGTGAACATGGGCAGACTTGTTCCTTGGGGCAGAGTGATGAACTTTGACCAAGCGGCGGCTCTGGCAATGTTCAAGCGGATGATTCAGAAAAAACAATTTCTGTCGAGTGTCCCGGTGTAAAACCAAACTTGTCTAGGCGTGGTTTACTAGCTCGAACCACTCGCAGTGAAAATCCGCGCCCATTGTCGAAGGGCTCGACGCGCGCCTCGACTTCCAGCACTGGATAACGCACGGTTGCGAGTCCGTAGCTTTTGTAGGTTTGGGCGAACAATTCCGTTTCCACCATGCCCGTCCAGTCGGCTAGCGTCAGGAATTTCATCGGCTCGCCGGTGATCTGGTGATGTGTGCGTTGTTCCACCACCAACCCGCACGTCACCACCGTTTCGCCGACGTGTTCACCAAGCCTCGCGACAGGGCAATATGTTTCCCAAGCCACGTCGTCAAACAGTTCCAGCGGATGTCCGCTTACCGCGAAGCCGAACAATTCCGTCTCGGATTCAAGCTGTTGGCGTCGCGTCGGTTCACGGAGCAAAGACGGATTCTGTGCAAAAAAATCTGAAATTTGGTTTGTGCCAGCGTCGAAATCAAATTCCAAATTCTGTCGCTCGTCTTTTACTTTCTGCAAATGTTGCGCTTCCCAAAATTGCCGCGTGCGCGTTTGGCCAAAGTCGTCAAAGCCGCCTGCGCGAATCAGCGTTTCGACTTCCTCCGGTGACGGTTTCACTCGGCGATGGAAGTCAGCCAGCGAGATGAAAGCTCCGCGCTCGCGTTCTGGTAGCAGTCGTTTTGCCGTGCGTTCGGTAAGTCCTTTGGCGCGCGTCAGCGGCACGCGAATAACGCTGCCGTGCGCCGTGAACTGTGGGCCGGGTTCGTTGACCGTTGGCGGCAGAAATCTCAAACCGAGCCGGTGACATTCGAGCACATACACCAATGGGTCATAGAATCCCTTGCCGTTGGTGAGAACAGCGGACATGAATTCCGCTGGATAATTCCGTTTCAGCCACGCGGCTTGATATGCTTCCACGCCGTAAGCCGTCGAGTGTGCTTTGCAAAATGCGTAACCCGCGAATCCCGCGACGAGTCCCCACACTTCCGCAATTTTCTCCGGCGCGTGTCCGCGCGCCCGCGCTGATGCAAAGAATTCCTCCCGAATCTCCGCGATGACGGCGTGTTTCTGTTTGTTCAGCGCCCGGCGCAACACGTCCGCGCGGCCCGGATTCAGGCCGGCGAACGCTTCGCAGATTTGCAGAATGTGTTCCTCATAAACCACCAACCCGAACGTGTCGCGTAACGCGGGTTCAAGCGACGGATGCGGATACGTCACTTGTTCAAGCCCCTGATAACGCCGGGTGAATGCCAGCTTTTTGCCTTCATTGGCTGCACCGGGTCGGATGACGCTCACGATGGCAATAAGCGTATTAATATCTCGCGCATTACATTGGCGGCACAAGCCGGTCATGGCCGGGCTTTCGATATGATGCACCGCCCGCGCGCCGCCGCCCGAAATCATTTCCCAAACCGCCGGGTCTTGCCACGGTTCAAGCGCCTTCAAGTCCACGCTGACGCCGCGCCGCGCCAGCGCTGTTTTCGCGTCGCGCATCACCGCCAACCCGCCTTGCGCCAATACGTCGATTTTCACGAGGCCGATGACTTCAACGGCGTCCATGTCGAAATGCGTGGTGGGATAGCCCTTGTTGGAAATGAACATCGGCGTCAGTTCGTGCATCGGCTGCCCGTCAAAAAAACCGTTGGGACCGCCGGGTTTGTAATCATGGTGTTGGGCGGCAGAACAGGAACGACCCAGATGAGAGAATCAGTGACATTGGTGTTGCCTTTGGTGCCCACGGCCGACACGGTGTTGCTGCCTGATTGCAGCAGCACCGACCAAATGAAAATACAATTGGTACTGTTCGCGGACCCTTGGGAAACACCGTTCACAAAAAGCTCGACCGAATCACAATTCGCATAAACCTTGGCGGCAACGGCATTGGTCAGCCGGTTGGTGAAGGAGTGGCCTGTAATATAAACCGTCGGATTGGTCGTCCAGTTGGCTTTATAAAAGTAGAAGGCGTCCTTGCGCACCAGGCGATCGTAAGTGACCAACCCCTTGTCATTGCGCCCGGGTGTGTCGCCTTCATTCCGGCCGTCGGACGCGAAATCAAACATGTTCCAGATCAATTTGCACCACAAGAACGGGCGGGCGGCCATGAGTTGCCAGTTGGTTTCATGAACGATGTTCTGCCATTCGTCGGGATGGAAGCCGGTGCCGGTGTTGGCGGGGAAAACCGGGTTTTCGCTGTGCTGGTAAATGCTGGCCCCTGCGCCGTATTCACTCACGCCAACGCACCGGCCGGAATAATTGGCGTGGATATTATCAGCCCAGGCGGCGATTCCGTTGAGTGGACTGGAATACCAGCCGTAATACTTGTTGAAGGCAATGAGTTGGGTGTAGAGAGTCGAAGGATCGCCATCACTGGTGTTGGCGGCAGCAGTCGAAGGACGCGTCGGGTCTTCCTGCGAAATCAGTTGGACTTCCTGATTGACGAGGTTTGTCACCGGCGGACCGGCGTCCAGGGTAATTTCATTGTATGCACTCCAGCAGACCACCGAGGGGTGGTTGTATCTTTGCCGGATCATTTCGCGTAGTTGCTGCAAGGTGTTGGTATAAAACGCGGGTGTTTCGGTGATGTAATTGATGAGCGGGACTTCGCTCCAGACGCAAATGCCGTTCTGATCCGCCAATTGGTAGGTATAGTCATTGTGCTCATAATGCGAGAGTCGCAGGAACGTGGCGCCGATTTCCTTGAGGAATATGAAGTTTGTGTCCCGCTGCGCATTCGTCAGCGCCCAGCCGCAATTCAACCAGTCCTGGTGCATGTTCACCCCGTGCAAATCATAATGCCGGCCGTTGAGGAAAAATCCGTTGGTCGGGTCCACGCTGAACCAACGGAACCCCAGGGGTTGCGCTACCACATCCACGATGCTGGTGCCGCTCCAGACTTCGGTGAAAGTCTGGTACAGATATGGATCGTTCAAACCGTCCCACAAATGAGGATTGGCAACGGTCGCGTCCGCGACCACGTTCGATGCGGTTCCCGAAGGCAGCGTCACGGCATTGGTCAGCGCCGTCACCATGTTCGTGGCCGCATCCACGACCACGGTGCGAACGGTCACGGTTTGCGCCGTGGCGGTGGCGTTGGCAACCACTGCCGTCACCTGCAAGTTTGCGGAATTGGAGGTGACCCCGGTTGTCTTCAGATAAATTCCCGGCGAGCCGTAATCCAATGGCGAAATCTGCACCGGGTCCGTCACCAGCAAATGCACGTCACGATACAATCCGCCAAAGAAAGTGAAATCCGCGCTCAACGGCGGCAGATTCGTATCGAGGGCGTTGTTTACTTTCACCGCAATCACGTTATCCGTGCCTGCGTTGAGATACGGCGTCACGTCATAAACAAACGCGGCAAATCCTCCTCGATGCTCTCCGGCCAGGTTGCCGTTGACATAGACATCGGCAACAGAAAACGCGCCATCGAACTTCAGGAAGAATTGCCGGTTGGTGTAACCGTCGTCCACCGCATAATGGGTCCGATACCAGCCGATGCCGCGATAATAATTGTTTCCTCCATCCTGGCCGTCGAGGTTGTTCCACGTGTGCGGCAAATTCAGATTCGTCCATGACGAATCATCGAAACCGACGTTCTGCGCCCCGGAAGCATCCTGTCGAATAAATCGCCAACCTGAATCCATCATCACGTCCAGACGATGGCTGGCGGGTGGCGTATAATTCTGGGCATTCAACCCCAACGCTCCGACGAGGATTGCCAGGCAGGCGCATGGAACGTGATACCTCCATCGAATGGATTTATTCTGTTGCCTCCGGTTTACTATTGCAGTTTGCGCCAATGAACACCTCAACATCTTATTCGGGCCCCGCCTTTGTGCGGCTCCGCACAGGTTCTTTGCTTGCGGAAGCGGCGGCGTTGTTCTTTTGGTGGTACGCCTCCCTACTGCGGTATCATATAGGAGTTATCCAGCTTACCACGGAGCAGGAAGGGAAAGTCCTGGGGATCCTGGTAGAAATACCATTTCCGGTTCGCAAAGTCCCAACTCGTCAGCAGGCGCATCCGGTCAATTTTTATCCATTGGCCCGACCCATCCACGAGCACTTCGTTTCCGCCGGCGGGAAAGGTTGCCCGAGCTCCCATCCGGTGGGGCGGCAAGTCTGAATATGCCTGCACGTCGTACATCGCCGTCGGTTGACCCCAGCCATTTTCGCACTCGCACACGGCATCGGCCGCAATCACCCACCACGGCTTGGACCGGTTGAGATTGACGGGGCTCAGAGAGGGCATGATGCCCACCGCCTGATTGTTCCAGTTGGTTCCCCCACCGAAATACTGATACCCGATGTCCCATTGATTGTAGGTGGTGCTGAACATTGGATAACCGGGGCGATTGGGACAGGTCCATATTGACGGACCGTTCGTGCCTAATTTTACATTCGCTGAACTGAATGCCTCTGCGTCCGACGGGTTTATGGCATTTTGGACAATTGTTTGAGCGCCAGGTGGCTGTTGAGCACGCACGTGAATAACATCGCCGTTATTGTCGCTGGAGTACGCAATCGTGACGATGCCAATCTGGCGCAAATTAGCGAGGCACTGGATGCGCCTGGCTCTTTCCTTGGCGCTGGCCAACGCCGGCAGCAGCATGGCTGCCAGCACAGCGATAATGGCGATGACCACCAGCAACTCTATCAAAGTGAAACCACCGCCTCGAAACCCACCCCAGCCAGCGTCCGGGCGGTTCCGCAACGACATGTTTGCAGGTGCTCGTTTCATTGTTTTTCCGCATCGACCGCTCCGCCGCTCCACGACACAGGAGCGACGGCATTAATTAATTCATCGGAGCGTGCGTTCGATTTATAATTTATTCTAATCGTCAATTACTGGATTGTCAACAGGTAGAAACGGTGGCCGGGGCCGAGGCCGTCGGTCACCGACTGGGTCAAGCCGTTGCCCGTCACCGGGTTTCCGCCGCCCACCAACAGTGTCCAACTGGAATCGGTCAGGTTGTTCTTGTAATACATGGTGTAGGTGTGCCCCGTCTGGGTCGGGAACGAAAGCTGGATGTTTGCTCCGTTGATGGATGGCGTAATGCTGACGGGATTCGCCACCACAGGTACCAGGATAAAGAAGTCCACGCGCTCGTTCCAGTCACCCGACATTTGCAACGTCTCGACGCCGCCGAGGGAAAGGACAGCCGGCAGACTGTTGCTCATGAGCTGCGCGTATTTCCAGGTGGCGTAAGCGTCGCCTGTGGCCTGGAAGCTGCCCAAAATATTGGACACCTGCAAGGTGGTTCCGGCGCCGCTGACCACCTGCGCGCACTGGAAGTTGGTCAGGGTATTGCCCGCCGAGAGCCGGGCGTAGAGGTAGAAGTTGCCGCTGGGGAATGTCCGGGTGTAGTTGATCCATCCGCCATTGGTTAGATTATAGATGTCATAGTTCTGGATATACGGATTGATCTGCTGTAATTGGGCATTGAGCAGGTTCTGCCTGTGCGCATCACTGGTCACTGCAATGGGAATGACCTCATTCGTCCGATAAACTGTCGGGGAAGGCAGGACGTTATTGAATGCTTGCGCGTAGTCAATCACCGGGAGGATGATCTGACCGGGCGCGTAAGGCTGGCCCCCATCACCGGTTTGCCCAAAATAACTGTTGGGTGCCGTGGCGGACGTCAGGATAGCGCCGTCAATGTAACGGTGGCCGCTGCCGTTGGGAACGGGACTCAGCGTGGGATCGAAGTCAAAATTCTCCGCCTCCCAAGTGTAGTTGTTCGCACTGAAGGTGTCAAAATTCACCGTCGTGCTGTGCGTTTGGTTATTGAAGTCGGTGACGCTGATGACGGCGGTATAGTTCGAGTTGGGCTGCAATCCCGGATAACTCACGCTAAGACTCGGGGACGAGCCGCCAAAGACCAGTTGGGGAGAAATATTGTTCCCGTTCAAGGTCACCACAATGCCGGTGGTGCTCAGCCCGTAGGTCGGGCTGCTCGCCACAAAGGCGAGGGTGTTGGTCTGCTGCATGAGCACAGTCCCGTCCGGATAAACGTTGTCAATTCGCGGGAGGTCGGTTCTGGCGGCGAGCAGCATGTAAAAGTTGATGTTGAGTCCATAGACAGCTGTGTTTGCTGTTTCCGTCTGGTTATAGACCAAGTGGGTGTCGCGGAAGGTGTTCGTTCCGCCCAAAGTCAACTGCGCATAATTGCCGAACTGATCAATCAACGGCGTGTAGAAGTAAGACGAGTAGCCGCCGCTTGACGGAATGGCAAACGAGCCGATGTGCCGGGTTACCTGATTGGTGGTGCCCCAGCCCGCGATGACCTGGGACCACGATGAATAGAGCGTGCCCAGATTCGCGCCGGAGGCCACGCGGGCGTAGAGATTGAACGTGCCGCCGGGCCAGGTCCGGGTGTATTGCTCCCAGTGCCCAGGCCCCAGAAACCCGACGTTATAATCAAGAGCGCCACCCGTGAACTGCCGCCGCGCATTGTCGGTGATGGGCGCGGTGGCACACGGGTCATTCGTACGATAATTGGCAAACGTGGCCCCCGCGAAGCCGACCGAAATGGGCGTTTGCCCGGGCTGTAAGGTGTTGTTGCCCTGCTCGTCAATGAAAGCGTCACCGACCTGACCCTCGTAACTGTTCGCTGCGGGAACCAGGGGTGGAGTGGGTACCGGATTGTCAATGAAACGGGCGCCTGTGCCGGCGATGAGGCTCTTGGTGGGATTAAAATCGAAATCTTCCGCCTCGACCTGCAAAACCGGGTTCCATGTGTCAATGGTCAACGTGGCAGTGGCGCTGTTGGCATTGTTATCTGTCACTTGAATGACGACGGCGTAGGTTTGATTCAATTGCAGCCCGGTGTAGCTGCAGTTCCAGGTCGAAGGCCCGCCGCTGAAGGACAGACTGGCGTCAACATTGGTGCCGCCCACGGTAAGGTGAATGTTGGCGGTATTAATGTTTGCAGCCCCCGAAGTGACCGTAAAGACCAGCTTGTTCGTGGGCTCAAACAGATACTGGCCATCCGGATAGACACTGGTGATGGTGGGCACATTGGTGTTGGCCGGCACCAGCATATAAAAGTTCGCGTTGGCACCGCCGCCGGTGGTCGCTCGCACGGTGTTGACTCCAGCCAAATTGACGACCGCCAGTTGGCCGTAACTCTTCAAGGCCACCCATTGAAAGGCGCCGCTGCCCGAAAAGGTAAAACTGCCAAGCCGGGAGAGCGTCTGGCTTGGAGTGCCTTGCCCGGATATAACCTGATCGAAGTTGATCGTTGAACCGCTGCTGGTGCTCACGCGGGCGAAGACGTTATACAATCCAGCCGGGTACGTCTTGGTGTAATTCTGCCACTCGGCGCTCGACCAGTTCCCGATCATGTGATTCGGCACGATACCGCTGCCAAATCTAGTCGGTGACGGCAGTTCGCCTGCGGCCAAGGGCGTCTGCGTCCGCAGGCCGGTACCGTCATCATAGCGGTAATCGGTGGCCTGAAAATCGCCGGTGGACTGCCCCTTGTGCGTGTCCACGCCTTCCACGCTGTCCAATCCGTAATAGGTATTGGTGACGCCGGGAGGGTCAACCACGTTGGTATAGACCGGATCGTCAATGAACTGGCCGGAGTTGAAGTCGAATTCCTCCGCCTTGACGATGAAGTTGGCGGGGTCGAACGTATCGAAGTTCACCGTGGCCGTGCCCACGAGGCCCAGCGAATTAGCCGCGGAGATCACGGCGGTGTACACCGTCTGCGGCTGCAGACCGGTGTAAGTGGCGGTCACGTTCGTCGCGGTCCCCGCGGTGCCGTTGGTCACAAACTGCAAACTCCCCGAAACATTCATGCTGTTCAGAACCAGACTGATGTTGGTAAAATTATTCGGGCCGGTCGACGTGGCAGTGAAAACCAAGGTGTTGGTGTTTTGCAGGAGCGCCGTTCCATCGGGATAAATGCCGGTTATCGTCGGCAACGGAGGCGCGATTTGCTTTCGGATGTTATCTACAAAGACCAGCTTGTTTGTCGGCACACCGCCGCTGTAGAAGCGAAAATCATTAATCCATCCGTTGAACCCGCGAGTGCCGGTAGTGCGGTTGCCAATGCTCAAACAGGCGGCCGAACCCAGATTGACGACCCGGCCAACCTCGTTCGCCCCTGTGCCGAGCAACACCGAGGGGGCCGTGTCCGAGCCGTAATACATTGAGGCATTCGTGCCATCATAGACGACCGCAATAAAGAGCCATTGATTCGTCGGATAAATGCCGCTCGGCAGCGCTGGGCCGACGGTGACTGTGTCCAGGCCCAACTGTAGATAAATTTGATTGGCCCCTTGGAACTTCAATCCGATGGTATTGGTATTGGCGCCGGAGTCCACGCCGGCAGCTCCGGCATTCAAAATCCACATTCGGGGGCCGATATTCGCGGGAATCGCGGCGACCTGCTTGAACCACATCGTGGCTACGAAGTTTGTGATAAGCCCGCTATTGCCCAGACCCGACGCGAGCGTCGCATCGTTTAAGTCCACGGCGATATTCCCGTTGCCGCCCGCCGGCTGTGTGAGACCGACACCGATGGTGAAGTTGGTTGTAAAGTCCATCCCCGCGATACCGGTCGCTGAACCGTTTACGCCTGAATTGGCGTAGCCATTCAAGTCCCTGGCGCCCCCGGTGGAGGCGGAGATATTGGTTTTCATTGTCAGGGAGATGTCGATGCCGCCGCCGGTGGTATCGCTTGGCGTGGTTGTGCCGCTCCCTTGAACTTGAGTAAAGGGTAACCGCAGTTGAAGGGTCTGAGCCTGCGCCACCGTGCCGGTGAACAGGCAACTGGCGATAAAGGCAAAACAAGCAAGAGACAAACTGGTCTGGCCCGGTCTGGACGGGGCGGTGTGATGAAGGAATGATTGGTGGACTTGGATGTTCTTCATGGGGTATTGGGGCTTGGTTGATTTAATTCCGGGCTGATCGCTGCAAAAAGAAACACATGAATAACGCTGACGGCATAGCACGTTCATACGAATTCGATATTGGCCGGTGATGATTTACGGCAATGAATCTACCGCCTTCATAAAATGCTGACATCCCTCTTTCGGGGGATATAGCTCATCTGGTTCGAGCCCTGCCTCAGGAGCCAGACCGTTGCGCTGCACCCAACTTGCTCAATTGCGGCGGCTCACACTCAAACACGATAATCACACGATTCCCAGCGCGAACCGTCTTGGCATCTCCAGCAAAAGCTCCAGTAGAGTCTTAATGAAATCCTGGTAGACACCCGGTGGAATCCTGGTGACAGCCTTTTGGTGAATTAGTTTGAAAAGTTCAAAACGGTTTGATAGACATGGTTCTGTTAAGGTGCTAAGTGATGGTTAGGCACTTAGCATTGGAGACGGAGTCGGGAAAAGTTGTGCGATTCCAACCTTCGCCTTTTCACTCGCGGCATCGTAAAAACCACAATTTCCGCAACAAGCCGCTAATCTTTTTGATTGTCTGCGCTGATATGTATGATCTGCGGGGTTTGTGCATTCGCAACCGAAGGGCCGGAGCCAGTTAGGAAATTCAACCGTTTGTTTTTCCGCGTTCCCAAAATGACGCGGAAAGTTTTGAAGCGGCGTAACTGATGGGAATCACCAAGAAGGCGATCAAAATCCATTCACGCAGTTCGTGATAGCGCAAAATTTCTAAGGTCAGAATCAAAACTGCCAACGCCAGCAGCGTGAGCGACACGCCGCGATGGAACCGGCTCAATTCTGATTGCAGCCAAGAATGCATCCGGCTTTCCAGGACGCGGCCATTGTCTGAATCCGTGCAATCCGATTTGCAATGGCAGTGGTTGCATTTGTGCGCCGGCGCGCGGTAGGTCGCAATTTTGCGCTGGAAATCGGTTTGCTCGCGGGTCAAATGATGGCCCGTCGGACATTGCCAGACATCCTCCTTGCGTTTGTAAGTGAAGCCGGAATTCCGATAATGTTCTGAGCGCCGGTGCGAATGGTGCGCAACCCATTCCAAAATCGCTGACACGCCGACCAGGAGCAGCGCGTAGCCGCCGGCCAAAATCACTTCAATGTGGATGCCGTAAATCATCCGCCGAATTTCGTTTCTTGGATTTCCGTGAACAGCACGCCGTCAGGAACTTCGCGTGGCGTCTGGGGTTTCATGCGTGCCACGCCCAGCCAGCAGAGATACAGGATGGGGAGGGTTCCGCCGACAATGAAGAGTGCGTCACCGGGCAACCGTAGCCATTCCAACACGGAATTGGCGTGGCCGGAAATGAATTTCAAGGATCGGGCATCAAAATAATTCACGCTCACCGAATGATAGAGTTGAATCAGCCCAAGCGGGAACAATGTGGCGAAAACCATCCAAACCAGACCAAGATTAAGCGACCAAAAACTGATTTTGGCCGCGCGGTCGCTCCATAGTTTTTCAGGAACCATGTAACGTAGGCAGAACAACGCCAGACCAGCGGCCAGCATTCCGTAAACGCCCATCATCGCTGCGTGAGCGTGATTGGCGGTGAGGGCCGTGCCGATCTCGTAATAGGAAACAATCGGCAGATTGATGAGGAAACCAAAAACACCCGCGCCCAGGAAATTCCAGAATCCAACCGCCGCTAGAAACATCACCGACCAGAAATGCGGGAAGGGCGTCCGCGCCTGCGCCCCCTGCTGCGCACCAAGCTGGAGAAAACTCCAGGCTTCAAGTGTCAGGAACGTTAGCGGAATCACTTCCGCCGCCGAGAAAAATGCGCCTAACGCCATATGAACGGCGGGTTCGCCGGAGAAATAGAGATGGTGCATGGTGCCGATAACACCGCCTGTGGAATAGAGCACGATGTCCAGATAAATCAGGCGCAGGGCTACTCGCTGATGCACGATGCCCAGCAGCACAAAAATGTAGGCGACCATGACGGTCGTGAATAATTCGAGAAAATCCTCCACCCACAAATGCACTACCCAAAACCGCCAGAAGTCCGTGGTAGTGAAGGTGGAATCCGTCCGCACCAGCAGCCCGACGGCATAAAACGCGGGGATGGCCAGCGCGGCAAAAAAGAAGAGCCAAGGCATGTTGCCCCCATGTTCGGTTCGCAATTTATTCCTTAATCCGCGGAGCAGAATCGCGACCCAGAAGAAGAGGCCCACCGTCAGCAAAATCTGCCAGAACCGACCCAAATCAAGGAACGTGAAGCCTTGATTGCCAAACCATGACCAACCGCGTTGAATCCAGCCGAAGACGCCCGCGTATTCCCCTCCCATGCTGCCGAACACGACCACCGCCAGCGCACCGAGCAGCGCATACGAGAGTAGTTGCTGCCCGCGCGGTTCACGTCCGGTGATCATCGGGGCGAGAAAAATTCCGGCGGCGAGATAGGAAGTAGCAACCCAGAAAATCGCCAGTTGCAGGTGCCATGTGCGGGCGATGTTGAACGGCAGCACCCGCGCCAGATCAAAGCCAAAAAAATTGGTGATTTCGGCGCGGTAATGCTCCGACGCACCTCCCACCAATGTCTGCATCAGGAACAGCAATGCCATCACCAGAAAAAACCAGGAGCAGGAACGCTGCGCCGGTGTGAGCATCACTTCATTGGGCGGGCGGAAGGAAATGCGCTGCTCCTCGCGGCCATGCCAGCCCAAGAAATTCCACCGGCCAAACGCTGCCAGCAGCAAGCCAATGCCGCCCAGCAGCGCAATCAGTGAAAGAACGCTCCAAATCAACGCTTCAGCCGTCGCATGGTTGCCCACCAGTGATTCTGGCGGCCAGTTGTTCGTATAGGAATAAACTTTGTGGGGCCGCAGCGCCGACCCGGCCCAAGCCGTCCAAGCGAAGAAAGCCGTGAGTTGCCGAATTTCTTGCGGGCCGGTGATGGCATTGGGGCGCAAACCAAACTTCGTCGTAGGCGATCCAAAAAAGTCGCCGTAATAGGCGACGAGCTTTTGAAAAGCATCTGCTTGCGCTGCGCTATATACCAGCACGCCGGTGGCGCTGTCATATCGGTTGGTTTTGAAATCGGCGATGGTTTGCTGTTTGGCAGTGTCTGAGACGCTTCCGCCATAGTAGGCAATCGTCATTTCTGCGGCGCGGTGCAAATAATCCGCCGTGAAATCCGGCCCCAACCACGCGCCGTGCCCAAAAATCGAGCCGTATTCCATCAGCCCGTTTTTGAGAAAAATTTCTTGCCCGCCGATCACATCCGCGCCCGTGAAAAGAATATTCCCGTTTGCGTCAACGACTTTGGCCGGAATGGGCGGTTCATCGGTGTAAGTGAGGTACGCCAGCAACCCCAAAACAAAGAATCCAAAGAGCATGACGAGGGCGACGGCCTGCAACCAGCCTTTGGAAACAAGCAGAGTTTTCTCCGGCGATCCATTCATAGTGCTCCTTTTGGTTGGTGGGATTGCATTACTTTTATGTCAGGTTATGGCTGTTGTCAAAGCAGAGATTTTGCCGTTGCCGACGGCGATTTCCTTGACTTGAGTCAAATGTTTGACGGACTGGGGAAATGAAAACATGAGAGCGAAAATCCAAGTCAAGCGCGCCTACGCACCCGCCGCAGAAGACGACGGCCAGAAGTTTTTGGTGGATCGGCTTTGGCCGCGCGGCATTAAAAAGGAAACGCTGAGGTTGACGGATTGGCTCAAGGAACTCGCGCCCAGTGGCAAGCTTCGCAAATGTTTCAAACACGACCTGGCGAAATGGAACGAATTTCAGAAACGTTGTCGCGCAGAATTGGAATTAAAACCGGAAAGCTGGCGTCCGTTGGTGGAAGCTGTCAAGAGCGGAAACCTCACGCTGCCTTTCAGCGCACACGATTTAGAACATAACAGCGCCGTGGCGTTGAAAAATTTCTTGAAAGAACAATTGAAACAAGCATTTTCCCATTCATTTGATTTGTGTCAAATCCCGCCGCTCCCGCATGTGCGAGACTTCCGGCGTGAGCGAAAAGCCTTTAATTGATTTGGCGCAGGAAAAAATCCTGTCACTGGCAGACGAAACCGCGTTTGCGGCCAACGGCATTGTCAGCCGCACCCTGCTGCGGATGGAAGCTGCGCGCATCGTGCTTTTTGGGTTTACCGAAGGTCAGGAATTGACCGAACACACTTCGACACACTGCGCGCTCATCCAAATTCTGTCAGGCCAATGTGATTTTGTTCTCGCCGGGAAATCGCATCCGATGAAAGCCGGTGATTTGCTTTATATGCCACCGAACCTGGCTCATGCGGTCAAAGCAACGAAACAATTTTCCATGCTACTGATATTGTTAAGGCCGCAGATCGCCATTCAAAAATGAGCTGGTCATAGCTCCGGTGCTCTACGAAAACCGTCGAGCCGGTGGCGCAAGCTCAAGACCGGATGTTCCCATATCATGCGCGGCCCGGCGTGACGCATCACGACGCGCGCCTGCTCGCGGCGGTCGCGTTGGTAGCAATGCACGGGACAATTCGCGCAGGTTGGTTTTTCCTCACCGAATCGGCAGCGCTCCAGCCGCACGCCAGCGTAATCCAGAAATTGACGGCACTCGACGCACAAGTCGCCCGCCGGATGATGATGGTCGCGGCAGAAAATCCTCACCATCGCGGCCATCGTTTTGAATTCGCGCGCCAGCCGCACGCTGGATAAGTCATTCTTCGCTTTCGTGGTGTGCCGGACTACGGCCATTACGTCGGCCAGTTCAGCAGTTGTTTTCATGCCGCTATTTTCGCATGGCGAGGGCGCGCATTTCTTGACACAAGTCAAATTGTGGGCGGATTCAACCGGTGCGGAAACAAAACAGGAATTATTGACCTGTGTCAAATCGCCGATGACTGGCTTGAGGCATGATAATCGCGTAACGGCCGGAAAACGTATGGACAGCGACAAATCGAATTTGGCTGGGCCCGAATCCAAACTGGCGCCAACGAAACCGGCCACGGTAGTCTATGCCTGCTCCGGCTGCTCGGATGCCGGTGAATTGGCCGACCACATCGCGCGGCAATTGACGCGCGAATGGGCGGCACAAATGTCCTGCCTGGCCGGCATTGGCGGACGAGTCAAAAGTTTAGTAATGAAGGCCGAAAACGCGGAGCGGATTCTCGTCGTGGATGGTTGCCCGTTGAACTGTGCCGCGCACACGCTCAGGTTGGCAGGCTTACAGAACTTCGACCACCTCGAATTGCACAAAATAGGCATCCGCAAAGGTTCATGCCCGGTCACGGAAGAAAAAGTTGCAACCGGTGTTCAAGCCGCTAAGAAAATACTTTCCGGCGTTGGCGAAAATCATCAATCATAAACCGTAAATTTTCTCTATGCTACCCTTGAACCAATTCAAACGCTTTGACGTGCGCGACCTGATTCGTCGCGGGATCGAGCCGTTCCCCGAAATCCGCAAGCGCGTGGACGCGCTCAAGGCGGATCAGGGTTTGATTGTTGTCGCGCCGTGCTTGCCGTCACCGCTGGTCGAGGCATTGGGTAGCGAAGGATTCGCTTCAAAGGTCGAGCGCGGTGCCGGCGCGGATTGGCTGGTTTACTTTTGGCGCGAACCTGCTTGAATTTTGTCATGGCCGCGCTCGCAGAGTTCAAAATCACCGCCTTGGTTAATACGCTGCGCAGTTGTCAGCTTTTCACCGGCTTGCCGTTGCAGGATTTGAACAATATCGCGGCTGTGACGGTTTTGAAGTCGCTCGAACGGGATGATTACCTTTTCCACGAAGGCGATCCGGCACACGGTTTCTATATCGTGCAACGCGGCGCGGTGAACGTGCATCGCGTCAGCGCCGCCGGCAAAGAGCAAGTCATCCATGTTTTTCGCGCGGGCGATTCGTTCGCGGAAGTTGCGCTGGCATCCGAGCGGGGTTATCCCGCTGACGCGCGTGCCGTTGAACCAACGCAAGTGTTGCTGGTACAAAAGAGCGGCATACTGGAATTGCTTAAACGCCAACCCCAGCTTGCGTTGCGGATGCTCGGTTCGATGAGCAGCCATTTGCGTGTGCTCGTCGGGCAACTGGAAGATTTGACCTTGAAAGACGTTGAGACGCGGCTGGCCAATTGGCTGGTGAAACGCTGCCCGAGTCCGCAAAGCGAAGCGCCTGTAAAAATCGAATTAACGATGTCCAAGCGTGTGCTGGCGGCGGAGTTGGGAACGGTGAGCGAAACCTTTTCCCGGACACTGGCCAAATTTCGCGAGCAAAAATTGCTCGCCGTCAAAGGTAAAACCGTCACCGTTCTTTCCCAAGCGAAATTAAATGCCCTTTTGCGGCGCAACTTGGGTGAGTGATTGCGTGCTGTGAAAATTGGGAACATCGAATTGTCAGCCGATTCGCAGGGAAGAGTCAGCACAGCGGAATGCGAGCATTACCAAGGGATTCGTGAATCCACCTATCCCGGTCGGCCAGGACAGGAGCACGTTGGCGCCGCTTTAGGCTGCGGATATTGGCGGGATCGGAATAAAGGCAAAGTTGCTGATCGTTTGCACGGAGTCGACATCGCCACTGCCGCCGGTGAACCCGACGAAGGCGGCGGCGCTCGTAATCGGCAGCGGAGCCACCGTAAAGTTCGTCACAAATGTTGCAAGCGTGACCGCATCGGTCAGGCTCAGAAAAATGGCATTGGTCTGATAGAAAAGGCTGACGTTAATGGGATCACCCTGGAGGGATCGACGGCCGGTGTGGTTTGACCGTATTGGCCCAACGTGGCCGGATCCTGACCATTAGTCACGTATTCATGTCCTTTGGCAGGCCATCGCGGGAATCCTTGCCGGCGATTTTGAGTGAATCCGAAATGCGGCGATACTGATTGGGCGGCGGGTGTTTGCCGCGGGGCACGTTGGGGGCGCAAATGCAAATTAACTATTTGTCTGGTACAACCTTGCGATGATAGCATCCGCTGGCGGTTGGTTTCAGATGAATAGTAAAGAACCAGTCTTCGTCGTGGGGGTTTTCCGTTCCGGCACCTCGCTGTTATGCACGATTCTGAATCAGAACCCGGAGGTGGCATTGATGTTCGAGTGCGATGTCTGGAATTTTCCGGGGCCCCTGCTGAACCTGCGGTTTAAGCGCAATTGGGCCGAACGCATTGAATTCTACAATCGGGCCCTCTCGAGGCATCGGATGGTTTCGGTGGACAATCTTTTGAGATTGGAAAAAATACGCACCACCCACGATTTGTACCATGCTTATGGTGAGATGAAAGGGGCGGTCGCTTGCGGCGAAAAGTCGCCTTTTTACTGCGATCGGCTGGTGCAGCTTTATAACCATTATCCCGGAGCTTCCTTTATTATGTTATGGCGCGATCCGGTCGAAATATACCGCAGCGTGCTGCATGCCGGGCGAACCTCCCGCTTTTTCGGCCGGCCCGGCATGTTGAGCCGGTTGATTTATTACCAGGAAGAAGCCGTTTGCCAATCCGCCTTGATCGAAACAAAAGGAGCGCGTGTATTTCGGGTGGATTATCGAGAGATCGTAGATCAAACGGAGAAAGTTTGCCGGGACATCAGCGCTTTTCTCAAAGTGCCGTATGACGCGCGGATGCTGCAACTGGGCGCGGCGGATTTGTCCGCCCTAGACGAAGTTCCGCAACACATCCATCTCCGGCGAGGTGTTATCGAACGTCAGCGATACGACCATGAACTGGTCCGGCCGGCCATGAGGAGAAAACTGGAGCGTTACCGCTGTCGTTGGGAACGCTTGCGGGCCGGGTCGGTTAAATCTTCCTTCCGGGATAATGGGCGGGAACCGGGGGCGGTTGAGCTTGTTTTTCATGATTTCATGGGCCGGGCATTGATATCTTACGACTCATTGGTCCGGGTTGGATTCGAATTTTTGCCGTTGACGTGGCTGCGCACTTACCGCCTGTTGAAGCATTGGATCGTCAACCCGCCGTCCGGCGATCTGGATGAGAAAACGTCCATCGTCCGTGATCTTAAAACTCATTGGTTCACTGTGCTGACGGCAACCGTGATGCTGGGCGCGATTGTCCTGATTCATGTTCATTCGAATCCGCATTTGATGTTCATCCTGTTTTACGGCATTCCTTGCGCCTTTCTGGCGCTGGTGGTGAACACGCGCTGGGCCACGTTATTCGTCCTGGCGAGTTCAATCATCGCTCCGATGGTGCAATACGACGGCGATCCCGATTATCGCTTTGTAAGTGTCTTTGCCTGGAACTGCATTACGCGCTTTATCCTGCTCGAAATCCTGATCATGACCCTTGGCCGGATCCGGCTGGAGTTCTCGCAGAGCGATCATCGGGTAAAGCAAAGAGCCGCGCGGTCAGATGGATAGGCATGGGATGAAGCTCCACGGCTAATCCAACATTTAGAAGGAACGGGCAAAAGCGCCCAGCGCGAAGGCTCAACGTCCCAGAACCCACTTGTCTTCTCGCGAGCTTTCAGCAATTTTCGCGGTCCCGGATATGCTGACGCGACTTCACTGTACCGTCTTTCTGACAGCGACCATCATGCTGCCGGCCGCCACAGGCCACGCTACGCCGATTGACCGACAAGAGCTGATCACGCGGCACGACGTGATACAGACGAATTTTGACGCCGCCAATCCGCTGTCGGTCGGCAACGGCGAATTCTGTTTCACCGTGGACGCCACCGGTCTGCAGACTTTTTCCGAAGCGTTCGAACACACTACGCCTCTCGGCACGTTATCGGATTGGGGCTGGCATACATTTCCCAATCCGAACAATTGGAACATTGACCGCTTCGAATTCAAAAAATTTCCCGACCTGAAAGGGCGGCTGGTCCCGTATGCCGACGTGCCGGGGAATAAAATGACGCCGGAAATCATTTGGCTGCGCGCCAATCCACACCGGCTTGACCTCGGCCAGATCGGATTCGTCCTCAAACACGCCGACGGTTCGCTGGCGCGCACGAACGATTTGACCGACATCGAACAAACACTCGACTTGTGGAACGGCGAAATCATCAGCCGTTTCAAATTCGACGGCGAGCTGGTGGGCGTGGAAACTGTTTGCCATTCGAGACGGGATGCAATCGCCGTGCGCGTTAAATCACCGTTGTTGAAATCGCAGCGGCTCGCCATTCAAATTCACTTTCCCTACGGCACCGGTGATACGACAACGGCCGACTGGAGCCATCCGGAGGCGCATGAAACGACGATGTCGCAGCCCGAACCGGACCGGGTGGAATTTCATCGGCAACTTGACCACGACGGATATGGCGTCGCCGCGCGCTGGACGCGCGGCGCCATGTTGACCAATGTGGCGCCGCATCAGTTCGTAGTAGAGCCGCGCAGGAATTCAGCAGAACTGGAATTTGTTTGCGGCTTTGCTCCGACCGGATTGCCTCCCCAAAATCTGCCGACTTTCGCGAAGGCAAAACAGGCGGCGCAAAAACATTGGAACTCATTTTGGCGGACTGGCGGCGCGATTGATTTGTCCGGCAGCAAAGACCCGCGTTGGTTCGAACTCGAACGCCGCATCGTGTTGTCGCAATACCTCACTGCCATCCAGGATGCTGGCCGATACCCGCCGGCGGAAACCGGGCTGACCTACAACACCTGGGAGGGCAAGTTTCATCTGGAAATGCACTGGTGGCACGAAGCGCATTTCGCGCTGTGGGACCGGTTGCCGCTGCTGGAAAAATCGCTCGGCTGGTATCAAGCGATCCTGCTGCGGGCCGAAGCCACGGCGCAAAAGCAAGGTTACGCCGGCGCGCGCTGGCCGAAAATGACGAGCCCGAGCGGGGCGGAATCGCCCTCACCAGTCGGGCCGTTTCTGATCTGGCAGGAACCGCACCCGATTTTCTACGCCGAGTTGTGCTGGCGCGAGCACCACGATGCCGCGACGCTGGAGAAATATCGGGACATGGTTTTTCAGACGGCAGATTTCATGGCCAGTTACGCGGCGTGGGACACGAACACGAGCCGTTACGTGCTCGGCCCGGTGTTGCAAAGCGCCCAGGAAATTTTTCCAAAGGATCACACGTTCAATCCCACATTCGAGCTGACTTATTGGCATTGGGGATTGGAAACAGCACAGCAATGGCGCGCGCGCCTCGGCTTGCCGCGCGATGCAAAATGGGATGCGGTTTTGAAAGACCTCGCCAAACCGCCAATCGGCGACGGCAAATACTTATTCACCGAAACCGCGGCGGATTCCTACACCAATCGACAATGGAACCGGGACCACCCGGCCGTGCTCGGCGCATTGAGCTTTGTGCCCGGGCCCGGCATTGACGAGGAAACGATGCGCCACACGTTCGACTGGGTCTGGAAAAACTGGAATTGGCCGGATACGTGGGGTTGGGATTATCCGATGCTGGCGATGACCGCTGCGCGGTTGGGCGAACCCGAACGGGCCGTGGATGCGCTGCTGCTCGACACACCAAAAAATCATTGCGGCCTCAATGGCCACGTTTATCAACGACCTGGTCTGACAATTTATCTGCCGGCCAACGGTGGATTGCTTTATGCCACCGCCCTGATGGCTGCAGGTTGGGACGGTGCGCCGAAACGGAACGCGCCCGGTTTTCCGGATAACGGCCAATGGAGCGTGCGTTGGGAAAATCTGCGGGCGGCGCCATGAATGATGCTTCCCGATGTTGCTCCGTTTGGAGTTCCGCGTTTACGCGATCCGGACAAAAAACCATATCCTAACCACCTGAAGGCGGAACTCTAAACCGCTATCCGCGTGCGCAGGCTGACTGAGTCAATTCGCAGTAATCTCCGTCAGCAAAGTCAACCGTGCCAGTCGCAATGTCACGCTGGCCTGCGAGGCGATAATCGCGCCGCCGTTCAAATCCACGGCGACCGGTTTGTTTAAAGCGTCGTCCCGGAGATTGAAAACCAGCGTGTCGGTGCCGCTGCCCGAGGTGTAATCGGCGAAAGCGCCGGCCTTCATCTTCAACCGCGGTTTGCCTTTCACCGTGACACTCTCGTTGAAGGCGAGTGTGACTTTTCCGTCTGCGGCGCTGACGGTTTGAATCGCCGGGCCGGAAGTGCTTTCCGGGTTCCACGTGCCGGCAAACGTCCAGGCTGCGGTGATTTGTTTCGGTTCGGGTGCGCCGGGCGCGGTGGAAAGATTGTCGGCAAACCAGGCATAGTCGCCGCCATCGCGATGACAATGATAAAAATACGAGCGCTCGCCCCAGAGGTTCGATTTGTCCAGGTCCTTGTTTCTAGCGATGTCGCTCGCGCTAGGCGTCCCGCCATCGAGCGGGTAGAGGACGCGAAAAGGCGGCTTGTCAACCATCGTTTTTGAAAACCGGCAATCGAGAAAATAGAACTGGGCGTCGTGGTGATGCCGCGCCAGATTCCACCCCGGGGCGCCATCGAATCGGCAGTCGCGCAGCACGAATTTCATGTCCTTGTCCCGGGAACCGTCATGCCAGACCGCGGCGGTGTTTTTCATTTCATAAAATGTGCAATGCGTCAGGTAACACCAGCCGCGCGGGCAGACGAAATCCACCGACCCTTCCAGCCGGCAGTTCGCCTGGTAACACCGACCCCGGTCGCCTCGCCAGAATGAAACCGTGTCGGCCCCGTGGCTCAAAACATCGCAATTCACGACGACCGCCCGGTCGCCGGTGCCGAGGATGGTGAAGGCATGCGGCCCGATGACGCCGGCGGTGTTCTCCGTCGTGAGGTTTTCCAGAACGAAATCGTTTGCCTGGTTCAAGTTGATCACCGCCCGCCCCACCGCGTCCGGCTTTTGGTTGAAATCTTCATCCAACTGGGGAAATTCGATGCGTGTCCCGTGGCGGCTTTGGCCGCGCAAAGTCACGAACGACGCGTCCACGCGGACCTTCTCCCGGTAAATGCCGTTCTTGATGAACACCACCTTCCGCTCGCTGTTCGTTTTCGGAATGGACTGAACGGCGGCCTGAACAGATTTGAAATCACCGCTGCCGTCGGCGGCCACGACGATATCGGGTTCAGGCACGGCGCCGGCCAGAACGATTGAACCCGAAGCGGCTAACAGCGTGGCCACCAGGAAGATGCGATTCATCCGGCCAGCTTATCTGCCAGCAGATTCGCGATTCAAGGAAAAGAAAAGTTCCTACCAGGCGAAGGTCTCGAATGCGCCGAGGTCAGGGGCGGACCCATTGAACGGGCCGCCCAGATTGACGCCTTTGTCCACCAAACGTCCGGCGGGGACCGGACGTAAAAACGGGTTTTCCGGCAACCCGCCATCGTCCCGGCGTGGAGCCATGGCCCAGGTAAAATCGGTGCTCAGGAAATCGTTGGTGTTCACGTTCGACAACACCTGCCAGGTATTGGACATCTGGATGGAGGGATAGGTGGCCGTGCTGCCGATGGTGACAGAACCGATGGCGACGTTGTTGCGCACTACGTGACTGCTTTGCAGCGTTCCGTATTGGGAACCCAGGTGGTTTAAATTGATGGCGCCACTGCCGTTGTTCCAGACGGTATTTTGGTCCACCGTCTGGCCATCGGCGTTGTTGTTCTGGTCAACCCCCCAGGCTGAGTTGCCGAAGGACAGACAGTTCACCAGCCGATGCGGCGTCCCGGTACCGTTGCCGCCGAGTTTGAATCCGTTGCCGTTGCCATTGAAGACCTTGTTGGTGGCGGCATCCCAAAAAACATTGGTCGCGGCGCGGAATGCCCAACAATTGGTGATGAGGACCGGCTGCGTGCCCATCCATAAATCCCAGTTGTCGTCCGAATTTTCCCAAGCGCGACAGCCGCTGAACATGTTGCCGGGGCCGAGGCTCCATTTGGCGGTAAAGCCGTCGGCGTTACCGCCCACGGGAGAATCGTAATTGCGGATGGAATCACAGTTCAGAAACAGGTTGCTCGAAGGCGTGGCGGTGCCGCCGTTGCCACCGGTAATGTGAAACCCGGTGTTGCGGGCGCCCAGACTGACGCAAAGCTCGACAATGTTGTTGCTGCCGGAGATGACGATGGAATTATGGCCGGCGTTGGTCAACACCAGGCCGTAAAGCCAATAATAGGTGCCACTGATCGAAATGGCGTCGGTCCCAGTGCCTTCTCCTGAACAATCCAACACCGGCGTTTCACCCGGATAAGCCCGGATGCGAATCGGGCTTCCGGCCGAGCCAAATTTCGACAGAGAGATCTTCGAAAATACGGAATATCTGCCGCCTCGCACGTAAACGAGGTTGCCGTTGGTTGCGAGCCCGGCGGCTTTGCCGAGGGTGGCAAACGGTGCGTTGGTGCTCGTGCCGGAATTGCTGTCGTTGCCGTTCGTGGCCACGTAATACGTTGCCGCTTCCGCGCCCCATTCAAACAACTTCACCTTGGGGCGCACAAACCAGACATTGGTTCCGGTCAATCGGGTGGTGAACAATTCGCGGACCGAGCCGAGCGGGTCAGTGGGCAGAGAACTGGTCGTCGTCCTCAGCCACCACGGTCGAAACCAGTTCACCAGGTCGGCAGACAAATAAAGATCAATCTGCGCGCCGGGCTGATGCCCTTCGCGTTCCAGAATTTCCACCTGAAAAACGGCGTTGGTTCCACTGACTCCACCGTTCAATGGTTGGACTGCGCCCGCGATCCCGTCCGGGGCGAGCGGGTCGGTGCCGAAAGCAAACTCGACCACATTCGGTTCACCGTCGCCATCGGGGTCCGCCAGCGGATCACCCAGCGCCGGATTACTGCTGAAGTGGATGGCCGCCCAGTTGGTATAATATTCGGCTGCATTCGACGGTGATAACATCAGCGTCCAACAGGCAAGCGCAACGAAACTGATTTGGGATGCTAGGGAGGTTTTGACGCTTGCACGGCGGGCACGACCGATGTTCATTAGAGATTACAGTTTAGCATACATGCCCCTAGCATTCAAGGAATTACAGTGGCCGCCCTAAGAATGGGCACATTTCGCAGTTGTCTCGCGCGCGAAGATGGCGCCACGCCGTTCACTACAACACCAGCGCGAACGGCCGGCTGCTATTCCCGCTCCAGGGTCACCGCCATCAGTCCAATCACGACCTCGTTGGCCAGCGCGGACTGTAAGCGACTGGAGTTGCTTGCCGGGGTCCAACGGCAAAGCCAACACCGCGGCCGCCCCGCCGGGCACGGTGCTGCCCTTGCCTTTGAATTGGTTCACATCCAGGATGCGGACTTTACCGGTTTTCAACAACGGAATCAGCGTCCCTTAGAGTTGATTAACCGTTAGAACCGAGCGCCGCATAACCAAAAATGGTGATTGCGTTCACGGACGCATTTTTCGGATAGTTTCGCGTTCACATGAGCAGCCAAATCGAAAAATCCTTTGTCCTGGCCAAGGAACGTTACTCTGAAATTGGCGTGGACGTGGACCGCGTCCTGGAAAACCTGGAGAAAGTCCCCGTGTCGCTTCATTGTTGGCAGGGAGATGACGTGGGCGGGTTTGAGAATTTTGGCGGGACGCTCGGCGGCGGGTTGGTTGCCACCGGCAATTATCCAGGCAAAGCCCGCAGCCCGCAGGAACTCCGCGCCGACGCCGAGAAGGCTTTCTCGCTCATCCCGGGCAAACATCGCTTCAATCTGCATGCGTTTTATGGCGATTTCGGCGGCAGAAAGGTTGACCGTAACCAGATCCGCCCCGAACATTTCCAGAGCTGGATTGACTGGGCCAAATCGATCGGCATTGGCCTGGACTTCAATCCCACTTGTTTCTCGCATCCCAAGGCCGCCGATGGTTTCACCCTTTCGCACCCGGACAAGGCCACCCGCAGGTTCTGGATCGAGCACTGCATCCGCTGCCGC
>Ga0335085_10003555_pt1 | contig 26819 bp, 25 predicted proteins | sample Lox_Sample_45_FD_206712 | JGI IMG/M metagenome (GOLD analysis project Ga0335085, IMG submission 206712) | Soil microbial communities from Loxahatchee National Wildlife Refuge, Florida, United States - Lox_Sample_4.5 | ecosystem: Environmental > Terrestrial > Soil > Wetlands | place: USA...
GCGCCGGATTCGCCGGTGATTCCCACCGAGACGAGATGCTTCAACCTGGCAGTCTGCATGGCCCGAAGAACATTGGGCGACTTGCCGCTAGTGCTGATGCCGATGGCAACATCGCCTGCTACTCCCAGGGCTTCGAGTTGGCGGGCGAAAACGACATCGAACGAGTAGTCGTTGCCGATCGCCGTCAGCGACGCTGTATCCCGCGCCCGCGCCAGCGCCACAGCCGCCATTTCCCGCACATCGCGATTTGGTGCCAGCTTTACGGCCGCATCCGCATCGGAACGAGCTTCCTTCCAGTTTCCTGACTCCACTTCGCGCAGCGCCGCTGCTGCCTGATAAGCTGCGGACGTTTCTTTGGCATCGTTGTGCTCAGCCGAATACATCGCTCGCCGCGTCAGTTCGCGGGCGTTTTTCAGCCTGCCGTACCAAGCCTCCGTGTCTGCTTGAGCGGCCAGCATGAAGTCTTCAATGCCTGGCTTGCCAGTGGTGGCCGCCGCCACCTGCGCCATCCGTGTCATGTTGCCCTTCAGAAAAGCCAGGGAATAGCTACCTGCCAGCAGTTGCTCACTCTCGAGCTTGCGCTCGTCCGCTTGCTTGTACAGCGTCTCTGCTTCGTCAAGGCGGTTGAGATATAAGAGAGCAGCGCCGACATTATTGTAGTTGGTCCCGTTATTCGGACTCCGGCGCGGGATCTCGCGCGACTCTTCCAATGTCTTCTCGTAACTGCCCAGGCTAGCATAAATAAACGGCAGGTTCGCATAAGGCTGACGGTCCCTCGGGTATGCCTGCTGCCACAGCTCATATGCCTGCGCTGCCTTCTCCAACTCTCCGGTCACGTTTAGGTAGTAAGCTGCCTCTATTTCGAACCGTTCTCGTTCGCTTACCTTTTCACGTAGCTCATAAGCTTTACGTGCATTTTCTACCCCCCGTCCAGTCTCGCCAGTGGCACCGTAAGCGTTGGACATAGCGACATACGGCATCGCGAAGGTCGGATCGAGTTCGACCGCCCGCTTGTAGAAAGGCAGACCGGCTGTCGCTCCTTTCGCATGCCAGATCTTCAGTCCCAAGCTGTATGCTTTGAGCGCTTCTAGCGATGGCGTGGTCGCTTCCAGCGGTGCGTCGTACTTCTGTACTGAGCTGAGCGATTCGCCCAACTTGCTTCGCAAACTGACCGCTGCTTTGTCTAGGGAATTTTAGCACTGCCTCCTTGTCCGCTGCCTGCTCCTGCACCTCGCCCAGCACTTCCCCCGTTTTACAGTTCGCTGCCTTCAGGCCGATCACGTACTGGCTGCCCAGACGAGCAATCGAGTCGGTCAGCATGGCCTTGCTGCCCACACGCTGGCAGACATCGCGCACCACCTCGGGCGTCGGTCGGTCGCCAGTGGCGACGCCCCATTAGCTTCAAAGTCCCGTTCATCTTCGATTCAGAAATCAGTTCGAGGAAGGGTGACTGCTCCAACTGGATCCTCAGGCCTTGCTTCAATGTATCGTCGAAGACCGAGTCCCCGGTCTTGTTGTCAAAGTCAGCGACGACGATGGTATCTTTGTCGGTAAGCGTCTTCATCCGATGGGAGCGGAAGTAGAAAATACCGGCAACCAGCACAGCCACGATCAGCAGGATGGCAGGAACCAGCACCTTCCAGAGATTCTCGCGAGCTGGTGGAAGTTCCAACCCTCTCATTCGGTCGCTGTCTGTGTCCCGCTGCAACCGCTGCAGGTCGGCTCTCATCTCCGAAGCATGTTGATAACGGAGTTCCGGATTCTTCTCCAGGGCCTTATTGATGATTTCTTCCAGCTTGGGCGGGAGATCAGGATTCAACCGCACTGGAGGAACAGGTGCTTTGCGAAGTATGGAGTCGGAGATTTCGCCCGAACTGTCACCTCGGAAAGGCGGTGTGCCGGTCGCCATTTCGTATAGAACGATTCCGAAGGAGAACAGGTTCGTGCGAGCGTCCAACTCCTTACCTAGCACCTGCTCTGGTGACCTGGGACACGGCTATTTCGCGATCGTTTATTTGTCGATCCAGTAGTCGTCGGAATCTTGAAAATAGATCTGGTGGACAGCGTCGGGACGAAGGATAACTTTGCCGAATGCGCCGTCGGACCTGTTATTCTTTCGCGATAACCAAGTTTTCCCGGAGACCCTCATGCGTCGTAGTCTGTTTGTGTCGCTATCGGCCGTCTGCATTCTTACTTCCGCGCTACAGTGTCAACCGCAGCAGAAGAACCTGTCCGGCCATTACATGTTCGTCTGGACCGGTGATGTCGCCCACAAAGGCACTGACTTTCTCGTCGTTATTGATGCCGATCCGGCTTCGCCCACATACGGCAAGTGTGGAAACGTGGGTGGCTGGCCAACCAGCGCCGGATGGCCGGCGTTTTGTGGGTGCCGTAGTTGTCCAGAATCAGATGCACCTGCAGTTTTGCGGGTACGTTGGCTTCCAGGGTCGGCAGAAACTGGCGGAACTCCTGGGCCCGATGGCGACGATGGCATTGCCCAATGACTTTGCCGGTCTTCACGTCCAGGGCAGCGAACAAAGAAGTGGTCCCGTGGCGAACATAATCATGGCTGCGGCGTTCCACCTGTCCGGGACGCATGGGCAACAAGGGTTGGGTGCGATTCAAGGCCTGGATTTGCGACTTCTCATCCACGCACAACACCAGCGCCCGGTCGGGTGGGTTCAGATACAGGCCGACGATATCGCGCACCTATCGATGAACAGCGGGTCGCGCGACAGTTTGAAGCTTTCACTACGATGGGGTTGGAGCGCGAAAGCGCGCCAGATGCGGCTAGTCGCGGTCTGGCTGACGCCGCTGCTTTGCGCCATGGAGCGCGTGCTCCAGTGGGTGGCACCCGCAGGCTGGTGTTCCAGGGTTTGGATAATTACGCCTTCCACCTGTTCATCGGTAAGCTTGCGCGGCGCACCGGGACGAGGTTCATCCAACAGTCCATCGACCCCGGCCCGTGGGCAAGTGGCGGGGCAACGAGTAGCGCATGGCCTGCGCGACTTCGGTGTTGCTCTTACCCCCGGCGCAGGCCAGTACGATGTCAGCCCGCAAGGCCAGAGCTTGCGCCGATTTGCGTCGGCGCGTCCAACGCAACAGCATTTGCCGCTGTGGGTCGGACAGGACCAGCGGTGTTGTAGGCCGTCCCCGTTTCATCGTGCTCATACAGCTTAGACGATGGCGCGGGCATTTAGTTAACGAATTAACGACACACTACACTAGACGGCCTTGTCAGATTTATTCGTGACCGAACTCGTTTTTGATAACGCGAGTGGGAACGCAGCGGACAAAAAACAGCCGCGAAGCGGCGTGATGGTTTGAGACCGGCTCGTGAGAGCCGGGTGAAGTGGGAAAAAGACCGAAGTCGCGTAGCGACGGCAGCCTTTCTCACGCACACACTTTAGGGCTGAGCGTTGGCGGTTGAATAGTGCGGAATCGTCTAGCGCGAGAAAACGACGCCGTGTGGGAGGCCTGAGCCCTTCCATCCATGCGGCCAATCGCGATCGGCGAACCTCTCGTATGTCATCTTCGCATTGCTGCATCCATTTCATAAGATTGGCTAGGTCTCGGTTCACTCAGTGCCTCGCTTTCTTGCCTTCTTCTTCGGCCTATGCTCCGGCGGCTTCGGTGGCGGTTTAACCTTGAGCAAATCCGCCACAACCTCATCGAACTTCATCGGAATGCGGACTTCGTCGCGTTTTCCCTTTGTGGCTCTCGCAGCCTTTCGTAAGCACTCTTGCTATCTTTCGTCTTTCATGTGTTGAGCCGTGTTTGTCAAACGGACGCATAAGGGACGCCTTCGAGGTCACAAACTCACGGATTCGATGCTATTATGGTATCGTCAGATGGCAAAATTTGGATGTTATAGGGACTTCAACGTTGGATAATTGCATAACCATCGTGGGCGGATGTGGCCACGTAGGTCTTCCTCTCGGTATTGTGCTTGCTAGCACTGGGCTGCCGGTTACACTTTTAGACATCGATACCGCAAAAGTGAAAATGGTCAAAGCAGGCAAAATGCCGTTCATGGAACGAGGCGCTGAGAGTGTGCTTCGGACTGTGCTCGATCATACGCTCACAGCAACATGCGATCCACAATGCCTGCAAAAGGCTGACATAGTCGTCACCGTCGTGGGTACTCCGGTCGACCGCCACCTCAGTCCGACGGTTCATGAATTGCACAGAAGCATTGATGAGTTGCTCGGGTATACCAAGGACGGTGCGTTGCTGGTTCTTCGCAGCACCGTCAGCCCGGGAGTCACCAGAGTTGTATACGATCACATTGACAGCCTGGGCCGGGACATCGACCTAGCCTTCTGTCCAGAGCGAATTGCGGAGGGGAACGCGATGGAAGAGCTAGTCGCCCTCCCCCAGATCGTTTCGGCTTTCGAAGTGAGGGCTACAAGCCGAGCCAGTGAGCTATTTGGTAGAATAGCGCCGAGCGTGATCTTGCTGGAGCCACTTGAAGCGGAACTGGCGAAACTATTCACCAACAGTTGGAGATACTTGAATTTCGCAATCTCTAACCAGTTTTACATGCTGGCGCAAACCTATGGCCTGGATTTCTACCGTATACACGACGCTGTAACACGAGATTACCCCAGGATGCGAAGTTTCGCCCGAGCCGGATTTGCCGCCGGTCCCTGTCTTCTCAAGGACACTCTCCAGTTGTCGGCCTTCTCGGGCAACAACTTCTTCCTCGGGCATGCGGCGATGCTTGTCAACGAAGGCTTGCCAAATTTCATCGTTAGTCAATTGCGCGAACACAACTTAAAGTCGAAAACGGTTGCGATTCTCGGGATGGCTTTCAAGGCGGAATCGGATGACAAACGAGATAGTTTGTCTTACAAGCTCCGAAAATTGCTCCAGGTGGAAGCGAAGCGGGTGTTGTGCACCGATCCTTACATCTCGGAGCCTTCATTCGTACCGTTGACGCAGGCTTTGGACGAAACTGACGTTATAATTCTCGGTGCTCCGCACAATGATTACCGCAACTTGCGATTTCGTGATCAGCAAGTTGTAGTAGATGTGTGGAACTTTTGGCCGACGCAGCCGAAAGTTATTGCTGGCGAAGCCAGCACAACCCTCGCGCTGTGAGAAACAGTATGAGAGTGTTTATAACTGGCGCTGCTGGATTCATCTGCGGCTATCTGGTCCAAGAGCTTTTACAGCACGGATATAAGGTCGTCGGTCTCGACAACTTTAGTAAATATGGACGGACTGTAAAATCGTACGACAAAGATCCCAATTATCTGCTCGTGACTGGCGACGCCAAGAATTTGGATCTTCTGAAAGAATTAATAGCGGATTGCGACCATTTTGTCGCTGCAGCGGCGATGATTGGTGGCATCTCCTATTTTCACGAGTTCGCCTACGACTTACTCGCAGAGAACGAGCGTCTCACGGCCGCTGCATTTGATGCTGCCATATGGGCACATAAAAAAAAGCAGCTTCGCAAGATAACAGTACTATCCTCAAGTATGGTGTTCGAGAATACGTCGGAATTTCCCACTCCCGAAGGGGCTGAGCGCCGGTGCCCGCCGCCCAGTTCGACGTACGGCTTTCAAAAGCTTGCTACAGAATACTTTGCTAAGGGCGCACACGAACAGTACGGATTGCCCTACACAATAGTCCGCCCATTCAACTGTGTGGGAATCGGAGAGAAGCGAGCTCTGAGCGACATAGACATTCAGAGTGGCAATGTTAAATTGGCCATGTCTCACGTCGTTCCTGATCTGGTTCAAAAGATATTGAAGGGCCAGGATCCCTTACACATCCTAGGAAGCGGCGTCCAAGCGCGCCATTACACCTACGGGGGGGATCTGGCACGTGGAATTCGTTTTGCTATGGAGCACGCGAACGCCCTAAACGACGACTTCAACTTGTCAACGCAGGTGCGGACCACTGTACTCGAACTTGCTGAACAGATTTGGCGGAAGATCCATGGCGCCGAGAAGCCGTTTCGTTATGTTAACGATCCGCCTTATCCGTACGATGTGCAGGAGCGTTCACCTAATGTAGAAAAAGCAAGGCGACTCCTCGGTTTCGAAGCAGGCACTCCTCTGAGTGAAACTCTAGAGGAAGTTATCCCGTGGATATCCGAGCAAATCGAGGTGGGACAGATTTGAACGCTCGTAGTTCACGGATTCGGTGTGGAACTGACGCTCAAAAGCGTCCCGATCTAGCCGCAAGAGAGTCTCCGCTAACGATAGTGATTCCCGTTTACAACGAAGGAATCAATTTTCCACGTCTGTGGGATACCTTAACCCGTTCGATCCGATCGGACTTCCTAGCGATTGTTGTGTACGACTTCGACGGGGACGATACATTGCCAGTTGCTCGCAAACTCATTGATGATGGGGACTGCCGGCTAAGGCTCGCCAAGAACGCCTTCGGCCGCGGGGTGGTGGGCGCCATTCGGACCGGCTTTTCCTATGTTACTCAAGGCCCAGTGCTCGTAGTTATGGCAGATCTTTCCGACGACTTGGCAGTTGTTGATCAGATGCTGGAACTCTATCGTCGCGGTTACGATCTCGTCGCGGGGAGCCGCTACATGCCGGGCGGACAAGTCAATGGCGGGCCACTAGTCAAGAAGGCGTTGTCAAGACTCGCTGGCGTCAGCCTACACTTCTTGAGAGGGCTGCCGACCCACGACGCTACGAACGCGTTCAAGATCTATGATGCCTCAATGCTTCGTCGCATAAAGATCGAGAGCAGGAAAGGCTTTGAGATGAATCTCGAACTTACAGTTAAAGCCTTTCTGGACGGGTATCGCATCGCTGAGTTGCCATCGGTTTGGAATGATCGCACTGAGGGAAAATCGCGCTTTAGAATGTGGAATTGGTTGCTGCACTACTTGCGATGGTACATGCTCGCGTTTCGTCCACGGAGAAGAATTCCTCCGCAATTGGGATCCCGCGACTAGTCGCTGCCACTTGTGTTTACGCGAGGCACGTGTTGTCTGAATGCAGCGCAAAGGAGCTCGACGATGAATTCGGAAGCTGGCGGCCAGGACGCCGCTGTTAAATTCTCCTTCGTGGACACTCAAAGAACCTCTCCGCTCTCTGCAGAGTCGAATCGCAAACCGGCTTCCGAGGACGCGGATCCAAGAAAGCTTACCGGCACCGTTAGTCAAGACACTGTCCATATTTCTCGATTGGAAGGGCACGTCAAGCAGACGGATGAGATCACCAATCGGCTTGAGGCCGAGGTGACTCGTCCCTTGATGGACGTGTCCGAACTGCGTGGGACGCTCCCAAGCGGTGGCCAGCAGTGGAGCTCTGTAAGGCCTCACCGTGGGGAAGTCACGCCGGCTGACGATCTAAGTCCGAGCGCGACGCAAAGCATGCCGGAGTTCAGCCGTGGGTTCACTGCGACTGTTGTTGTTCTGTGGATGGCTTGCATGGCATTCAGCCTGTGGGCGGTCACTGTAGGTTGGAACAACACGATTTTTGACAATCATGGGTTCCGACAGTCGCAGACGGCGATCACCACCTATTACTTGCGCTTCGGCAATTTTTTCAGCTACGAGACTCCTGTTCTAGGACCTCCGTGGTCGATCCCATTCGAGCTGCCGGTGTACGAGACGATTGTTGCTGCGAGTTCCAAATCACTGCACCTGCCACTCGATCAGACAGGACGCCTCATCTCGGTCATCTTCTTTTATGCTACTCTTTTACCCTTTTTTGTGGTTATGCGGAAGCTTGGTACCTCGAGGTTGGCAATTTTCCCGACCCTGGCATTATTCGCGATCAGCCCATTTTACCTTTTCTGGTCGCGTACGTTCATGATCGAATCTACCGCCTTGTTTTTAGCAGTTACCTATCTCGCATTTGTTGCGACAGCAACCGCCCACAACAGAGTCACGGAGATCAACAGTTGGATACTCGCGGTGGGCATTATGCTTTCGGGCGCACTTGCCGCATTGACGAAAATCACAACGTTCGCTTCCTTCTTGCTGGCTGCCATGCTGCTCGTTCTTCACAAATTGTGGAGGGACTGGAAAACTGGAAGACTCAAGAGCAGCACAGTAGGGCTGCTAGTTACTAGTACGGTCTTGGTTCCGGTCATCTTCTCTTACTCTTGGACTGTTCATACAGACAGGGTAAAGAGTCTAAACCCCATGGGGCGTCACCTTACCTCCCAAGCGCTCGAACGTTGGAACTTTGGAACGTTGGCGCAAAGATTGAGCCTGGACAGCTATACTAACTTTGCTTTTATGGGGATAGGACACGTTATAGACAACCTGGTTGGGAACCGCTTCGTCATATTACTTGCGTTTGCCCTACTGATTGGACTAGGCCTCCGTTCTCTGCGTATGTTAGTAATCTGTTTAATACTTTACACAAGTGCGGTCGCCATCTTCTTTAATCTGCACGTGATACACACCTACTATGCATACGCCAATGGTATATTTCTCATTGCTGCTATTGGGTTCTGTATTAGCGCCGCGTTAGAGACGCGAACCGTAAGACGTTGGGCGGCGGTTTGCGTATTCGCTTTTGCGATTTGCGGCTGCGTCGTTCAGTATTTTCGCGAATACTATCAACTTCAGAAAACGAACGCCCCTGGGCGTCCTTCTGCTGCCGCAGTGATCGACCGCGAGACCAATTCGACCGATGCTCTTCTGGTGTATGGCCTCGATTGGTCGTCAGAGTTTCCATATCAAGCGCATCGCCGAGCAATCATGGCATGGAAGGCTCCAGGCGAACACGCGCTGCAACAGGCGATTGCAAATGAAGGTGTTAGTCACATATCTGCGCTAGTCGTGTGCGACCAAGATCGTAGCCTCGCGTCCGCCCTCGTAGCGAATATGCGCTCTGCCGGCTTTTCGGCAAACCGACAATTCACAGCGGACAACTGTGACATTTACCTGCCATGATTGTTGCCCGACGGTCGCACGGACTTCCTGTGCGTCCAGCAATGCCTGGAACCGGGACACAAAATGGAGATTCTGGCTAATTGGATGTTCGCAGTGGAAGTTCTGCCGGTAAGTTGCAAGCTGCGCCGCTTTAGTAAGGAGGGTGACCTCAGTTCGATATCGAACAAGAGGTCGGGCAGGTAACTGGTCGATTGCACAAGTCAACCAGGGGCGACGCAAATTCGATGAATAGGATCCGGTCGAATCCCATGGGAGACTTCACCCAAGAACCGAAGCTGTTGGGCATCAGCGTGGTCAAGAATGAGCAGGACATTATTGAGCCGTTCGTAAGGCATAATCTGCAATTCCTGAATCGTCTGATCGTACTCGACAACGGCTCCGTCGACCGAACGACGGAAATCCTTGAGGAACTGCAGCGGGAATACCCTACGCTGGTCGTGGGTCACGACGATGAGTTCGGGCACAAACAGCGCCAACGCATGAACCGGATGCTGATCGAGGCGCAGAGCACATATCAACCGGACTTCGTCATGCCTCTGGATGCCGACGAGTTTCTGGGAGCCAGCGACCGGAACACTTTCCTCGAAGCATTGAAATCGATCCCTTGCGGTGGCTGCGGCGTGTTGCCGTGGCAGACCTTTGTGATCACCCCGGACACAGTGGGGGTGTGCGAAGCAGACCCGCCGAGTTCATTCCAGTGGCGACGGCGGAAGGAATTGCCGCTGTACTCGAAAGTGGTGCTGCGCACGGCAGGGAAGAATAGATGCGATTTCGAGCTGGATTTCGGCAGCCATAATGCCATATCCATCACAGACAGGGAAGTTGGTCGAGTGAGTCTGGAGACGCTGAGGCTGCTGCATTTTCCGGTGCGGAGCCGCGACCAGTTCGTGGCGAGAATCGTGGTTGGGTGGATGGCCAACCTGACCCGTGATCCGAACGTGCGGAGCACAGGACTGGGATGGCAGAAGCGAGACAATTTCGACCGGATTGCCCAGGGCCAGACGGTGGACACTGCAACTCTGTGCGAGAGTTCACTTCTCTATGCACAAGATTCCAGGCCAATTGACTGGCAAGCGGACGTGGTGGCCGAGGCGCCGAAGTTGGCCTATGAGCGGCGCTATTCGGACGGCAAAGCCATGGACGCCATCCAGTTAATTGCCCGCGCATGGGAGCAGTCGCTGCGGGTGACGAGCGGCAGTTGCGTATAAGAAGCAGCATTTTGGTCAATCTATTCTGGTACGCAAGAAGCTGTTATACTCAGCGTCGTAGTGTCTTTCAACGACGCCCGACTACCCGAACGGACCAGCCGGCGGGGTCAAAGAGCCAGTTGGAATGAAGGCGTCGACCTGAACTCACCTTTCAAGGCATTCCCGCTTGAAAGACAGGGCTAGTTCAGAGGTTCCCTAGGAATCGCTCTCATATGGATCCGGATCACCTAAATCAACAGCGGGCCTCCTCGCTACCGCTTAGTGTCCACCTATTCCTTAAGTGGACACTTACTGGTCCCTCTTAGCCCTCCCGCGGCCCTGAGCGGCCTGAGCGGACGCTTACGGCGAATCGACCTATGGGAGGTTACGTTTGCTATGGCCTGCCTGGTCTCGTCCGTCTATCCTGGTGTGTCTCGAAAAGCCGATGATGCTTTTCGCGAAGGAACTCGATCATCTCGGCATCAATGTCGCGATCGCCGGGATGGGGAAACGGCTTTTCCAACGAGGGCGAATAGGAGAGGATGTAATGCTCGATCTGACTTACGTAAGTTCGGTAACTCGGGCCATATACGGTAAAGCCGAGACGATAGCCCTCAAGGGTGAACAGGAGTAGAAGGACGACGCTTGCGAGAAGAGCGGAACTGAACAGGGAGCGGTCTCGTCGCCATGCGACGTACACGGCAGCGTAGATCCCGCAGACTGCGGGGAGCACTAGCTGTAGGTGCCAGTTCCCAAGGTAGGGGCGGCTGGTTGCTGCGGCCGCGATGGAGCCCAGGCCGAACGCGATCAGTGCAATGGGAAGAGCTAACGACGATAGGTGCCGCCGGAAGCGCGCAAGTACAACGACAAGAGCAAGGATGAAGGCCAAGCCGGTGAGACTGTTCTTGTCGACTCCGAACTTAAAGAGACCCACCGGCGAACCCCAAATTACGCAGCCAAGTGCAGTCAGAACATAAAGTACCTCTCGGACCCCGATGGTGTGCTCATCGCTCTGTGGGCGAACGATGCCGAAATAAATTAGCGCCAGAATAAAGATCCACGAGAGGCTCAGCACTATTTTTGTTCTAGCCCGCAGCGGTTTCAATGTGATGAGCAGAACCGCCGAACAAAATCCGAAATAGCCAGGCGCGGAAGACAGCGCCCCACAGACGAGGAGTACCGTTCCGATGAGATATCGGCGGATGTTTACACGTGTAATATCGTCTCCGATGTGGTCTAGCAATGCGAGCGCCACCACAGGAAATGTGATTGACAGTGCCAGAGTAAATTGAAATCCCCAGTGAAATTCCATGTAATGTGAGGGACTAAACAGAAGCAACGCGATTGGGAATGCGGCAAGGTCGTCCTTTACTAATTGGGATCGAAAGACCGTGAACTGAACTCCAAAGCATGCCAGGGTCACCCCCACCAACGCTCGCGTATCATAGCGAAACAACGCCTCAAGTGGTAGATAGATCAGGTAAGGCACAATCAGCAAATGCTGATGATGCTGGATTTGTATCGATCGTAGCGTGTGCAGCGACCAACCATGCTTGTGAAGATCAACAGCCGCGCCGAGCATGAGCCACTCATCGGTCAGCGGAGTCGCGGTAGCGAACATAACGACGTAGACGACGGCTGCCGCCGGCGGAACCAATAGCAAAAGAGCTGGCCATCGGAAGCGCGCCAAACTGCGAGTCGTTGTTCTCGCAGCAAGCGATTCCGGAATTTTCATTTTAGCTCCCAACAGCCCGACGCTCTATTATCAACAGCTCGCGTGTCGAGGTTCGTCACGTCAGTTCGTGCCTTATGTTGAACCCATCTGGAGTCAGCTTTTGTCGAGAATCGCTGGATGTTGATGGCAGACATCGGCCCCAACGCTGGCTGACCCTAAGGCGGTTGCGAACCTGCGCCCGTGAAGCGACAACCGGATAGGCTTCTGGCATACCAGGTCAGAAGTTCTAAACTTAAATGTCGGACACTTATCTATTTAACCAGGACCGTTAACGTCGCCAGAGTTGCGTCTTTGTCAGTCGGATTTTTGGCAGTGCCGTCTTGCAAATAGAATGTCATGTTGTTGTAAACCCAATTCCCGGTGACGGCGGATGCCTGGCCCGCGTTTCTTGCGAACAATTTCCCATCCGGCGACCCTATACGCACTTCCACTTCCGATACCTTCGCACTCCAAGTCAATTTAGTGACCGGGTTGCTGGCCGGTACCGGGTTGGGCTCCGCTGAAAACGTTGTTCCCGGCACTAGAATGACTGCTGCCGGTGCCGCAGCCGTTTGGGAGGCCGCAGGTGTTACCTTTTCTGAGTCCGGCTTCGCGCTGCACCCGGTGCCGAGCAAGAGAAAACTTGATGATAGACATGTTACGAGCAACAACGCTCTGACTTGAATTGGGGACGTCATAAGCATTCTCCAGAAAGTTTCTAGCAGTTTACTGGAAGAAAACGGTTCTGCACAAGAATCAGTCCCTTCCCCCAGACGTTCGTGAACCTGGCAACATGGGTAGGCGTGCCGTGCAAGAGAATGCCGGCAATAGCGTTTAGCCCACATTGATTGTTCCTCTCAGTCAGCCTGAACCCGTCAACTCTGCAGTCGGTGTCTAGTATAGCTTCATGCATTTTATCACCGGAGAAACTGCAAATGGCCAGAATCGCTGGGCTTTACAGATTCTCGGGCAGAATCCTCAAATGTGACAAGGGGGGTATTTACTTGACGCCACCTACCCCAAGATGTAGTGTCCTGGACTGTGAGCGAGGATTACCCGAGGACATTGCTCGAGTTGGAACGGCGCTTCAAGCGCGAGGAGGCCTGCGCCGAGTATCTCGCAGCTCTGCGCTGGCCGGGCGGATGGGTCTGTCCGCGCTGCGCCGGAGCAGAGGCTTGGCCGATTCGGCGGAATCGCTGGCGCTGCGAGCAGTGCCGGTATGAGATGTCGGTTACGGCTGGGACCATTTTTCAGGACAGTCATCTGCCCTGACGATCTGGTTCAGGGCCATGTGGCAGGTCACCAGCCAAAAGAATGGCATCAGCGCTTTGGGCTTGCAGCGGATTTTGGGCTGGGCAGCTACAAAACCGCTTGGGCGATGCTCCACAAATTGCGTCGGGCCATGGTGAGACCGGGGCGGGAACGACTCTCGGGAAGCGTGGAAGCGGACGAAACCTACCTGGGCGGGCTGGAAGAGGGTGTTCGCGGCCGGCAGACTGAGAGCAAGGCGTTGATTGTGGTGGCGGCCGAGGAAGACGGCAAAGGGATCGGGCGGATTCGCATGCAGCGGATTCCGGACGCATCGGCCCGCAGTCTGGTTTGCTTTGTGGAAGAGTCAGTGGAACCCGGCAGCGTGGTTCATACCGACGGATGGTTGGGATACGAGCCGTTGCAGGCGCGCGGCTACATTCATCAGGTCACGTTTCTACGCGCACAACAGAAATCCCCTTCGGAGTTGTTGCCGCGCGTGCATCGCGTGATCTCGCTGCTGAAGCGATGGTTGCTCGGCACCCATCAGGGTGCGATCGGACACCATCACCGGACGATTGTCTCGACGAGTTCACCTTTCGATTCAACCGTCGTACGTCTGCCTCGCGCGGCAAACTGTTCTATCGCCTGGCCCAGCAGGCTGTGCAGGTAGATCCGGCCCCTTTTGCGACCCTGGTCAAACCACAGCCTATTGCGTTCGGTGGCGTGAAGTAAATACCCCCATATGTGACAATTCAATATGAGCGATTATTTTGGGCTCTCCACAACAATCTGACGAAGGGCGCAGTTTAGACGGCTTTCTGGAATGCGACGAATTCGGTCTTGGTGGCCGCCAATCGCTGTGCCTTGAGCAGCAGATAGTTCAGGATTCCGTCGAGATGATCCAGCAGCATCCGCGCCAACTTCTCCATGGATTTGAGCCGCTGCCAGCGCAACTGGTCGATCCAGCTTTGCAGGTAGCACAGCATAGCTCCCTCGTAGGTGTAGGTCCACAGCCGGTCCAGGCTTTCTTTCAGTAGATACGCCTTCATCACTCGCCGGTTGAGCGCGAATAGCGCATTGAGTTGATCAACCTGCGGCGCTAACCGGCCACCGAAAGGTGGCCAAGAACACCGGGGCCGCGTTAGCGACCCCGCACAGCCGCTTCGAGCGGCTCACAATCTAAAGCCCCCGGCTCTGCCGGGGGATACTTACTATTCCTGGATTAATGCAATGGAACTCAGTGGCTTCTGTTGTACAAGTAGCCAAGTGATTTGGATTTCATAAGTTGGAACATCTCACCGGTGGCCAATTATTATTTGCCAAGCACACAACTGTGCCAAACTCTTGATACTACAAGGGCGTTTTGAGCCGACATCATTCAAGTGTTCTGCACTTTAAGGAGTTGCTGAAGTACTTCTGCAACTCCTACCGTGCTCGTCGTAATAGTAATGAGTGTGCGAGTTAAGTATAGTGTCCCGTAAATAATGTGCACTATTAGAGCGGAGGTAACGGTGCGCTGTCCTATGCTCACCGGATGCCACCACTACCCTTAACCTGACCGCAGGCGTTAGCACAAAATTGAAGAGTATGGCGGCTTCGCGTACCCTCCCGTATACACTCGTCTGCCGTGTCAAAGTAGTGCTGTGGTCGGCACACGGCCAGAGCACTACTGAGATTGCGGAGAGTTTACGCTAAGGCCACGGTGTGCAGTGCCTCCAACACCGCGCGGCCATCCCGCCCAGGCGCAGTTGTTTGAGGGCACGATCGAGTTCGATGAGGTTCATGGTTCCAGCTCCTTGGTTCGGTGGTTGATGAGATCGTGGTATTGCACCAGTTCGCGGATCAGGGGATCGACTTGCTGCAAACTGAGCGGGGCCTGTGGGCGTCGTTGCAGATAGCGGCGAACGAAGCGGTACTCCTGAATGCCGATTTCCAGCGCCGTGGCACAGGCTTCATCGGCTGCGGCTGCGCCGTACTTTTTGGCTAGGGAGAGGACGCCGAGGATGCGACGCACGCCGACCTCTCCCTATTGGCGATGAATGGCCTCGCAGAGCGGGCCGATGTGCGCGCCGGCGCGGGCGGCGCGCCAGAGCAGTTGCGAAGTGCGCAACGGGGCGCGTTTCGAGTGGTCTTCGGGTTGGATGCGATACCAGCCGCGTTTCTGGCGCACGTGTTCGCGCAAGAGTTGGCCAGTCTTGGGATCGAGCAGCCGGACGAACAGGTCGTCCCATTGCACGCGGACCACACGACCGATCCAGCGTGGCGGCGCACCGTAGTAAGCGGCTTCGACGTCGACGCAGCCGTCCAGATGCACCACGCGCTCGCCGTACTGGTAATAGCGAAAGGGTTCGACCGGCAGGGAAAGCAAGAACGGTTTCTCTTCGGCAAACATGGCTGCGACTTGCCGTTTGGAGGTGCCGTGGGTGCACGTGTCCGCCCAAGGTTCTTCCCAGCGGTCGAGATGGGTTTGAGCTTCTTCCAGACTCTCGAAACGGAGTCCTTTCAGCGGCGTTCTCTGCCGTGGCCGACGCCCGCCTCGACTTTGCCCTTGCGATCTGGATCCTGGATGCGACAAGGCATGGCGACGGCACCGTAGTGGGCGAGCACATCGCGATAGAGGGGATTGAGCGCGGGGTCGTAGATGTCGGGGACGAGCACGTCCTCGCGCGGGTTGTCGAGAACCACGATGCGAGTAGCACCGCCTAATCGACGGAAGGCGCGCTCGTGCAGTTCGGCCCAGATCCGGGTGCAGGAGCGGAAGGTCAGCAGTCGAATGGCCTTCCGGCTGCAGCCCAGCGTCATCACAAACAGCCGGGTGCGCCGATACTTGTGGGTTTCGGGATCGCGCACCATGGGGCCGGAGCAGTAATCGACTTGCGCCTCCTAGCCGGGAGCGGTGACGATCACCGGGCTTCGGGTGTTTGCGCACCACGCAACTTGCGCACGAAGCGCTGCATGCTCTGGTAGCTGCTGGCGAAGCTGTACTCATCCACCAAGTCCTGGTAGATCGCCACAGCATTGCGGCCCCGGCTCGGTCCTTACTCAACGACCTCGCGGTAAGGCTCGCTGGCAGTGGGACTACGCTGCGCAGATGCAACTGGCGCCGAGGAAAGAGCGCCCACTTCGTCTCGTTGGGATGAGTTGAGGTCGGTGATCCCCTCGGTAATCACCTCGTTGGCCGGTTTTGAAGTTGCTTTTCCCTGTCATGAAAATTACCGCCTTATGCCGCTTCTTGCTGGAGCGTCAGTGTGACCGTGTAGCCTAAGCGTTCCAGGCGATGAACCAGGTTTTGGGTGAGGTGGTTCTTGTTGAGCTTGTCTAAGTAAAGATCTCCCAGGTCGTTGTAGGAGACTTGCTGGGAAAGCATGTGATAGATCGCGACCAAGATCTTGTGGGCGATCGCCACAGCGGCCCGCTTGTATCCGCGCCGCGCCTTAAGACGAAAAAATTTGTCTCGCAGGTAAGTGCCCTTGGCTCGCGCCGCCGCATTGGCGGCCTCCACCAGTGCGCTCTTCAGATACACGTTGCCAGTGGGGATGCGGCTGCTCTTGCGCTTGCCGGCGGATTCGTTGTTACCGGGACAAACTCCTGCCCATGAAGCCAACTGCGAAACGCTTCCGAACACCCGCATGTCCACGCCCAGTTCAGCGATGATCACCGCGGCCAGAATCCAATCCACACAGGGTATCTCGTCCAATAAGGCCAGCTGCGCCGCATAGGGTTCGAGCTTCTGCTGGATGTGTTGTTCCAGAGCCGCCAAGTCTTTTTCCGCCGCCTCGAGTCGTTGCAGTTGGAGCGCCAAGAGGAAACGATGGTGTTCTTCCAACTTGCCTTCCAGAGCTAGCTCCAGTTCAGGAATCTTCTTGCGTAGAAGTCCTTTGGCCAGCTGGGCCATTTCTTGTGGGGTCGCTTTTCCTTCGATCAGAGCTCGCAGCATCAGTCGGCCGGACATTCCGAACACGTCCGTGGCCACGTTGGCCAGCTTGATGTTGGCGGTCTCCAGTACTTTCAGCAGACGGTTGCGCTCCGCCGCTTGACTCTCCACCAACTTACGATGATAGCGCATCAAGTCGCGGAGTTCGCGGATAGGCTTAGGCGGAACGAAGCTGGAACGGAGTAGCCCGTGGCAGAGCAAGTCCGCGATCCATTCCGCATCCTTCACATCGGTCTTACGCCCGGGCACCTTCTTGATGTGTTGAGCGTTCGCCACCACAATCTCCAAAGCTCCTTCCAGAATGGCATAGATCGGCTTCCAGTACACTCCCGTGCTCTCCATGGCCACATGAGTGCAGCCTTCGGAGAGCAACCATGTGCGCAAACCGACCAACTCTCGCGTGGTAGTGGCGAACGTGCGCATTTGCTTCTGAACCTTCCCGTCCTTTCGGACGATCAACAAGCAGGCCACCACTGTGGCCTGATGTACGTCCAATCCACAACCGCGTTCGATCAGAGTTTGCATAGCGCCTCCATCGGAGGCGATTGCTGCGCCGCAGGTCTGGTGCAGACACTGTCATGCGTCCTTCCCGTTTCCGGGTGCGACAAACGGTGGTACCTTTACCGGCGCGGGTCAGTCTTATCGGCGGGATCTGTGTCCTCACATAGATTACCGACCTTCAAGCAATCGCCAACCACGGAGGCTTGTATCACAGATTGACCCCTTTTCCACGCGCCTCGCCCCTGAACGCTATTTCATGCTTGGTGGTGTGCCGAGGCGCATGAGGTCTTATCGGAAAGGTTTTCGGGGTTGAAGTTGGGGTTGGGAACCGCCGCGATGGCCAGTTTTCCCGCGCCAACATCGGTGAATCACTTCGTTGGCCGGTTTTGCTGCTCGCCGCCCTCAACCGCCAGGCGAACGCATAGCAATCCCGGCTGCCTTCAGGTACTGGCTGTCGTTTTCACGATGGATGCGTGTGGCCTGCTGGATCTTCCGCCACGGCCAGCCCAGCCGTCCCAGAGCTAAAACTTGCTGTTTCGTCTCTTCGTTCAAGACATTGGCCATGCCCTCGGTGCTATAAGCCTCGGCGGGCGTCAATGTCCCGGACGCTATTCTCGTTGGCCGGTTTTCGGGTGATAACCACTGGCTGGTTTTGGGTGGTCGCTGAGGAACAGGGCAAACCGGACGAACTGAATCTGCCGGCCACAATCGAGACTTTTGTGACACACTGCCTCAACAGCACGGCTTGTTCGGAGTTTCCGGATAAAATTTGGAAAGATAGCTATGATCCCTGTGGCCCAGTCGATACCAGTTCGGAAAGCAATCGGCGAGTTTAAGGCGAGATACCATAAGGGAGGGCTCGCCTGAGAAGGGGGCACTGGTCTGCAATGTGCTCTCCTCTGAGTCGCATAAACGAAGGTAAGTGTTAGGATGGCGACCGGAGTGTTCCCCTCTCGGGAGAATGCTGTGTGCCTTGGGCACGTTTAGTCTAGCGATTGGAATTCTTGCTGGAGGATAACTTTGATGAAAGACCGGACTTCGGAATATGACTATGCGAAGCTGATTAAAGAGGAGAAGGAACATTATTCCAAGATTGAGATCACTGAACATTTGAAGGAAGGCGGGGCGCACGCCAACGACAGCTGGCATTATTACTGGCAAGGCGTTGCACAGGAGATATCCAAGTCGGCTTTCTCAAATATGGCTGACTATTTGGATCGCAACTTTGGTGGTCGACACCGCCCGATTCGAATTCTAAGTTTGGGAAGCGGCTACTGCGGGAACGAAGTCGACTGGGCGCGCAGCCTGCGATCGTCTTACCTGATAACCTGCACTGATATCAACGATCAGTTGTTCTTGCGAGCTGCAGAAGTTGCCGAACGCGAAGGGTTGTCCATGGAATTCTTGGCAGAAGACTTGAATTTTATCCAAATTGAACCAGGGCGCTTTGACCTTATCTTCGCACACGCCATACTCCATCATGTCATTAACTTAGAACACTTGCTTGATCAGATAGTGCACGGGTTGTCTAAAGATGGATTACTGCATCTCGTAGAAGTCGTGGGGATGAATCGCAAGCTGATATGGGATGAAAACGAGCGCTTTGCAAATGCACTTCTAGAATTCGTGCCTAAGCAAATCACTCGCGGCTTGCACTTAACTGTCGATTTTGCAGCAGACGGGATGGAAGGGGTGAGACAAGAGGACGTTTTGCCCCTGCTTCGCGAACGGTTTCGCCCCGTCTTCGAATGGCAACACGGGGCCTTTATGCGTTACATTTGCACGCATCCAGAACTCGGTCGATATTTTGATCCGAATAGCGAGGTCGCCAGACCGTTTCTTGATTTTCTTATCGACGGCGACTCGAGTGCCGTGCGCCACCGAGTCCTGAGACCGCTTGAGATTTGGGGCGTCTATAGCCCCCTACGATCGCCATCAGACGTGGCACCAGAAAGATGAACAGGAGTGAAACCGATCGCGTTATATAGAATGTCCGCTTTGCAGCGACCGGGCGTGAAGTCCGGTCACTCCTTCGCAGCAAGATCGGATTTATCGTTACGTGGTTTTGCGTGCAAGATTCGGCACCGATCTTAAGCGGAGGTGCTACGAGCCAAGACATACGGCTCCTCGTTCCACTCCTTGCAACGGAATTCCGCAATCTAACTGAATGCTGCGCCGCGCACAAACCTCATCTCGAGCTTCCAATCAGGTCATGTGATCAATCTAGAACACCTGCTGGGTCTATCCGATAGGGGCGTACTTCATTTGGTGGAGGTAGTCGGCATAAACCGACGGTTGATGTGGCCGTAAACTCGTAAAATGAGAGCCTAGCGAATGCCCTTCTAACTGTCATTCCTCGAGATTACACCCGGCATTCGGCTCAAGGTCGAAACGGATGAACACGGGATGGACGGGGTGCGCCAAGAAGACATTTTGCCACTTCGTCGGCAGTTTTTTTTGGGCCCATATTCGAGCTATCACCCGGCGCATCTATGAGATATATCAGATATATCTGCACGGACCCTGAACTAGGTATATATTACAATCCAGACAACTCGACAGCGCGTCGATATCCAGACTTCTTGATTGAATGCGATGATGTTGCAGTTCGAAAGGCGGTCCTGAAACCGCTTGAGATCTGGGGTGCATACGAGCCACGTCGCACATCTTAGTCTAGGATCGTGCTGATGAATCAGGTGTGGCTGCGCGCTAAGACATAGGGTTGCTCATTCCATTCTTTCCTTCGGAACTCCGCAACTTTGCGGAATGCCGCACTCCTGACAAAACGCTCCTCCAACGCCCAATCGGGATCCTCCGCCAGGAAACCCGCGAGCACCTCTCCTGTCCACAGCTGAGTATCGTCTACGATGACAATGCCGCCTACTTTAATTCTCGGGGCGCAATACAGCCAGTCTAAGAATGGAATGGGAAAGCCGTGTCCACCGTCGATCAACACCAAATCCAGCGGCTTGCCATGCTGGAGACGTGGCAAGCACTCGTGCGAGAAGGCGACCTCGAAGGAAAGCCTGTCTATAACGACACCGCGAGCCGAACAGTGTTCCAGAATCCTGTCAATCTCTGCTTGCGACGGGGTGATGCAGGTGTGATGTGTCCTCTTCGCTGCGAACACCAGGGTGCTCAATCCTGACCCTGTCTCCAAGGTCTCCGAATCCTCGGTGACAGTGCGATCGAGAAAGGCAAGGACATCCTCCGACAAGCCCCAAGTGAGCTCTCCGTGAATAGGCGGCGAACTCCGCAAAAGGCCTGTGATGGGTGCCGATAGATTGGGTGTAGAAGCAATCGAGGCACTCGATGGCCGCAACGATTCACACCCTTGTTTTTCGACGAAAGCCTCTGCAATACCCTTTATTTTGCTAGCTCGGAAGGTAGTCCAGTAGGATTCATGCAGAAGTCGCAGATGCTCTGCGTCTGCCATGCCGAGCATCTTGATGGAGCGGTAGAGTGCGTCCAGGCTTCGACCTGATTGGCGCATGGCGTCGTAGGCCGGCTCGAGAACAGCCCACTTCTTGACGTCATCCACCTCGGTCCATGCACGGACTAACCCGTCATCATGCAATTGGCTAAAGATATAGTTCGACCGTCCTTGTTTGATCAGGCGCTCGCAGAATTGATCAAAGGTGAAGGCACGGATCATGGTTGTTATGGCACTGGGGTTGTAGACAACACGAAAACCGCTCTTGCTAAGACGATATGCCAGCTCGATGTCCTCGCACCCGAACTTGAAGATAGGGTTGAAGACTCCATGCTCAAGTAAAAATCGGCGCTTGCAGGAGGATCTGCCTCCCCAGAAATAGGAGTAATCGAGCACTTGTCCGCGATGTATGTCAGGATACGAGAAAAGGAACTTTCCAACTGCCGTTGCGAAATACATCAGCGGGTCGCCGGCAATATCAGCCGCCAATTCCGTGTACCCCAAGACGGCGTAGTTGTCTTCCGGATAAAGCTCGTGAATGCGTAAATGCTCCTCAAGCAGCTGAGGATGAGCGACGTCGTCATCGTCCAGCAGCAGCACAATTTTCGCAGCCGATAGAAAAAGCGCGTGATTTCGTGCACTCGCTAGACCTGAGTTTCGCTGATATGCGTACCGCAATGGAATCCGAGACTCAAACGACTTGGCAACGGAGGCAGTTTCGTCGGTAGATCCATCGTCTAGAACTATAACTTCAAAGCACCCATTGTTTAGTGTCTGTTGACAGAGGCTTTCAAGAGTTTGCGCCAAAAGCGCGCCGCGGTTGTATGTACAGAGCAGAACACTGCATATGTAACGATCATCCATAGTAGTTAACAGAAGGATTCCACGATTCGAAATGCGTCTTCTTTTTCGAGATGATCTCGTTCTTTCAGGTAGTTGATCATCTGCAGATTTGCTTCGGAATGAGAATAATTCGCAACCGGTCTGCGGAGATTGTGCCTTACCGGCACGCAATCAATGATGCCCATCCGTAGGCCGGCGGACTTGAAAGTGACCGGCCAGGTGAAGTCGTATCCCCAGCCCATAGGAGACGCCAAGTCAAATGGGACAATCAACGGTATCGCATCAAATCTGATGGAAAAGAGCGGTCCGATTTCCACGAACATTGTCTGTCGCGCGGAAATGCCGTCCAACTGTTCCACGAAGGAGTGATCAATGTAGCTGTCGTGCGTCCGCGCCGGCTGGGCAAGTGCGAAACTGTGAAGTTCAACGAGGTTTAAGTAATTGTCGAGGAAGCCCTCTGGGAGATCAATATCGTCGTCAGTTACCACCAGAAACTCATAGTCGCTCGGGTCTACCTCTTTCAGGAGACGATTCATCACTTCAAATTTCGGCACTCTCTCCGATGATCTCCAAACAATATTCAGGGAGGTATAGCTTGTCGTAGCATTGCCAATGGCAGCCCAGCGTTGATCGACCACCCAATCATGACTGGATGCTAGCTCGGTCGCAATACTCGTTGCAACATTGTCGTGATCCACGAGTACAATCCCAACAACTAACACTCTTCCGGCCCTTGTCATTCAAACACCAAGTTTCCGGCTCGCAGCAGAGGCACATCTATAAACATATCCCGCAAAACCCGCCGCATGGCCGCTTGCGAGAAATTAACCTCTATATGGGCCGCAGCATTACTCTGAATACGAATCCACAGATCGGAATCCAAATACAACTTGATTACAGCATTCGCGAAGTCTCTAGGAGTGCTGGCAATGCATGCGTGAACTTCATTGGTTAGGCGCATCCCCTCCGCTCCTACCGAAGTCGTTACAACCGGGAGCCCAAGGCTCATTGCTTGGCCTATTTTGCCTTTCATGCCGGCGCCATAGCGGAGTGGAGCCACAAAAACTCGGCTCTGGGCAAAGAATGGCTCCGGGTCGGGAACCCAGCCCAAGACATTGATATTTGTTCCACCCAGGGAATTTACGGCCTGCGGAGGGTTGCTACCAAGTATGGTGAAGTGCAAATCAGGCAACTGCTTGTGTATTAATGGCAAGATCTCATTGACAAACCAGATTACAGCATCCACATTTGGCTGATGGTCGTACCCACCAATAAACACGAGATCTTTCCGGGAAGCCCAAGGTTGGCTAGATAATTTGATTGAGTGGACATTGGGAACTACATGGACGTGCGCGGTGGGCCAAGTGCGACAGATAGTGTCTCTCTCGATATCCGTCACTGCCCACACCAGGTCGGCGGACGTACAGCACAGTTTCTCCAATATAAAATACTCTTCTGCTCGTTGACGCAGCTTAGTGTCCGTCGTCAGCTGGCTTCCACGTTGAAATCTCACCCAGTGGAGATCGACAGTGTCGTAAATGAGCGTGGCAGCACCCGAGTAAGCACGTACAAGAGCCAAATAGCGAGGAGCTATCTCAGGACGGGAGAGAATGACGACGGAGTACCTGCCTCCTCGTGTTTCTAAATGGTCACGTATTGCGTGATGACCAATCAAAATATCCGGGGCTACATCCCGCAAGCGTTCAATGTCGGTGATACTGTTCTGCATCAGGTTACTGCCGAAAGTAACCCTGAATTCCAGTGTGGCGAGAGCTTGCATAATACCAAGCATTCGAACTGACCCCGAATCTTTGTCCGGTGTGGGCACGGCGCAATCAATCACAAGAACGTGTAGGGACGAATCGCGTGCCTGCATTATTGTCTGCGCGCGCCGACAGGGATCATCAACGATGGCGAGATTCACTGAAGACTCTGAAGCTACACTTCCGTCGGCGACGCCTTTCACCACAATGTGGGAGGGCGCGGAAGAATCAGGGCTACTGGAAGGAAAGGCGCGTCCTTCGGCCTTTCCAGACAACAGGTAATGACTTAGCGGGTTCATTCCGCTTTCGCGAACGTCTGTATTGTCCTCCAGATACAAAGCGCCGCTGAACTCTGCACTGGGCTCCCTACCCTCACGAAATCCGTCAATCAGATAGTGCACCAGGGGATTGACTGAAGAGGCGGCGACATCGGGGTTCTTCGAGAGATAGTATGACGTATCGAAATATGGATTCGGCTTGCGACCTTCGCGGAACCCGACGGTCAGGTAGTGAGCCAGCGGATTATATCCAGAGGCGGCGACATCTGGGTACTGCGTGAGATAGAACTCTGCGTCGAACATCCCCGTGCGAATTAACAAGCGGGACACGTTCCGCCGACGCAGCCTTCCAATGAGTTGAAATGTGAGAAGCCAGTACAATAATTTGAGAGGCCCGAATAGAGCAGTCGCAACTTTCGGGTGATGAGTCTCAATGTCCCAAATCGGTGCAGCGAGCCTCCAAGCCGAAGAGTTCATTTTATGATTTGCGCCATTTAGCTCGCGCCGGAGATTTTCTATGAGAGCGCTAAGATTAGAGTTGCGCTCTTCGGAAGCGGCTACCAATGCATCCTTAGAACTAAGGATCTCGTCTATCTTCTGATCCTTGCGTCTAAGCTCGTCCTGAAGTCCTAGAATCTGTCGGTCCCGGCCGGCGACCTCCAGCGTCAGTTGGGCGCCCCGCTTTTCCTTGCTGCCAAGCTCGTCCTGAAGTCCTAGAATCTGTCGGTCCCGGCCGGCGACCTTCAGCGTCAGTTGGGCGACCCGCTTTTCCTTGCTGCCAAGCTCGTCCTGAAGTCCTAGAATCTGTCGGTCCCGGCTCGCGACCTCCAGCGTCAGTTGGGCGACCCGCTTTTCCTTGCTGCCAAGCTCGTCCTGAAGTCCTAGAATCTGTCGGTCCCGGCCGGCGACCTCCAGCGTCAGTTGGGCGACCCGCTTTATCTCGCTGCCAAGCTCGTCCTGAAGTCCTAGAATCTGTCGGCCCCGGCTCGCGAGCTCAATTTCCAGTTCCGCGTTCCGTTTCTGTTCCCGCCCAAGGACGTCTCGAGATCCTAGAATCTGTTCATCGCGATTCGCCACATCAAGCGCGAGCTGCGCTATCCGTCCTTCTTGCTCCGCAGCCCAGTGAGACTGGGCCAGAATCGTCTCCTCCGCACTAAGATTCTTTGCCTGCAATTCTCTTTGACCCTGAACCGCTTCCTCTAATTCAAGCCGGAGAGCGTCCAGGCTCTTGTTCGCCTCTGACCTGGCACGCACCTCATCCGCAAGATCGAGCTTCAATCGTTCGGCTTGTTTCTGTGTCTCGACGCAGGTCAAGCGTATTTCTTCGATTTGCTGTGCCGCCATCCAGCGCTCACCGATGATTGCAAACCTTTCACGCACGGCAAATATCTGCTCGGGGTCGCGAAGCGAGCACAGTCCAAGAATCCCATCAGGTACCTGTGTACCGACGGCCAAAACACCTAATCCATGCTCGTGCCAGAACGAGAAGCTAGGGTAGCTCTCACGAATCTCCGCCCACATTTTCCAGACGCCGAAGCCACGCTCTCGGACGTTGATGTCGTGAAACAACACCACAGCGCGGTCTGACAGTTTGGGGAACCAACTCGTGAAATCGTGACTTACTGCCTCATAAGTATGAAAGCCGTCTATGTGCAGGAGGTCAACGGAGCCGTCGGAGATGTACGCGAGAGCGTCGTCAAACGCGCAGCGGAGAAGCTCAGAAAAGCCGCCGTATCGCGCATCGTGAAACCGGCGAAAATCTTCATAGACCTCTTCTCCGTAGAGGGTGGAGTGCTCGTCTCCTTTCCAGTTATCCACTGCATAGCAGCGCAAATCTAGACTGGCCCGCAAAGCAGCCTGACAGAATGCAGAGTAAGACACTCCGTTGTGCGTGCCCAGTTCGACAAAGACGCGAGGCCTCAAGACAGGCATTATCCAGGCAGCAAATGGAACGTGTCCGTACCAGGCACTCGACACACCGGTCCTAGCGGGCCGCTGAAATAGGAGTTCTAAATCAGGATTCCAGAGCGAGCTTAGATCGCACGTCATGCAACTTTCTGTAATGTCCATCGGCAAGTCCGATTTCTTGCGTTGCATATGCTCGTCGTTTCGACTCATAAGGTTCTCAATAATCGCGGAGGCACGGCCATGGGACTCTTACCTATTCAGACCCTTGCCGGTATCGCTCGATCCATACGTTACAAGAAAAACAGTCACGTCAGCTTGTGCGCGACTTGCAGTTCTCGGGATATTCAGTACTCGCCACAGCTGATAACGGTAGGTCAGCACTCCAGCAGTATTGTCGGATCCTTTAGCGCGTCGACTCGAATGCCGAGATCGACGAATTGATCGGTCACGGAGATTGTACCCGAATGGACCGGTAGCCTGCTCGGAATGCGCCGACCGGACCGTAATCCGTCCGTAAGGATTTTGCCGAGTTGGGCAGGGGTGCGGATTGACAAGGCGGAGAGGGGTCAAAACCGGCCATACAAGTGGCCACCGACTTTGCCGCCCCGCCAACCCGCGAACCGCGGTCTGAAGCAGCCTCGGAGTGTGCGATTCGTCCACGGCGCCAGCGCCTGCGAGCCTTACCGGTAATTGATCGAGTTAGCCCTGGCCGGCGGCCGCAACGCCACGGCCATCTGGCAGGACCTGGTTTCCTTCCACGGCTTCGCCAGTCGCCATCCCAGCGTCAAACGCTTTGTCCGGCCGTGTTGGCCAACTTCGCGCTCGATGGTCTCGAACGTCGTCTTCGGGAGTCTTTCCCGGTGCGAGGCAAGGGCTCCGAACGCGGGCGCGCTGCACAGGTACATCTGATTCGCTATGCGGATGACTTTGTCATTACCGGCCACTCGGAAGAGTTGCTGAAAATGACAGTCAAGCCGCTGGTCGAATCCTTCCGGCAAGAGCGAGGTTTGGTCCTTTCCCCAGAAAAGACCGTAATCACGCACGTGCGAGACGGCTTCGACTTCCTTGGACAGAACGTCCGGCGCTATCCGAACGGGAAGCTCCTAATCAAGCCCTCTCG
>Ga0335085_10003556_pt1 | contig 26815 bp, 27 predicted proteins | sample Lox_Sample_45_FD_206712 | JGI IMG/M metagenome (GOLD analysis project Ga0335085, IMG submission 206712) | Soil microbial communities from Loxahatchee National Wildlife Refuge, Florida, United States - Lox_Sample_4.5 | ecosystem: Environmental > Terrestrial > Soil > Wetlands | place: USA...
CATGTAGCGGCCCATCACCGTGCCGGGGCCGGTGCGGACGAAATCCTTCGGGCCGTAAGTGCGATTCGCTTCCTGTTGCTCGCTCGTCGTCATTTTCGCCAGCGTTTCGGCAAGGCCGAAACGTGCCATTAGCCGACGCGGTGCATCGGCGCAATCGCAAGCCGGGTCGAAGTATTTCGCAGGGAAAAGAGCCGGAAGGGCTTATTTCAGGCGCTTCCAATGAAGCTCACTTTTCCCGCCAAACGACGGCACGGTGGTCCAAACCTGCTCGTCCCCCGTGAACGAGGTGATCGTGCGCTTCTGATCGGTTCCGATCCAGCTCGGCCACATTCCGCCTTCGATATGCTGGATGATCGCTCCGCCCGTTAGCGCGTATGTGCCGAAGAAAGCGAAGCTGCCATGGACAATCGCTTCATTTTCCTTGGCGGTCCCTTGCATCCGGTTGTCGGATGCGAATTTCGGGAGATCGGGGCGCGAGATAACGATCGCGAAGCGGCCGCCGCCATCGAATATCGCAAGGCCCTGCGGATTTGGGCCAAACGGTAGCAGCGTGCGACCGTCCGGCGTGGTGCTTGTATCCGATTCGAGACTCCAGGTCCCGACGATGTCCTTGGCGGTTTGGGCGACGGCACCGGGAACCGCGATCATCAGGAACGCGGCGCCGGTCATCGCAACTCTGATCAGATACCTCATGGCGGTTCTCGCTTTGCTTCAAGGAAATGCGGCCTCGGCCCAACGCGACGGTAATAGCAACAGCCCGGCAACGCAGAGGGCGGGGATCGCAGCCCGGGCAGCCGACAACAGCGCTTGCATGTCCTCCTCCGCGTTTTTCAGATAGGTCTCTATCCCACAGCCGGCGTGGTGCGTCTTTCAGGACGCCTCACGTTTTGCTTAGGATTCCATCCATTTTTCCTTTGCGGGGCTTGTGCTACGGTCGCGCAGACGCCGCGTGTTAGTGGGATGAAATCTTGCGCTATCTGTTCGAGGATTGTGCACTCGACACGGATCGCCGCGAGCTACGGCGGGGAGCGAGCCTTGTGGCGGTCGAGCCCCAGGTCTTCGACCTCCTCGTTCACTTGATCCGAAATCGCGACAGCGTGGTGAGCAAAGACGATTTGCTGGCCACGGTCTGGCACGGGCGGGCCATTTCCGAATCGGCATTGTTCAACCGGATCAACGCGGCTCGAAGCGCCATCGGCGATACCGGCCAGCGGCAAAGCCTGATCAAGACCCTGCCGCGCCGGGGCCTGCGCTTTGTCGGCGCCGTTCGCGAGGAGGGGCGCGGTCCCGCCGAGCCTGGCCCGGGCAAGGCTTTGCCTGGAATTGCCGACAAGCCATCGATCGCGGTTTTGCCTTTCGCAAATCTCAGCGGCGATCCCGAACAGGATTACTTCATCGACGGGGTGGTCGAGGACATCATCACGGCGCTGTCGCGCAACCGCGCCTTTTTCGTCATCGCCCGCAATTCGTCGTTCACGTACAAGGGAACACCCGTCGACACCAAGCAGGTCGCTCGCGACCTCGGCGTCCGTTATGTCTTGGAAGGCAGCGTGCGCAAATCGGGCAACCGCGTGCGCGTGACCGGCCAGCTCATCGAGGCGGAATCGGGCCGGCACCTGTGGGCCGACCGGTTCGACGGCGACCTGGTCGAGATCTTCGATCTCCAAGATCAGCTCGTGACGCGTGTCGTCGGATCGATCGCGCCGCAACTCGAGAAAGCGGAGATCGACCGTACCAAGCTGGATATGACCGGCGATCTCGCCGCTTACGATTTCTATCTTCGCGGTCTGGCCAGCTGGAACCGGTGGACGGCGCAGGACAATGCCGAGGCGCTGCAGCTGTTCAAGGCGGCCATAGCGAAAGATTCCGACTTTTCGACCCCCTACGGGCTGGCCGCGTCCTGCCACCATTTCGCCAAGGCAAATGGCTGGACCGCGCGCTTCGATGAAGAGGAAATCTCGCGCCTGGTCGAGCGCGCCGCCGATATCGGGACGGACGATGCGGTCGCGCTGTGTTGGGCGGGACACGTGCACGCCTATTTCTTTCGCGACCTCGACCGCGCCCTGCTGCTCATCGATCGCGCCCTGGAGCTCGACGTGAACCTCGCCGTCGCGTGGCAGCGCAGCGGCTGGGTGCGCGGCTATGCCGGCGATTCGGACGGAGCGATCGAAAGCCTCAACAAGGCGATACGCCTCAATCCGCTCGAGCCGCGCGTCTTCCTCACGCAAAGCGCCATGGCGTTCGCCCATTTCATTGCCGGACGCGACGACGAAGCCGCGCGCTGGGCGGCGATGGCCCTCCGGGTCAAGCCAAACTGGCTGCCGGCCCTGCGGATGACGATCGCGTCCAACGCCATGCGCGGCCAAGCCGAACCGGCGAAGCGGGCGCTGAACGCCTATCTGCGGATCGATCCGAAGGTCACCGTCGCCAAGCTGTGCGACTATTACCCGTTCCGCCGCGACGCCGATCGCGCGCGATTGATCGAGGCGATGCGCAAGGCAGGCGTTCCGGCGCGGTGAAGCGAAGCCGGCGTCGCCGGATCGGAGAGGTTACCGCTCGCGGAAAATCTTCTGCACTTCGGCCAGCGCCTTGCTCATCTCCGCCTGATCGTGGTGGCGATAGAAATCCGTGTCGACGATCAGGAATTTGACGCCCTTGGCGCGCAGCGCATCGATGCTCTTGGCGGTCTGCGAGCCCGGGATCGAGGCGAGATCGGCGAAGCCGACCTGATAGAGCAGCTTTTGCGCCTCGGGCGACGACATGAAATTGATCCAGAGCTTCGCGGCGTTGGGATGCGCGGCGGTCGCCGGCACCGCCTCGTAGAGCGGCATGACGATCGGCGCGTCGCTCGCCAGGGTGAAGCCGACCGGCGCGCCCTTGGCGGCGGCGGCAAGCGCGTCGTTCTGGCTGCAGGTGAGGCCGAAAGCGTCGAATTCGCCGCTCGCGATCCGGTCCATCTCGTTGCAGCGGATGAGGCCGCCGACCTGCGCCGAGAGCTGTTTGGCGAACGCCACCGTCTTGTCCTTGCCCCACATATCGGGCGTGGCGAGCCGATCGAAAGACGAGGCATAGGGCGTCGTCGCGACATGGCCCTTGAGCTTCGGGTTGAGGAAGTCGGCGAACTTGGTCGGGATGTCGCTGCCCTGGAAAACGGTCGTGTTGTAGGCGATGCCGACCGTGCTGCTCATCACCGGCACGGCGACCCCTTCCGGCGAGACCAGGTCGGGGCCGCGCAGATTGGGCGCCCAGTCCTGCCAATCGACCTTCTCGCCGGCATTGCCCGCGATCAGGTCCATCATGTGATTGGCGTAGCCGATGATGACGTCGGTGACCGCGGCGTGATGCGCCTGGTATTGCTGCACCACCTGCGCGACGACATTCGGCATCGGCGGCCCCGGCGTGAAGCGCACGTCGAGGTTGAGGCCGTAATATTTGTTGAAGGCCTCGAAGAGCGGCGTCAGCGGACTGCCGAGCGTGCCTTCGCCGGTGACGATCGACAGCTGTCCTTCCTGACGCGCGCCGTCGATGATCGCTTTGAGCTTCGCGCTGTCGTCGGCCGCTTGCGCCGGCGCCGACGCGATGATGCCGGCGGCGGTAGCGGCGGCGATGAGAGCAAGAGCGAGCTTACGCATCGGCGGTCGCCCCGACGGTCGCATCGAGGCCGCTGCTCCAGTGCCAGGCCTTCGTCGGCCTGCCCGCGGCCAAGGCGTCGAGCTCGCGCAGCCAGATCTTGCGCAACAGGATGATGCCGACATCGGAGCGGCCGAGATATTCGTGCTCGCGATCGGCGATGACGCCCTGGCCGAGCTGCGCGACGTCGTCCTGGATGCCGACGATCTCGGGATGATCCTTCAGCTCCTCGATATGGATCTCGCCGCGCCGCACCGCCGCGCCGAGCTCGGCGACCGGGCGATGGTTGTGCGGCTTCTGCGCCTGCCGCGCGCGGAAGCGCTCGGCCGCCTCGCCGGTGAGGTGGTGGAGATGGATGTTGAAGCTGTTGTGGCAGAGATCGTCGATCGGCACGCGCCAGGCGACCATGTCGCTCCAATTGCCGTCGGGGCCGCTCGGCGAGGATTTGATGTGGATCATGCTCGGCATGCCGAATTGCGTGACCCGCACGCCGCCGCCCGGCCGCTGTGCCTTGAGGGCGAGGCCCCAATCGGTTTCCTCGGCCGAGACTTGCGGCACGCCGATCAGCCCGCCTTCGGTGAAGGCCGAGGTGCGATGCGCGAAAGCGACATGCACCGGGTCGCACTGGTTCTCGAGATTGTTGAAGAAGTTGCAATCGCGGCGGTAGGACGAGGTCTCGCGCACGCCTTCGGCCTCGAGATCGCGATAGCGCGGGAAAGCCGGCGCCTCGCCCTCGCCGAGATAGGCAAAGACGAGACCGAGATATTCGCGCGTCGGGTAGGAGCGGATCGCGACGGTCTTGCAGAAGCCTTCACGCTCGGCCGGCGCTTCGCCGCAGCTGCCGTCGGGTCCGTATTTCCAGCCGTGATAGAAGCAGCGCAGCGCGTCGCCCTCGACCCAACCGGTCGACAGCAAGGTGCCGCGATGCGCGCAGAACGGCGCCAGCACTTGCGGGGTGCCGCTCTCGCCGCGATAGAGGGTGAAATCCTCGCTCATCACGCGCAGCGGCTTGGCGCGGCCGGCGGCGATATCCTCGGCGCGCGCGATCGGCTGCCAGAAAGAGCGGAGGTAGCGCCCGGCGATCGTGCCCGGTCCGGTATGGACGATCCTGTCGTAATCGGTGGTCGGCTTTTGCTGCATGGAAAATTCCTCCGTCACATCCGGTCAGATGGGGCCGGCGCCCGTTCTTCGCGCGTAGCGCAGATATACCACGACCAGCGGCAAGAGCAGCGCCATCATCACGAGATTGGCCGCCGCGGCCGCATCGAACGCGCCGCCATACCAGAGACCCCAGACCGCCACCGAATAGGTGACGTTGTTCGCCGAAAAGAGGATCATCGGGATCGTCAGCTCGCGGAAGGTGAGCAGCGCGATCCACAGCCAGCCGAACAGCAAGGCCGGCAGGAGCAGCGGCACGATGACGCGCCGCAGCGTGCCGATGAGCGAGGCGCCGGCGATATAGGCCGCTTCCTCGAGCTCGGTATGGATCTGGATGAGGGCGCTGTTGGTGATGCGGCTGCCGAAGCTCAGCATCACGATCGCCATCACGACGACGATCAGCAGCCGCGAGCCCGAAAGATCGAAGGTGTCGCCCGAAAGCGCGAGGGCGAAGACCAGGGCCACGAAAGCGAAGACCGTGCTCGGCACGGCGTGCGGCAGGAACGCAACGAAATCGAAAGCGACGCGGAGCCGGCTGCGCGTGCGCAGCACGACCCAGGAGAAGACGAGACTCATCGCCAGCGCGAGCGCCGGAACGCTGACCATGAGGATGGCCGTGTTCGCGAGGCCGCGCAGCAGCAGCGGCCAGTTGAGATGCGCGTAGTTGGCGAAGGACAGCGCCGCGAGCGCCTTCGCCGAGAATGGCTGGAAATAAGGGAGGAGCGAGGCCCAGATCATCATCAGCAGCGGCAGCAGCTTGGCGATGAGGAGATAGAAGGCGATGAAGCCCCAGGCGAGGAAGCGCCAGCGGCCGAGCGCGATGAGCCGCGGCCGGTAGGCCTTGCCGGAGACGATCTGGTAGCGCCGCGATTGCAGCAGCACGCGGCTGTACCACCAGCTCAAGAGCAGCGCGATCACCACCATGAAGCTCGCGAAAGCGGCGATGAGGCCGTAGCGCGGCTCGCCGTTCAGCGGGTTCGACATGACATAGAGATAGGTGCTGAACGTGTAGATGCGGTTGCTCATGCCGATCACCAGCGGCACGTCGAAGGCGCCGATGGCGATGGTGAAGACATAGAGTCCCGAGGCGAGCAGTCCCGGCCAGGCGAGCGGCAGGAGCACGCGGCGAAGGCTGGCGCCGAACCGCGCGCCGCTCATTTGCGCCGCCTCCTCGAGATGCGCATCCATCGAGCGCAGGCTCGCCGCCGTCAGCACGAAGACGACGGAGGCGAGGCCGAGGCCCTGAACGAGGCCCATGCCCCAAAGGCTGACGATGCTGAACGGCGCCTCGCTCAGGCCGAAGAGGCCGCGCAGCCAGACATTCACCATGCCGATGCGCGGATGCAGGACGAAAAGCCAGCCCATCGCCGAGAAGAAGCTCGGGATGAAGATGCCGAGCGTCATCAGCGCATAGATCGCGGATTTGCCTTTGAGGTCGGCGCGCTCGGTGAGCCAGGCGATCGGCACGCCGAAGGCGAAGGCGACGACGAGCGTCGCGAGCGCGAAGCCGATACTGTTGAGCAGGGCGCGATAGGCGAAAGGATCGGAATAGAGCTCGACATAGTGCTGAACGGTCAGTCCCGGGCCGAGGATGGTCGCGCGGAAGCTGATCCAGACCGTGCCGAGGAGCAGCGCGACGATGATCAGGGCCGGCAGCAGCGCCAGCGCGACCATGCCATCGCCGAGATCGAGGCGCGGAAGGAAGCGCGCGAAGCGGGATATCTCCGGCTGCTGCGCGAATGCGCTGCTGGTCAACCCGCGATCCCTCCCCGCCCAAACGCCCGATTTGCGGCGATTGTACCGGAAATCGCCGCGGCTTTGCAGCGTGCGCCGCATAAGGCCCTTTTTACTCGTCGCGGAATTGACGTAGAATCGGCGGCGTTCACTTGCTCGCCCACGAGGAAGGAAACAGCTTCATGCCCGCCGACAAGCCGAAAAGCCCGCCAGCCGCCGATACCGGCGCGCCTTTCGATACGATCTTCGCCTTCAATCGCAACGCCTTCGAGTCCTGGGCGCACAACATGTCGAAGCTGTCGCAGGAAATGGCGCAGTTCATGCAATCGCGCCTCAAGGAAGAGGCGGCGATGTGGGATAAGCTCGCCGCCTGTCGCGATCCCGCCGAGCTGCTGCAATGCCAGAGCGAATTCGCCGCGAAAACCGGCACCGACTACGCCGAGGCGGCGCAGAAGCTGTCGCGGCTGATGCTCGATTTCGCCAATAACAGCCTCAAGCCCAGCCGCGCACCCGAGACCGACTGAGCGGCGGCCCGACCGGCGGGCTGACCGACCGGCCGGGCCGCGCGCTCACTTGAGCGCGGTCAGCGGCGGCTTCTCGAGATAGTCCTTGACGATGTTCCGCGCGTATTGGCGCAGCACGCGCTTGTCGTCGGGATCGCCCTCGATGGCCGACAGCGGCACGATGCGGTCGTTGCCGTAGGTGGGCGTCGCCTGGCCGCTCATGTCGTAGAGGAAGGGCAGCTTCTCGCCGCGCTGCGTCGCCTCGATGCCGCGGCGCAGCAGGCGGCGGAAGAGCGCAACGCCGGTATCGCCGACGCCGAGATGCTCCTTGCTGTGCGGCGTGATCGGGCCCTGGCTCGTCATCGCGTCGTAATCGCCCGGCACGCGCTGGCGCTCCTCGTAAGGCCGGTTCGGGCTCTGGCCGAAATTGTTGAACTGGCTGGCGATGCGCTTGTCGCGCGTCTCGTCGGCGCGCAGATGGAAGAAGGTGAAGTTGATGCAGTTCTCGTCATCGACCGGCGTCGTCCACAAGGTCAGCCAGGGCGCCGCCGCTTCCTTGCGCCCGCGGCCGTTCTCGAAGACGGTGGTGATCGAGTGGATGTTCGGCATCAGCGCGTCGGTCGAGCGCGCCCAGATATTGTCGCCGACGCGCCGCACCGCGACATAGATGCAGCCGACCGGCGTTTCTGCCCATTCGATCTCGGGAATCACGCCGAAACCGTCGCCGAAGGGATTGGGCTGGCCCGGCAGCACGTGCAAGGTCGCGGTATGCACCGGATCCATCACGTTTTCCTTGAGCTGCAGCCAATTGCAGGTCCAGGGCAGGCGGTCGCCGGGTTCCATGCGGATGCCGGGCACGTTGAAGCGGTCGTAATTCGGAAACGCCGGCTTCTGATCAATGGGCCCCATATAGACGAACACCATGCCGCAGAAGACATGCGTCGGATAAGCCGGCTGCGCGACCTGGCGCTGCAGCACCTCGAGCGGCTCGCCCGGCGCTTCGAGGATCGTGCCGTCGATATCGTAGAGCCGGCCGTGATAGCAGCAGCGGATGCCCTGCTGCTCGATCTGGCCGAATTCGAGCGAGGTGTTGCGATGGCAGCAATGCTTATGCAGGCAGCCGTAGCGCCCGCTCTTGTCGCGGAAGAGGACGAGGTCCTCGCCGAGGACGCGCTGCACGAAAGGCAGGTCCTTGATCTCATGCTCCCAAGCGGCGGCCTGCCAGAAGCGGCGGTGATATTCGCCGCCCGGCGTCCCCGGCCCGACCTGGGTCAGAAACAGATCCGGCTTGCCGGCCTCGGTATGGCGATAACCGGAAAAACCGAGCCTGTTGTTGCCGCCGCTGCTGTCCATCGATGATCTCCTCCCGTGGCCGCCGGCGTTAACGATTATCGGCGGCATCCCATGGCGGCAGTTTGAGCCGAGGCCGCGGCATGACGCAAGCGCGGCGGCGGCCCCTTTCGGCAACCGGACAGGGAAATGTGCATGCACATAGTTTCACTGCGGGCCGGAAGTGTTAATTCCGATAAATCGAAGTAGCGTTTGCCGCGTTATAGCGCTACTTCATGGCTTCATCAGTCTTGGACCTGCGAGAGGGACCTCGGTGATCATTAATATTGGTCAAGTTTCGGATTTGCATATCGATACCATCGTCGAAGCGCCGTGCCCGGACATTTATCTCGGACCCCGGCGCCGCCGCGACCCCGGCCCGCCGACCACCGCCGCGCTCTCGAAGGCGCTGCGCGAATGGGAAGCCGGCGCCGAGGCGGCGAACGCCAACGGCTGATCGTTCTCTCAATCGGATCGAGGCGGCCAGGCGCGGCGACGCTCCCGCGCCCGCCGCGTTTAAGCGAGCGCGGGCTTAGCTGCCGGTCGCGCCGGGCGTATCGCCGTTCGGCCCGAGGGTCCGCGGATAGCCATTGGCGGGCGGCGCCGGATAGCCGCCATAAGGATAGGCCGGCGGCGCGTAGCCATAGCCATAAGATGGCGGCGGCGCATAGCGATAGCCATAGCCGTAACCATAGCCGTAAGGCGGATAGTAGACGCAGCCGCTCAAGGCCAAGCACAGCGCGCCGAGCGCGATCAGTCGGAGCATGATTTCCTCCAGATGCTCTCGGGTGAACACGGAAAACGCCGGGAAGTTGCCGGCGTTAGCCGCTGCTTAAGGGTTGGCGGGCAAAACTTCTCGGCAAGAGAAGCGGAGCCGACCCATGAGAAGGACGCTAAGCTTTCGAGGACGCGCCAGCCTGATTGCCGAACCCGGTCGCGGTGTCGCGATCGCATCGCTCGGCCTGATGCTCCTCATCATGTTTTTCGACGCGCTGGGATTGCTCGGCACGCTGCCCTAAGCGGCTGCGCCCGCCGTTACTTTTCCGAATCGCGCCCATAGAGCGCATCGAGGCGCTTCTTGCGCTTGTACGCGGCATGGCGGTCGGCCGAATTCATCGCGAAAGCCGCGGCGGCAATGGTGAGGGCGCCGAGCAGCGCCAGCTTGGCCAGATCGAGCGCGCCGGCGCCGTCGCCGAGAACCGTGCCCAAGAGATAGCCGTAAATCGCGACCGCGACGATGCAGAGCCCGGCGCGCAATCCGAGCAGCCGCTTGGCGGCGACGATCAACTCGTCGATCAATGCTTCCATGAATTCCCCCGAGGCGCGCGCCCCCCAACGAGAGCGAGTGTCGCCGATCGCCGTAAAAAAAACATTCACCAAATGGCCGCAGCGACAGCCAAGGCAAAGCCAGCGCGCGTCGCGGCGGCGGAACCGCGCGCGCCTAAACTCGTTGTCAGAGCAAAACACACGCGGAGTTCAAGAAATGCTCTACTGGGCCTTGGTCTTCTTCATCATCGCGATCATCGCGGGATTCTTCGGCTTTTTCGGTGTCGCGGGTGCCGCGGCCGGCATCGCCAAGATCCTGTTCTTCGTCTTCCTGGTTCTGCTCGTCGTCAGCCTGCTTGCGGGCGGCTGGCGCCGGGGACCGACGATATAGCGCAGCACCTCTCGTGGCGGGACCGGCCGGCTGACGGCCGGTCCGCCGCTTTCGCCTGAAGGGACGGCTTAAGGCCGTTCCGCCAGCTTGGCGTATCGCATGTCGATCAGCGATGCCGCATCGACATGGAATTTCTGCAGGCCTTTCGCTTCATACCAATCGAGCATGCGCTGGAGATCGGCGACGGCGATCCGCGCTTCCGGATCGACGTAGTTGAGCCCTCGTCGCACCACGTCTTCCGGCTGGCCGAGGCCTTTGGCCACCAGCGCGATCATCTCGCCAGCATTGGGCTGATCGGCGCGATGGCCTTGCGCGTCGAGGAAGGCCGCGTCCCAGGCCTGCGCGCCCTGGCGGAAGGCGGCGAGGAAGCGTTTCACCGTCTCACCCCGCTCGTTCGCGAACTTCGTCGACGTCACCGTGCCGCTGACATCGGCGCCGTGCACCTCTTCGTCGAGCCAGCCGATCTGCTTGGCGCCGCCGCGATTGACGACGGCATAGAGATTGGCCGAGCTCATGATCGCGGCGTCGACCTGATTGCCGGTCAGGGCCGAAGCGACGTTGGGATTCGATTGCAGCCCCATGATGCGCACGGTCGTGAGATCGATGCCGTATTTGTCGAGCACCAGCGCCAGCGAATATTCGAGCGGCGAGCCCGGCTGGGTGATGCCGACCGAATGCCCGCCGAGCTTCGCGACATGCGTCAGCCCGCCGGCATAAGCCTGGTTTGAGGCGACGAAGCCGAGGCCGTGAAAGCCTTGATGCTCGACCGTGTCGCCGCCGATGATCTTCAGCGAGCCCTGATGGCCGAGGACGAAGAACGGCTCGCTCAAGCCCGTGGTGCCGAAATCGGCATCGCCGCTGGCGATCGCCAGCGCGATCGGCTGCGATGATTGGAACGGCATGAGCTTGGCGTCGAGCCCTTGCGCCGCGAAGAAGCCTTTGGCATCGGCGACGACGATCGGCAGGCTGGCGAGCGAGGTGCCGACATAGCCGATACGCACCGGATCGCCGGCCTGGGCCTGGCCCGCGGCCAGCGCCAGCGCGAGACAGGCGAAAGCGAGCGCGCGGCGCATCATTCCGCCGCCGATTTTTCCCCCGCCGATTCTTGGGGGAACCAGCGATACATCAGCGGATCGACCGTGCCGCCGTTCTTCTTCATCTCGGCGAGCCACTCCGGATGGATGCGCGGATCCTGGTCCTCGTATTCGATCTGGTCGCCGCCGTCCTTGATGCTGCGCGCGGTGGCGCCGAGCTTGTCGCTGTCCGGATCGCCGCCGGTGCGCCGCGCCGCCGAGGTCATCGGATAGCGGATGCCGCCGATGCCGGTCGCGAGATAGCGCGCCGGGCGGTCGCAGGTGTTGAAATGCTGATGGATCTGCTGCTCGGCCGGCGGATAGACGATGCCGTGGCGCCAATCGATGCGGCGGTAATCCTTGTCGCCCTCGAACCAGGCGAGGGAATAGCCGGTGCCGACGAGGAACATCACATGCGTGCCGGCGCTGTGGCGATGCGCCTTCTTATAGGTGCCGGGCGGCATTTCCGAGATATGCGCATGCATCGAGCTGTCGGCGAGGATGAGCTTGATGTTGGCGCCGCCGGCGCCGCGCGCCTCGTAGGATTGCAGCTCGAGATGCTCTAGATCGGGGACGAAATTCGTCTCCCACATATGGCTGCCCTGGCGCACCAGCAGCAGATCGCCTTCGCCGGTGTAATACTCGTCCTTGCCGATGCGGTCCTTGAACGGCGCCTCGGTGTTGAAGATGAAATCCTCGTTGTGGAAGATGTTCATGATCAGCGGCAGGTTGACGGTCGAGACCATCAGCGCGCGCTTCCGGCCGCTGCCGTTGAAATGGCGATGCTTGGCGTTGAGCGGAATGGCGAAGAGGCTGTGCGGTCCCCATTCGAAGCTGCGCTTGGCGCCGTCGGGAAATTCGAGCTGCGTGCTGCCCGAGCCCTCGAGCACATAGGTGACTTCCTCATAGAGATGCTTGACCGGCGCCGATGACGCGCCCGGCGGCAGCTCGTAGAGGAACATGCTCGCGAAATCGCCGCGGCCCTTGAGGTGGCACGCCGCGCCTTTCATCCCGAAGCGCGGCCAGGGTCGGGTCTCGACCGCGAACAGGTCGAGCGCGTAATCCTCGGCGACCGGCACGCCCTCGCCCGTGATCCAATTGCCGTAGGAATCGAGCCGTATCCGCGGCTTCGCCGGCTGCTCGGTCATGGCGTTTCTCCGCATCGGTTGCGAGGGTCAATTATACTGTGAGATCGGCAACTATCTCTAGCCGGCCCCCTCGAGCCAACCGCAATTGAACGTCTGGCGAAGGCGGTCTATGACTCGTTGTCGCGCGACAATCGACATTCGCTCAATGAGCTGACACAGATGGCTCGGACGGGCCATTACGGAGGTGGGACGATGGACGACGTGAAAATCGCGGCGGACGACATGAAAATCGCGGCGAAGCCGACAGCGCCGCTCGAAGATTTCGTCATCGAGGACCCTTACAATTCATGGCAGAAGCGCGAGGGGGTGAAGGTCCTTTACGAATACGTGTTCGAGGACCTGGCGAACGTCGAGCTCTCGCCCTGGGCGCGCAAAGGCGGCGCCGGCGCCTTCATCAATCTCAAGCTTCCCCAGGGCGCGCTGCCGGGCGATGCCCAGCTGATCGAGATCGCGCCGGGCAAGCATTCCGAGCCCGAGCGGCATCTCTACGACGAGAATTCGTATGTGGTGAGCGGCCGCGGCGCGACGCGGATCTGGCTCGATGGGCAGCAGCCGCAAACCTTCGAGTGGCAGGCGGGCAGCCTGTTCTCGATCCCGCTCAACGCCTGGTATCAGCATTTCAACGCGGGATCCGAGCCCGCGCGCTACCTCTCGGTCACGAATGCGCCGCAGATGATGCGGCTCTTCCGCGACGACGACTTCATCTTCAACAATCCCTTCAACTTCACCAGCCGCTATAGCGGCAGCAACTCCTTCACCGGCGGCGGCAAGCTCTTCAACCGCCGCGTCTGGGAGACGAACTTCATCCCGAACGCGCCGGACATGGCGCTCTACGGCTGGAAGGAACGCGGCGCGGGCGGCATCAACGTGATGCTCGAGATGGCGAAGAGCTCGCTGAAATCGCATATCTCCGAGTTCCCGGTCGGCACCTACAAGAAGGGCCATCGCCACGGCCCGGGCGCGCACCTCCTCATCCTGAGCGGCGTCGGCTTCTCGCTGCTCTGGACGAAGGACGACATGTCCGACCTGCAGAAGGCCGACTGGAAGAAGGGCGGCATGGTCATCGTCCCGAGCGATTCCTGCTATCACCAGCACTTCAATACCGGCCCGACGCGCGCCCGCTATCTGGCGTTGCGCCTGGGCGAATTCGGTCTCACCTCGCCGGCGAGCAAAGACGGCTGGAATGCCGACCGAAGCATCAAGGAGGGCGGCTGGCAGGTCGAGTACCAGGACGAGAATCCGAAGGTCCACGAAATCTTCGAGGCCGAGCTGGCGAAACATGGGGCGCCCTGCCGCATGAAGGCCTTCCTCGCCGACAAATGCCACGGCGAGGTCGGGCCGACCAGCGCGCGCGACACCTGACCCAAGATCCGAGAGAAGGCGCGGCGGCCGGCCGCCCACCGGCCGCTTCGCGTCCAAACAAAAAGGCAAACATGCACGACGATCCCCGCGGCCACGGTCATTTCGGCGAGGACGCCGAGGCTGTTTTTGATCAGCTCGGCGAAGACGGATTTCCGGTCAATCCCGACTGGTTGCGCCTGACCAGCGTCGGCATCGACATCGGCTCGTCGACCTCGCATCTCATGTTCTCGAAGCTGGTGATGTGGCGGCGCAGCACCGGCGTGGCGAGCCGGTTCGAGGTCATCTATCGCGAGGTTCTCTATCGCTCGCCGATCCTCCTAACGCCGTACTCTGATCCCGACACGATCGATACCGCAAAGCTCGCCGCCTTCGTGAAGCAGGCTTACGACGAGGCGGGAATCGCGCCCGACGCTGTGGACACCGGCGCGGTCATCTGCACCGGCGAGGCGGTTCGCAAGCATAATGCGGCTGCCATTATCCGCATGCTCGCCGACCAGGGCGGGCATTTCGTCTGCGCCACCGCCGGCCCCAACCTCGAAGCGATCCTCGGCGCGCACGGGTCCGGTGCCGTCGTCCGCTCGCGCCGCAATGGTCCCGGCATGAACGTCGATGTCGGCGGCGGCACGGCGAAACTCGCCATCGTGACCGACGGCGCCGTCCGCGAGACGATGGCCATCAATGTCGGCGCACGGCTCATCGCGTGGGACGAAGCGAGCCGCGTCATCCGCATCGAGGAAGCGGGCCGTGCCGTCGCCGCCGCCTGCGGCTACGACATCGCCGTCGGCCATGTCATCGGCGATGCGCAGAAAGCGGCGATCGCCGAGAAGCTCGGCGACTTGCTGTTCGAAGCGCTTCGGCGCCGCGAACTATCGCCCCTGGCAAAGGACCTCGTGATCGTCGGCCCCCTGCAACACGCCGGCGCATTGACGGAGATCAGCTTCTCGGGCGGCGTCGGCGAATACGTTTACGACGAAGGCAAGCCCGATTACGGCGACCTCGGCAAGCTGTTCGGGGCCGCCATTCGCCGCCGCCTACCGTCGCTCGATCTGCCGCTCGCGGGCAGCGTCGAATGCATTCGTGCGACCGTGATCGGCGCCTCGCAATACACCGTGCAGGTATCGAGCAGCACGGTGTTCGTATCCCGCAACGACCTGCTGCCGCGCCTCGATTTGCAGGTGATACCGATGCGCCTGCCGGCCGATACCGAGATCCACACCGCCGAGCGTGTGAGCGCCGGCATCGTCGAGGCGTTCGCGCGGGTCGACCTCACGCCCGCGACCACCGAGCGGCCGGTCGCGGTTGCCTTGCTCGGACCCATCTTCCCCAGCTATGCCTCGATCCGGGCGTTGGCCGAGGGCATCGCCCAGGCCCTCGCACCCCTCTCGGGGCAGCCATGGTCGCTGATTCTGTCAGCCGATGTCGCCGGCCTCGTCGGCAACATGCTGACGCGCGAGCTCAAGGTGCCGCACGACGTGATCGTGGTCGACGGCATCGAGGTCGGCGACTTCAACTTCGTCGACCTCGGCCAGATGTTGCAAGCCGTCGAGGCCATACCGGTCGTCGTCAAGTCCCTCGTCTTCGAGGGTTGAGCCGGCGCGCCGTCGACGGCCCCTGTTAGCCCAGCTTGGCGAATTCCGGCGCGACGATCTTGCAGTTGTTGTGGAAGATGTCGAGCTTCTGCTCCTCGTTGAGGAAGCTCATCTCGCCGATGATGGGGACCAGGTCATCGCCGGGCCGGCCGGTCTCGGGTCGGATCGCGCCGCCGGAGCCCGGCGTCTCGGTGCCGAAGAGGATGCGCTTCGGCGTGCGCTGCTTGATCGCCGCCTCGAGATAATCGAGGTCGAGCGCGCAGGTATCGAAGAACAGATTTTTGCTCAGATCCTTCTGCGCCAGGTGATGATCGCTCTTGATGAAGCGGTCGAGCGCGCCGCCGCAATGGCAGACCACGACCTTGAGGCCGGGGAAGCGCTTGAACACATCGCCGTGCGAGAGAAGCTGGGTCGCGAGATACTGCTCCCACACGAAGCCGATCTGGTAATTGTGCGGAATGGTCTTGAGCCGCGGATCGGTGCAGTTGGTGCCGTGCACGATGATCGGCAGCTGATGTTTTTCGCAATAGGCGTAGACCGGGTCCCAATATTTGTCGTCCATGCCCGGCGACGAGCGGTCGCCGGCGGGATCGGGGGTCAGATAGCAGCCGGTGAAGCCGAGCTCGCGGTGGCAATATTCCAGCTCCGGCAGGCAATGGCTCAAATCGTCCGCCTTGGGATTCTGCGGCAGGCAGGCGGCGCCCGAGAACCGCGTCGGATGCGCCGCGCATTGCCGCGCGATCATGTGATTGATGAAGCGGCACCAGCTGTCGAGGAGATGCCTCTGCATCCAGCCGAGCATGAGGAACGGGCGCGGGCCGATGAGCTGCGCGTCGATGTTGTGGTCGTCCATCATCTCGAGATGGCGCTTCATCGCATTGGCCCAGGCCTGCTCGCTCATGCCGAAGCGCGGTATGTCCTTGCGCGGATCGTCTTTGAGCGGCGTGTTGCTGGCCAGCATCAGCGCGACCGCCGCGCCGCCATTCGTCGCCGGCGCGGAATAGTGGCCATGGATGTCCAGAACCTTGATGCCGTTATACATGGTCGACCTCCCGGGTTTGTTGGCGTGGCGCCTAAGGCAGAGCCCGCCAACCCACTGTGGCGCGCCCTCCCGACTTTGCCAATCCCTCGCTCCCGCGCCACCGCGAGCGGCGCTCGGCGCCCCCGATTGACGCGAACGCGCGCTAGACGAGCTGGATCGCGACGCGCGGGCGGGTCCGCTGATCGCCGTCTAACGGACGTCGCTTCTAAATTGTTTGCCGCCGATTTTGACCCGAACCGGACTCTTCGCTGACGAAAATGATTCCTACTTCTCCGGCAGCGGCACGACATAACGTATGTCGATAATTGTATTGCCATCGCCCCCAGGTTTCACGAAGCCCTGGCGTTGGTACCATGCGATTTGCCGCTGCACGTCCCTTACGTCGAGACGGCCTTCGGCATCGAGATAAGAGATCGATGCCCGCAATTGCTCGCCAGGTAGGCCCAACCCTTCGGCCATGATCCCGAGAACCCCGGACGCTGTCGGACCGTCTCGACGGCGTTCGTCCGGACCAATAAAGGCGTTGTGGTAATCCTGCGAGCCGCGACGTAGCGCTCGCAGGAAACGCTCGACCATATCGCGCCGGTTATTTGCAGTTTTGGTATTCGTCCAGACCGACCCCACCTGCCAGGTCACTTCATCGGATATCCAGCCCAAAAGCTTTGCGGCATCGCGATTAATGACCGGCAAGATCGGAACGCCGACCAAGACAGCGGCATCAATCTGACCGCCCGTAATCGCGCTGACGGACTCGGCTATTCCCCGCATCTGAGTGAGGCGCAGAGTTTTAAGGTCGAGGCCAACCTTCTCTGCAATTAGCGAGAGCGAGTAATGAGCCGGTGAGCCGAATTGGCCGACCGACACAGAATGATCGCCCAATTTCTTGATCGAGGTCAGCCCGGCCGCGTAGGCGCGATTGGATGCCACGACCAATTGCCCGTGAAACCCGGGAGCCTCGTGCGCCGCGCCAGCGACGATCCGCAGCGCGCCCTGTCCAGCAAGGTTATAGAGAGTCGCGGAGTTGCCGCCGGTGCCAAAATCCACCGCACCGGACGCGGTGGCGATCGCGATGGCGTTTGCGGAGTCGAAAAATGCCGGTTTTACAACGAGCCCTTCGGCGGCGAAGTAGCCCTTGGCCTGCGCGATTAATACGGGGGCCGCGACTGTGATTTTCAGAATTCCGACCGTCACCTCTTCGGCAGCAGCAGTCGAAATGAACCCTATCGTTAGTAGCGCAGCGGCGACTGTCATCGAGAAGATTCGTTGCATGAGACCCGTCCTTAGTTTTTCTTACTCGCTCACCTCTCAGGCAAGGGCACGACGTAGTGCATGTCCATAACGCTCTTGGGATCGAAATCACCCTTCACCATGCCTTGAGATTTGTACCAGGCGATCTGGTGCAGGATATCTTTCACATCGAGCCGGCCTTCCGGATCCACATAGGCGATGGAGCGTGCGATCTGTGCGGGTGGTTGCCCGATATATTTGGAGATGATAGCGAGCATTTCCGGCGCCGTCGGTTGATCTTTCCGCTGGCCGCTCGGGTCGCTAAAGGCGTCGTGATAATCGCGGCGGCCTTTCTGGGCCGCGCGCAAAAACCGCTCCACCTTATTGGGCCGCTCGGTGATTGTCTTGGCGGCCGTGATCGCGATTCCGTTCTGCCACGGCACCTCGTCGCCGACATAGGCTAGAAGCCTGACGTCTCCGCGATCGAGCGCTGGAAGTGCTGCTGTGGCTTGGACAATCGCAGCGTCGGTATCTTGTCCACCTTTCAGAGCCGATAGAATGTTGGCATTTGACTGTAACGCCATGAGCCGAATGCTCTTGGCGTCAACGCCGTATTTCTCCTCGAGGAGCACAAGACTGTAATTCTGGGCCCCTCCCACCGTGGCAACGGCGACAGCGTGGCCCGCGAGGTCCTTGACCGATCTCAATCCCGATCCGTAGGCTCGGTTCGACACGACAGCAGCGAAAACTCGAAACGTTGGCGCCAAGTGACTCGTCGCACCGATAATTTTGAGCGCGCCTTGCCCAGCCAAGTTGTAAGTCGCCGCGTCACCCCCCATGTAACCAAAATCGAGGCTGCCTGACAGCGTCGCTACGGCAATCGGCGAGCCGGCGTCGAAAAAGACAAATTCCGGCGTCAGCCCCTCGGCCGCGAAATATCCCTTATCGGCGGCGATGAAAAGACCGCCCGCGGCTCCTCCATTCTTCAACACCCCGATCTTGATCGCTTCGGCAGTAGCTGTGTGTGGTGTCAAAGTGAGCGCACCGAGCGTTCCGATGGCGACACAAGCGGCTAGCGCAATTCTATTGAATGCAGCCATTGGATTCCCCCCGTTCAAAGCCGAGGCAAATTATATCGCCCTATTTTTCTCGGCCAGGTTGAAGCGTATTCGCTATTTCCGAGGGTGTCGACTCATTCGAACCATGCTTTCTAACGGTCGGCAAGGCGGAAGTCGGCCTGAGGATCCTTCGTCACGCGCAGAGACGCAGACCGACGAATGGCAATGTTCGCAAAACGCTGACCTGCCCCGCTCGATCTTAACGCGGCGCCGCCACGATCGAGCAACCTGTCGCACGCTCGCCCCACGTGCTCGTGGAGGGCCGATTGTCGTGGATAGAGCTGGTTTCAACGACTTCCTGGGACCGACTGAATTCCAGAACCTGGCACTTGTCCGCCGAAAGCCGAAACTTGGCGTGGAGATGCTCGCGAATGTCCATCGCGACGGTGTAAGCGTCGAGACCATGACCCGCCCCGGAACGCGTCATGTTCTGCTCCCGCAATTCGCCCGAGAGTTCCAACACATTGCCCTGAAGGGCCATCGTGCTCGAGTAGGCGACGACCGCTGGATCGATCTCGATCGAACTGCCCCCCGAAAGGTCTTTAGAGCCCTCACATGCGATTTTCACGTTCGATCTCGGTTGACCGGGCGTAAAGACAATGGCCATCAAATCGCCGAAGGGGCCGCTCTCCGGCCTGCCATTAAGGTAGCATCTGCTCTCATACCACGGTCCATTCCAGACGATCGTCGTGCCAACGAAATGGATTTGGTCCCTTATTTTATGGGAATCGCTCATCAATCCTTCGACTTGGATGATCTTGCCGTTCAGGGATCGAAGATCGAACGGCTCGGCCGTCGCGGGAACTTCTACCTGAGACGAAAGTCCGTCAGTGCAGCCGCTCGTCAGCACCAGAAGGAGGGCCGCTGTCGCGGGATTTCTGATTCGATCAATCACAAACAAAATCTCCGTTCACCTGCATGCAGGTGGTGGACAGTTTCTTGCTGGCATCGCGCGCCCCTTTGGCATCGTGCGCCAAATCGTCATCGATGAGTGCGAGAAGCTCCGTACGATAATTCTCGATGTTTTGCGAGATATCGGGCCGCTCGGCATCCTTGGCCAAGAGGGCCGCTTTCCGGAACTCGGTGTAAGCCGCCACTTTGTCTCCCTTGCCTGCTAGCGTGATGGCTATTTTGAGTTTATTCAGTGCGTCCATGGCGATCATGTCGCGATGGTATTCGTACTCATTGGAGCGCTCGTAGGCGCTTTTAAAAGCGTCGCGAGCGTCCTCGTACTGGCCTCTCTTTGCAGCATCGAATCCTTTCGCGGCCAGCGCGGCCCCTTCTTCTTTGTCACGCGCGCGAACCTCCGCGCTCTTCTGCTCAAGCTGACGCGTATATTCCTGCAGATGCAGTTCTTCCTCGGTCGGGCCGGCACCCGATGGCTGGCGATCGAGGATGTCCGCCAAGGAGCTGAAAAGGGCGAGAGCGGCAGCACCCGCGTCCAGTCCGATGGCGGCTTCATTCCCGCCCGAAACGGCCGGACCTGTCCGCCCAGCTCTGGGAGCGTCGGGGACGCACAGCCAAGATTTGCCGGCGCCTTCGTTTTCCGCGCCGACGTGGCGCCCGGCACCGCAGAAGGAATCGGCCCTGGCGTGAGAAGCCGCGATTACCACGACAATCGCCAATAATGGGATCGCAAATCGCGTCAGTTCACAAATTAGCTTTTGTCGTGAGACTCGAGAATCGCTCCTCACCGCGCGCCGCTCCCCCGAAGTTTCGCGTTACAATATTTTAATTATAGGACGTGAGCGCGCCGCCGCAATTTGCGCTGCTGGCCACCCGTGCCAAGTTCCGCTTCTGGCACAACTCGAACCTGTTGTAATTCCTGCTTCACGCCGTTCGCGCCGGCGAAAGCGGACATCAAGCGCACCTCGTCTGCGCCAGCCCGATTTATAAGTACGTGCGCTATCCCAGCTCTTTCGCCAGCAGCGCGCGAACGCGCTCGATGCGCGGCGCCAGCGGCTCGGGCCGCCAGACGAGCTGGATCGCGACGCGCGGCCGGCCCTCGAGCGGAATGGCGCGCAGCGTGCCGCGCGTCACCTCGTCCTCGGCGATGAGGCGCGGCGCGAGGGCGACGCCGGCGCCGGCCATGACCATGTGCTTGAGCGATTCGAGATCGTCGCAATCGCCGACGATCTCGGCGTTGAGGCCGCGCTCGGCGAGCTGGTCGAGCATGATCCGGCCGTAGCCGATGCGCGGCTCGTTGACGATGAGCGGCAGGCGCGCGATGTCGGCGAGCGCCAGCGGCTCGCGCCGCTTTGCCAGCGCATGATCGGGCGCGGTCAAGAGCGCGATCTCGGTCTCGGCGAGATCGGCGCGCAGCAGCTTGTCGGAGACCGGCTTGACCTCGCCCTCGAAGACGATGCCGAGATCGAGCCGTTGCTGGTGCACGAGGCGCAGCACGCGCCGCGTCGTCGCCGTCACCAGCTCCCAGCGCGTCTTGACGTTGCTGGTGCCGAGCGTGCTCGCGACGCGCGGCAGCATCGCCGGGGCGAGACCGGAATTGATGCCGATGCGCACCGTCGCGCCCGGCTTGCCCTTGAGCTCGCGCGCCAGCTCCTTGAGCGCCGACATGCCGGAAACGACGCCGGCCGCGGTCTCGAGGAAGGCGAGGCCGTTCGCGGAGGGCTCGACGCCGCGGCTGTTGCGATAGAAGAGGCTGAAGCCGAGCTCCTCTTCCAGCAGACGGATCTGCTCCGAGAGCGAGGGCTGCGACACGCCCATCTTCGCGGCGGCGCGGCTGAAGCTGCGCTCGTTCCAGATCGCATGCGCATAGCGGAGCTGGCGGTCATTCATGCTGGTCACGCATGCTGGTCACACCGGGGGCACGCTGCCCACGGGGCAGGCAATCGGATCATAGGGAGGCCCTATGGACGCATCCCGAAATATTCCTAGATTCCCAGGCCCCAAGCAACATAATCGCCAAGAGAGCGGTAACGGCCGCCAGTAACAGGGACGCGGACATGTCGGATTACGAGCTCAATCGCGCCATTCACCACATTTATACCGATCGCGCGCGCACCGAGGCCTTCCGCCGCGGCGATTATGCCGTGCTCGACCGTTTCACGCTGACGAGCGAAGAGCGCCGCGCGCTGACCGAGCGCGATTTCCCCGCGCTCTGGGCGCTGCATGTCCATCCGGTGCTGCTGTTCCATCTCTCGGCGGTGCTCAATCCGCGCGAATGGTATCTCGAGAACGTCGTGCCGAAGATCAAGAACGTGCCGAACAAATTCTACGACTACTACCATCCGCGCGACGCCCATCCGCAAAGCGCCGGACCGGCGGCGTGATCGACGCGGCGCGACGGTGAGGATAACGGCAAGCCGATGAGCGCCAGCCGATGAATGTGAGCCAATGAGCGTAAGCCAATGAGCGTCCAGGGCGAACAGCTCCGCTCCGTCACGCAGCGCCGGCCGCGGCTCGGCCCGCGTCTCTCGCGCGTGAACATCAATGTCTGGCGGCTGCTCGTCTTCGTGCTGATCCTTCTCGCGTGGTGGCTGGTCGCGGTGCTCGTCGGCCAGAATTTCTTCCCGACGCCGTGGCAGACGGCCGTCGCCGCGGTGCAGGTGATCGGCGACGGCACCGTGCCGCGCGCCACGCTCGACAGCCTCGGCGTGTTCCTCGCGGGCTATCTGCTCTCGGCCGCGTTCGCCATTCCCTTCGGCCTGCTGATGGGCGGCATCCGCGTCTTCGGCGCGACGATCGAGGGCTATGTCAACGCGCTCTCGGCGATGCCGCGCGTCGCTTTCATTCCGCTGGTGATCGTGTTCCTCGGCCTCGGCTTCGAGGCCAAGACCTTCATCGTCTTCCTCGGCGCGGTGATGCCGATCCTCATCAACACCTATTACGGCGTGCTCAATTCGGACGGCGAGCTGATCGAGATGGCGCGCTCGGCCGGCGCCAGCGACACGCAGATCTTCCGCAAGATCATGCTGCCCGGCGCGCTGCCTTACATCACCGCGGGCCTGCGCGTCGGCGCCTCGCTCGCGCTGATCAACACCGTCGTCGCCGAGCTCTATACCGCGGTCAACGGCCTCGGCGGGCTGCTGTCGGTCTACGGCAACAGTTTCCGCATGGCGCCTTATTTCGTCGTCGTCTGCGTGCTCGCGGCGATCGGCGTCCTCATCATGCAATCCCTGAAGCTGCTGGAGCGCCGCATGGAGCGGTGGCGCTATCGCGGCGATTCCATCTAGCTCCGCTCGAAGAGAAGCAAATGGCCCAGATCGTCTCGGTGATCGCCTCGACCCACAATCCGCGCATCTTCTGGAATCGCGACCAGGCCGACCCCAAGGACATGGAGACGCTCTACGGCACTTTCGCCAAGGTGCGCCAGATGCTGGCCGCCACCAAGCCGAGCCTCATCGTCGGCATCGCCAACGACCATCTCGACAATTTCTTCTTCGACAATTTGCCGACCTTCGCGGTCGGCACCGGGCCGGTCGCCGAAGGCCCGTTCTGGTACGAGACCGACGTGATGCATCTGCCGCGTTATCGCGCCAACGTGCATCAGGACCTGGCGCAGTTCCTGCTCCGCCGCGGGATCGAGGAAGGCGTGCAGTTCAGCCAGGTGCACGACTTCAAGATTGATCACGCCTTCACTGTGCCGCTGTCTTTCGTGCGGCCGGAAGAGGATCTGCCCTTCGTGCCGGTGATGACGAATGCTTTCGGCTATCCGATCCCGCCGAACCGCAAATGGTACGAGCTCGGCCAGTTCTTGAGGCGCACGCTCGAAGCCTGGCCCGGCGACGAGCGCGTCGCGGTGATCGGCTCGTTCAACCTCACCGTCGAGGTCGGCGGCCCGAAGATGGGCAATTACAATTTCGATCTGCAGCGCTGGATCCTCGACCAGATGCGCGCCGGCAACCGCGACGAGATCCTGAAGACGCTGACCGTGCCGCGGCTTATCGAAGAAGGGAACTCGACGTCCGAATTCCTCAACTACGTCACCTGTCTCGGCGTCGTCGAGGAGCGCAAGCCGACATTCATCGATCACAAGCCGGTCAAGGGCGTCGGCACCTGTCCGGTCGCGTTCTGGGACCTTACGGGAGGCACAGCATGAAAAAGATCTTCGCCGGATTCATCGGGGCGTTCGCGGCGGCGGCCGCGGCACTGTCGGCGGCGCAAGCCGAACCCTTCAAGCTCATCGTCACCGAAACCGAGACGCCGTTGGTGCCGAATTCGGTTTCCGATCTCGCGATCGGCCTCGGCTACTACAAGCGCGCTGGCGTCGATGTCGAGCTGGTGCGCGTGCAGCAGACGCCGTCGGCGGTGGCGGCCTTGCGCTCGGGCCAGGGCGATATGGCGAATATCGCGCTCGACACCGCGCTGCAGCTCGTCGGCCGCGATCAGATGAAGCTCAAAGGCGTGGTCTCGCCCGACAAGGCGCTGCCGTTCATGATTGCGGCGAAAAAAGATGTCGCCGCGATCAAGGATCTCAAAGGCAAGGTGTTCGGGGTCGCTCGCGTCGGCAGCGCCGATTACACGCTGAGCCGCGCCGCGCTGGAAAAATTGGGCGTCGATATCGACAGCCTGCGTTATCTCGCCGTCGGTCAGCCGCCGGTTCGCGCGCGGGCGCTTGCAGCGGGGCAGATCGACGCCACGACGATCTCGATCGGCGTCTGGCTGGCGATGCCGGATCGGAGCGCGGTTCACGCGCTGCTCGATCAGGAAAGCTTCTACAAGGCCGCGCCGTTCGTCTCGAAGCTCAATGTCGTCACCGAAGAGGTGGCGAAGACCAAGGCGAAGGAAGTCGCCGGCGTGGTGCGCGGCATCATCCTCGCCTCGCGCGATTTCGCCAAGGATCCGAAGATCTGGGTCGCGGCGATGGAAAAGGCGCGGCCGGACGTGAAGCCCGAGGAGCTCGAGAAGCTGGCCGACGCCTATCGCAAGGAATGGAGCGTCAACGGCGGCATCAATCTCGACGCGATCAAATTCACTACCGCGACGAGCTACAAATCGCCCGACTTCAAGGATTTGCGGCCGGTCGAGCCGAAGGAATGGATCGACACGAGCTTTGTCGACGCGACCTTGAAGGACATCGGCACCGATCCGGCGATGGATCCCACGGGCCGATGAGCGCACGGCGATGAGCGAGCATCGATGACCGAGGGCCGATGACCGAACCCGGTATCTCCATCCGCAACGTCTCCAAGGCGTTTCGCCGCGCCAAGGAAGACATCGGCGTCCAGGCGCTGCAGCAGGTCTCGCTCGATATCGAGCCGAATACCTTCGTCTCGCTGGTCGGACCCTCGGGCTGCGGCAAGACGACGTTGCTGCGCATGCTGAACGGGCTCATCGCGCCCGATAGCGGCGAGATCCGGGTCGGCGGCGCGCCGCCGCGCCCCGGCCCGCATATGGGCTTCGTCTTCCAGTCTTTCCGCCTGATGCCGTGGCGGAATATCCGCGACAACGTCGCCTTCCCCTGCGAGGTCGGCGGCGTCGATGCGAAAGAGCGCACCGAGCGCGCCGACCGCCTGCTCGAGATGGTCGGCCTGCGGCGCTTCGCCGATTCCTATCCCAACGAGCTTTCGGGCGGCATGAAGCAGCGCGCGGCGCTGGCGCGCGCGCTGATCGCCGAGCCGCGCTACCTGCTGATGGACGAGCCTTTCGCCAGTCTCGATGCGCAGACGCGCGAATTCATGCAGCTCGAGCTGATGCGCATCTGGCAGGAGCACAAGAGCATCGTCGTCTTCGTGACGCACAGCGTCGATGAAGCCGTGATGCTTTCCGACAAGATCGTGCTGCTGCGGCCGCGGCCGGGGCAGGTGGCGGAAGTGCTCGATGTCGGCCTGCCGCATCCGCGCTGGGAATACGATGTGCGCGAGCGGCCGGAATTCGTCCATATGCGCCATTATCTCTGGGAGCGGATCAAGGCGATGGTCGCCGCCGATCCGCAATCCGAATTCTACATGCGCGCCACCAAGCCCTCGAGCGCCGCGCTCGGCGCCGGCACGTGACGGCACAAATCGCGCGCGGCCGGAACGGCGTCGTCGCGGCGGGGCATGGCCTCGCCAGCGAAGCCGCGCTCGGCGTGCTGCGCGCGGGCGGCAACGCGGTCGATGCGTCGATCGCCGCGGCGTTGGTGCTGGCGGTGGTCTGTCCTTACGCGGTCAGCCTCGCCGGCGATCTCTACGCCCTGGTCTATGAGCCGAAGAGCGGCGCGGTCGCCGGCCTCAACGCGACCGGCACAGCGCCGCTGGCGGCGACGCGCGCGCGTTTCGCCGACGGCATTCCCGGCACCGGCATGCTTTCGGCGACGGTGCCGGGTCTGCTGCGCGGCCTCGATGATCTGGCGCGCCGTTTCGGCACGCAGCCGCTCGCCGCGCTGCTGCCGCCGGCGCTGCGCCTCGCCGAGGAAGGCTTTCCCGTCCACCGCCAGCTCGCGGCCAACACGGCGGATCGCGCCGAGCTGCTCGCGAAGAACGAGGCGGCACGCGCGCTCTTCCTGCCGGGCGGCAAGCCGCTCGAAGAACACATGCTCTTTCGCCAGCCCGATCTCGCCGCGGTGCTGCGCGCGATTGCGGAGGGCGGCGCCGAGAGTTTCTATCGCGGCGCGGTCGCGCGGCTGGTGGTGCGGACGGCGCAAGCGGCGGGCGGGTTGTTCAGCGATGAGGATCTGGCCGCGCATCGCTCGCTGTGGCAGGAGCCGATCGCCGCGCCGTTCTACGGCCATGACGTGCTGACCATGCCGCCCAATTCCTTCGGCGCGACCTTGCTCTGGCAATTGCTCGCGCTCGAAGCCGGTCAGGTCGACCGCATCGACCCGCAAAGCGCCGATTTCGTGCTGCAAGGCTATGCGGCGCGGCGCGATGCCTATCGCGCCGTCGCCAGGCTGATCGCCGATCCGCGCCAGACCGAGGCGACGCTGCGCCGCGCCCTGATCGAAGCGGTGACCGGCACCCTACCGCGCGCCGCGCAGCCCGCGCCCGCCGAAGCGCGCGACCGCTGCACGACCTGCGTCACGGTGATCGACCGCGCCGGCATGGCGGTGTCGCTGATCGAGAGCGTCTCGGCGCCTTACGGCGCGGGCGTCGTGCTCGAGGGCACCGGCATTCTGCTCAACAACCGCATGGCGGGTTTCAACACCGACGAGAGCAGCGACAATTGCGTCGCGCCCGGCAAGCGCCCGGCGAACACGCTCGCGCCGTGCCTCGTCCTGAAAGACGGCAAGCTCGTCATGAGCGTCGGCACGCCCGGCACGGTCGGCCAGACCTGCACCCTGGCGCAAGTCCTCGCCCGCGTGCTG
>Ga0335085_10003557_pt1 | contig 26805 bp, 25 predicted proteins | sample Lox_Sample_45_FD_206712 | JGI IMG/M metagenome (GOLD analysis project Ga0335085, IMG submission 206712) | Soil microbial communities from Loxahatchee National Wildlife Refuge, Florida, United States - Lox_Sample_4.5 | ecosystem: Environmental > Terrestrial > Soil > Wetlands | place: USA...
GATGGCACAGCGGCAGCAGATGCGGCGTCTGCTTGGCGGCCTGTATCCCCGCGACACGCGCCACGGCGAGTACGTCACCCTTCGTGATCGCGCCCGACGCAATGGCCGATGCGGTCTCGGCCTCCATATATACGCGGCATCGTGCGACCGCCCGCCGATGGCTCGGCTCCTTGGCCGTGACGTCGACCATGCGGGCCCGGCCGAGCGGGTCGAGATGCGTGAACTCCGAAGGCATGGGCCCGAAGTGTAGGTGTGTTCCCGGGGATTCTCGATCTAAGCGGCCGCATCGAGCCTGTTCAGACCCGTTCAGGCCCCTCAACCGCCGATCTGGCTCATCGAGTGGTCGGGCCGCACGAAGTCGTCGCGACCGATGTGGTGGCCCGCCCACTTGGTAGCGACGGCACCCGCGATGGCGCGTGCAAGCCGGTCGTCGAGATCGGCCTCCTCGAGACCGCGCCCCGCGCGCAACACCACCCGCAGATCAGTGTGGTCGAGTGCGAACAGGCACGTCCGGAACTGACCCTCGGCCGTGACGCGCACCCGGTCGCAGTTTTCGCAGAACGGTTCGCTGACGCTCGAGATGACGCCGATGTCGCCGATTCCGTCGCGGAACACGAAGCGCGCCGCGGGCTCGACATGATCGGGATCGCCGGGCTCGAGCGGGAAGACGGCGTCGATCCGGTCGATGATCTCGCGCGCCGGAACCACCTTGTCCGTGCTCCACTCACCTTGCGCGTCGAGTGGCATGAACTCGATGAACCGAACTCCGACGCCGCGTTCGCGACCGAAACGCGCGAGGTCGACCACCTCGTCGTCGTTGATGCCGCGCATCACCACCGCGTTCACCTTGACCGGATGCAGGCCGGCCTGGAGCGCACTCTCGATACCGTCCAGGACCCGATTGAGCTCGTCCCGCTTGGTCAACGCGAGGAAACGATCCCTTTGCAGGCTGTCCAGAGAGACGTTGATCCGGCGCAGGCCGGCACCGGCAAGCTCGTGCGCGAGCTCGCCCAGCCGCACGCCGTTCGTCGTCATCGCGATGTCGACACCGAGCGGTGCGAGCAGCTGGACCAGCCGCGTGACGTGCGCACGGACCAGCGGCTCACCTCCCGTGATCCGGACGGCCTCGAAGCCGAACCGGTCGACGCACACGCGTGCGATACGGGCGATCTCCTCGTAGGTGAGCAGTTCCTCACGCGGGAGCCACCGCATCCCCTCCTCGGGCATGCAGTAGGTGCAGCGGAAGTTGCAGCGGTCGGTGATCGAGACCCTGAGGTCTTTGACCCGTCGCGCGTACGGATCGATCAGGGGGACCGGAACCGCACGCGTCTGCACCGGCTCAGGTTATGGGGCGCATGCTCGGCGCCCGACCTGCGTGGCGCCCCGGGGGTGGGTTCGCTCTCGGCTCCCCGTTCGGCGCAGCGACCAACTTCAGCCGACGGATCAGTGCTTCCCCGGGTGTGCAGCGTCACGCCAGCCCTGCATGTCGTCGCACCTGCCACACGGTTGCCGCCTCCCGGCATTGCATTTCACCCGCCCGGCGACCCCGTTACGTACACGTTTTACCACTATCCGTGGTCATGCACAAGGGCAACACACGAGATCGGCGGCGGGGTGACCGACGTCACTCCCCGGGCGGGCAGCCGCACTGCCTGACGCTCCCCGCGGTCGGACTCAGCGTTCGAGCAACAGGACTCGGACCTCGCTCCCCGACTCGACGCCCTCGCCGTCTTCGAGGAGCACGAGCCCGTTCGCGTTGGCCATCCCGGACAGCACGTTGCTCGCCTGCGCGCCCGCCCGCTCGCAGAGGTACCGCCCGTCCTCGATCCATACGCGCACCCGGTCGAGATGGAGCTTTCCGTCCGGGCGGCGACCCATCGCCGACCGGGCGACGGCGCGCACCGGCTCGGCGGACACGATGCGATGCCCGGCAAGCTTGCGGAGCGCGGGCCGGGCGAACAGCTCGAAGCTGACGCGAGCCGAGACGGGGTTGCCGGGGAGGCCGAATGCCGGAACCCTTCCGAGCATTGCGAACGCGAGCGGCTTGGCCGGCTTGATCGCGACCTGCGCCCACATCGACGTACCGCCGCGTTGCTTCGCGACGCGCTCCAGCACGAGCTTCACGAAGTCGTAGTCGCCGACCGACACTGCGCCGCTCGTCAGCAAACCGTCGCAGTGATCTGCGGCGTCCTCGATCGCGGTGGTGATCAGACCTTCGTCGTCGGGGATCATCCCACCGTTGACCGGTTCGCAACCCGCGTCGTGCAGCAACGCGAGGAGCATCGGGCGATTCGAGTCGCGGATGCGGCCCGGCTCGAGCGCGCCGCGCTCGACGAGCTCGTCGCCGGTCGAGATCACCCCCACTCGCGGGCGGGGGAAGCACATCACCTCGTCGATGTCGAGGCTCGCGAGCAACCCGATGTGTGCGGGCGTCAGAACGCTGCGGCGCTCGAACACGACGTCGCCCGCGCATACATCGCCGCCCGCGGCGCGCACGTGCTCACCGGGCTGCGCGACCTCGACGGATACATGGTCGCCGTCGACGCGCGTCCGCTCGACCATTACGACCGCGTCGGCGCCGGGAGGCATCGGCGCTCCGGTCATGATGCGAATCGCCTCGCCGGGACCGACCGCGACCGTCGGCGCGCGACCGGCCGGGAGATCACCGACGACGCGCAGCGACCCGGGCGTATCCGCGGCACGCACGGCATAACCGTCCATGCCCGTGTTGGCGAACGGAGGCACCGCTTCCGCGGCAACGATGTCCTGCGCGAGAACGAGACCGAGCGCGTCCTGCCGCGCGAACATCCGCGGCTCCAACGGGCTGATCGCATCGAGGATCGCGGCTTGCGCGTCGGCGAGTGAGATCACGCGACCAGAGGTATCACACCGGCCATCGCTCGGCGACATACGCGCGCAGCCAGTCACCGAATGCCGGGCCGAGATCGGGGCGGTCGAGCGCGAGCTCGACGTTCGCACGCAGGAAGTCGATCTTCTGGCCGATGTCGTAGCGGCCACGGCGGCAGTTCGATCCGAACACGCTCTCGTGCTCGAGCAGCATGGCGATGGCGTCGGTGAGCTGAAGCTCGCCGCCGCGGCCCGGTTCGATGCGATCCAGCATCGTGAATATCTCGGGGGTGAACACGTAGCGTCCGATGATCGCGAGATTCGACGGTGCCTCGTCGCGTGGCGGTTTTTCCACGACCCGCCGAATCTCGATCACGCCGTCGCCGAGGTCGTCGCGCGCAGGCATCGGATCAACACAGCCGTAGGACGAGATCTCGTCCGGCGTGACTTCGGAGAAGGCGATGCACGAACGATCCTGGCGCTCGTACACCTCGAGCATCGAACAGAGCAGCGCGCCGTCGTCGACCATGATGTCGTCCGCGAGCAGCACCGCGAACGGCTCGTTGCCCACGTGGTGGCGAGCGACGGAAACCGCGTGACCGAGACCCAACGGGTCGCGCTGGCGCACGTAGTGGATGTCGGCGAGATCGGATGCGAATTGCACTTCCTTCAAGAGGTCATGCTTGCCGCTGTTGTCGAGGAAGTGCTCGAGCTCGAAGTTGCGGTCGAAGTGATCCTCGATCGCGCGCTTGGCGCGCCCGGTGATGATGAGGATGTCTTCGAGGCCGGCCTTGACGGCTTCCTCGACGACGTACTGGATGGCGGGCTTGTCGACGACGGGGAGCATTTCCTTCGGCGAGCTCTTCGTCGCGGGGAGAAAGCGCGTGCCCAGTCCGGCCGCCGGGATCACCGCCTTGCGTACCCGTGTCATTCGAGCCTCCTCAGGCGCTGCGCCGAACGCCCAGATCGTTCTCCTCGTGCCGGAGCAGTCTCCGGATGTTCGCGCCGTGGCGCGCGATGACGAGCACCGCGAGGCCGCCGACGACCGCTACTTCCCATCGGTCATACCCGAGGACGAATACAGCGATCGGGAACAGAATCGTCATGAGCAACGAAGCCAGAGACGCCTTGTGGAGGATCCGGGCGACGAGGAACCAGAACACCGCGAGCCCGGCCACGATCAGCGGGTAGAGGACCACGAGCGCGCCGCCGGCGGCGGCGACGCCCTTGCCGCCCTTTCGGTACAGGGGCAGCGTGTGGCCCACGACCGCGGCAACGCCGAGGATGCAGGCGCCGACGCGCCCGCCGATGGCGAGTCCGGCACCGGCGGCGATGGCACCCTTGGCAAAGTCGAGGACGAGCACCAGAGCACCCGCCCGCCAACCGATCAACCGGGCGACGTTCGAAGCCCCGGGGTTTCCCGAGCCCTCCTTCAGGATGTCGCGGCCGTGCGCCCGGGCGACGATCTGCGCGCTCGGAAATGTGCCCAACAGCCAGGCCAACGGGACGAGGAGCGCGATCGCAAGCATCCGCCGTCATTCTGTACCAGCCACACAACTGTCGAGGCACAAGGGTCGAGGCACCGGCGGCGAGGCCAACGGTCGCGGCGATCTGTCGAGGCCAACTGTCGAGGCCAACTGTCGAGGCATGTGAGAGCACGAGGTACCATTGGCACTCGAAGGCGTCGAGTGCCAAGCCTCGCCGACCGACCAGACGGAGAGTCCATGCCCACCTACGTGTACCGGTGCGCCAAGTGCGGCGATCAGATCGAGGCGTTCCAGTCGTTCGCCGACGCCCCGCTCACGAAGCACCCGAAGTGTGGGGGCAAGCTGACCAAGGTGCTGTCGGCCGCAGGCATCGTGCTCAAGGGCTCGGGCTTCTACAAGACCGACAACCGCTCCGGTTCGTCGAAGGGCGGCTCGAAGGAGAAGAAGGAGCCGGCGGCCGCCGGCGCGGGTTCCGGATCCGACTCCAGCGCCTCGAACGGTTCTGCCAAGCCGGCGGACTCGTCCTCGAGCTCCTCGGGATCGGGATCAGGCTCGAATGGCTCGGGTTCTTCGGGCTCCTCGGCTTCGTCGAGCGGGTCGGCGGCGAAGAGCGCGTAGCACGCGTAGGCGGCGCTGCTCGTGCAAGCCGAGATCGGCGTCTTCGGGGGGTCCGGCTTCTACACGTTCGGCGACGACGCCGAGGAGCTCGAGCTCACGACGCCTTTCGGCGCGCCGAGCGCCCCGGTGACGGTCGCCGACGTCCGCGGCCGCAAAGTCGCCTTCATCCCCCGCCACGGCCGCGATCACGAGTACTCCCCGGCGCGCGTCCCCGCCCGCGCCAATCTCTGGGCGATGCGCATGCTCGGCGTCCAGCAGGTGATCGGTCCGTGCGCAGCCGGGTCGCTCTCTCCCGACATCCATCCCGGCGAGTTCGTGGTGCTGGATCAGCTCGTCGACCGCACCTGGGGACGCCTCGACACGTACTACGACGCGGGAGACACGCATCACGTGTCGTACGCCGACCCGTATTGCCCCGTCGTCGCGGGTCATGCCGTCGCCGCGGGCGAACGCGTCGGCGTTCGCATGCACGCGCGCGGCACCGTCGTCGTGATCCCCGGGCCGCGCTTTTCGACCCGCGCGGAATCACGGTGGTTCCGGTCGGAGGGATGGCACGTCGTCAACATGACCCAATACCCCGAGGCGTACCTCGCCCGCGAGCTCGGCATGCACTACGCGGGGATCGCGCTCGTCACCGACTACGACACCGGCGTCGAGCACGACGCCGGCATCACCCCCGTCTCCCAGGAGCAGGTCTTCGCGTTCTTCGAAGAGAACCTGCACCGCGTCCGCGCCTTGCTGGACGAGATGATCCCGAGCCTCCCGTCGCCAGTCGCCGGTTGCGACTGTGGCTCCGCGATCGGGCCGTTGCACGCGTTCGACGCCTGAAGCGGCGAAAGCGCACTCCCTGGCGAGTGCCCCCGACCCGCCGATCCGGGCGGGCGATGACCGGCAGGCCGGGGGACTCGCGCGGCGCCACTGTGGGCGCCGGGGGGCCAGGGGGTGCTACCACTGCAACCCCCGGGCGGTTCCCGACATTCCCATCATTCCCTGATCAGGGCATCGCGAACCTCGAATCGCTACTCTCCGGACGCCTTCCCGCCTTCCCCCGCTCGCGTTCTCGATCCACGACCCGCGGCCCGCACGACAGCCGCCGTCCGGATCGATCTCGGAAGGGAGATCGGATGCGTCGTTCCCCTCGCGTGTGGCTCGCGTGGGCAGCCGCCGTGCTCGTGATCCTGGCGACGCTGCGCGTCGTCGGGGGCGACCTCGGTTCGCTGCACCGCCGGGCTCACGACCTCGGCGCGGATGTGCCGGTCGTCCTCGCGGCCCGTGATCTCCCGACCGGCACGACGATCGGCGCGGCCGACGTACGCGTCGTGCACGTCCCGTCGAAAACAGTCACACCCGACGCTCTGCACGATCCGGCCACCGCGATCGGCCGCATCGTCGCGGTAGCCCTGGTGCGCGACGACGTCGTAGGCGCCCGCCATCTCGTCGACGCGGTCAACGGTGTGGTGCCCGACGGCGACCGCGCGGTGCACGTCGTCGTGAAAGACGGCTTCCAGCCACCGCCCGGTTCGGTCGTGGACGTGTTCGCGACGTACGACCCCGCGCTCGCCGGAGCCGGGCACGTGTCGGGTCAATCGGTGGTCGTCGCACGCGGCGCCCGGGTGCTCTCGCTCTCCGGCGCACCCGGCTCGGGTGCGAACGCCGCGGCATCGACCGACGCCGTCGATGCAACCGGTGCCGGCGTCACGCTGCTCGTCAGCGAGGCGGAGGCGCGATCGGTGGCGTACGCCGCGTCGATCGGCGAGGTGTCACTGGCGATTGCGCCGGCGAGAACCGCGTGCTGTTCCGCGCCCGCGTCCGGTGTGGATAGCTTGCGGCCGTGACGATCAGCACGGTCATCTTCGACTTCGGCGGCGTGATCTCGAGCCCGCTGTTCGTCGGAATCGGAGCCTTCGAGGAAGCCGAGGGGTATCCGAAGGGCTCGTTGCTCCGCCTGCTGTTCGGCGACACGTCGTACATCGGCGTCGAGGGCCGCGCGGTCGCCGATGCGGTCGCCGCTGACCCGGACGCCGCGGAGGAGCAGGGCGAGGTCGAGGACGAACCCGATTGGCACCTGCTGGAGAAGGGCCGCCTAGACATGGCGACGTACTTCGAGCGCATGATGGAGAAGGCCCCTCGCGTCATCGGGCGACCGATCGACATGGAGGCATACGGACGGTTCTGGCGCCAGACCGCGCCCGGCGTGCATTGGATGGTCGTGCACAAGATGCGCGACTTGAAGGCGCGCGGCCTTCGCGTCGGGCTGCTGACCAACAACGTCAAGGAGTTCGGCGACAACTGGCGGTCGATGTTCCCGATCGACGAACTGTGCGACGACGTCGTGGACTCGTCGCACGTCGGGATGCGCAAGCCCGATCGCGAGATCTACGAGTTCACGTGCGGGCGGATGCAGATCCAGCCGTCCGAGGCCGTGTTCCTCGACGACAACGCCGAGAACGTGGCCGCCGCCCGCGCGTTCGGGATGGAAGCCGTGCACTTCCTCGATCCCGTGAGCGCGCTCACCGAGCTCGAGGCGATCCTCGCCCGGCGCGGTATCCGCTGAGGAGCGTCACGCGCCGCTCATCGTCATCTCGCCTATCAGCACGGTCATGCCCGCGACGGCGCCGGGTAGGAACGTCAGGTCGGAGCCGACCTCGGTGATATCGAGCAGCATCCGCTGCAACGTCGACGCGATCGTCACCTCGCGCACCGGCTCGGCGAACGCCCCCGCCCGCACCATGAGGCCCTCGGCGCCGACCGAGAAGTCGCCGCTGATCGGGTTCGTCCCCGAATGGAGACCGCTCACCGACTGCACGTAGAGCGCTTCGCCGGCGGCCACCATGATCTCCTCGGGCGACTTTGCGCCCGGTTCCAGTCGGAGGGCGCGCACACCCACGCCCGGGGCGGAGCCGAGCCCGCGTGTCGCGCTCGCGGTGGTGCCGGATCCCGATCGGCGGCCCGTGTAGACGTTGTGCAGGAAGCCCTGCATCACGCCGTCGACCACCAACGCGTTGTGCCGCGTCGGAACACCGTCGCCGTCGAACGGCGTCGCCCCCAATGCCCGCGCGTCGGTGGGATCGTCGATCAGCTGCACGACCGGCGCGCCGATCTGCTCGCCGACGCGCCCCGCGAACAGCGATCGCCCCTTCAGCATCGACTCGCCGTTGAACGCGCTCGACAACACGCCGAGCACCGAGCGCGTCACGAGCGGATCGAGGATGACCGGGATGCGCCGGCCCGGCACCGGCCGCGCCCCGAGGAGCCGGCACGCCCGGGTGGCAGCATCGCGCGGGATCGAATCGAGATCGAGCTCCGAGACGGTCCGGCCCGCGACGAATCCGTAGCCCGTCTGCGTGCCCGATCCGTCGTCGGCGAGCGCCACGGCCGACGCCGAGCACGTCGTGCGCCGGTTGCGCGATTCGACCCCGAGTGAATTGGCGAGCGCGGACTCGGCGAGCGCGTCGCCGTAGCTCGCGGACTCGACGTTGCGTATGCGCGGGTCGGCGTCCTTCGTGGCGCGTTCGAGATCGAGCGCGATACGAACCTTCGCCTCGGTGGGGATCGACTCCAGATCCTCGCGCCAGAGATCGAGGTGCGGGACGGCGGCGCCGTTGACGTCGGCGAGAGTCGCCAATCCCACCCATTCGTCGGGCTGCCCGAACTCGGCGTTGTCGCGTGCCTCCGTCAACGTCTCGTCGATCACGTCGGGCGCGAGCGACCCCGCCCACGCGAGCCCTTGCCGGCCGCCGCTGATCACCCGGACTCCGACGCCTTCGACACTCGCGGTCGTGAGCGATTCGACCTGCCCTCCGAACACCTCGACGTCGGTGTCGCGCGTGCGGACCACGTACGCCTCGACCTGTTCGCCGTCGCGCGCTCGGCCGGCGACACGCCGGGCGATCGTAAGGAGATCATCTCCGGTCACGCGGCGGTACCGCCGACGGTCATTTCCCGGACGAGCACGGTCGGCTGCCCCGACGAAACGGGAACGCTCTGGCCCTGCTTGCCGCACATCCCAGTCCAGGTATCGAAGTCGTTCCCGACCGCGTCGACCATGCGGAGCACGTCGGGCCCGTTGCCGACCAGCTGCGCGGCGCGGATCGGCCGGGTGATCTCTCCTTTTTCGATGAGGTATGCCTCGGTGATGCCGAAGACGAAGTCGCCGGTCGCCGGATCGACCTGCCCGCCACCGAGTTGTACGCAATAGATCCCGAAATCAACACTGCGGATGATCGCGTCGGGCTCGGTCGCGCCCTCGAGCAGGAACGTATTGGTCATGCGGGGCATGGGGAGGTGCCGATAGGTCTCGCGCCGTCCGTTGCCGCTCGGCGCGCGTCCCTCCTTTCGTGCCCGCACGATGTCCCACATGTAGTCAGTGAGGACGCCGTTGTCGATCAACACATTGCGCTGCGCGGGGTGGCCTTCGTCGTCGATTGCGAGTGTTCCCCACTCTTGGCCGTAGCCGCCGTCGTCGACGAGCGTGACGAGCGGTGACGCGACGGCTGCTCCGATCTGATCCTTGAACACCGACGCGTCCTTGAGGATGTGGTCGGCTTCGAGACCGTGACCGCATGCCTCGTGGAACAGCACCCCGCCCGCACCGCGTTTGAGCACGACGGGGATGCGCCCCGAAGGCGCCGGCACCGCTTCCAGCAGCGTGAGCGCGCGTTGCGCCGCCCGCCGGCCCACGTCCTCGGGGTCGATGCGGTCGAACAGCTCGAAGCCCATCGTGCGCCCGGGAGCCTCGTGCGCACTCTGCATTCCGGTGTCGCCGGTAGCGACGACCTGAACCGATATCCGGGTGCGGACCCGGTCGTCGTCGGCGAGCAGTCCGTCCGAGTTGGCGACGAGAATGCGGCGCCGGGCGTCGGCGTAGCCCGCCGCGACCGACGAGATGGCGCTCCCACCTTCGCGTGCCGCCGCGTCGGCGCGCGCGAGGACCTCGACCTTCCGGTGCTTGTCGACCGTCTCCGGTGCCACGACGCCTGCGTCGAGCGGATGTTCCGACCGGTCCGCCAGTCCGACCGTCCGGGATGCGCCGCCCGCACCCCGTGCGGCGCCGGCGGCCGCCTCGGCCGCGTTGCGGAGACCGGCCGGCGAAAGGTCGGCGGTGTGCGCGAAACCGGTCGTATCGCCGCGTACGACGCGCAACCCCGCGCCACGGTCGTGACCGGACACGAGCTCCTCGATGCGTCCGTCGTCGAAGCGTCCGCTCGACGAACGCCGGTCCTCGACGAAGACCTCCGCGAAATCGCCGCCACCCCGCAACGCGTGGTCGAGTGTTGCCTGCAACACGTCGTGATCGAGCAGCGAAACCGTCATATTTGCCTCGGTCATCGTCGATTCGCGCCAACATGCTCAGCCGGCGCCGAGCTGCCTATGGTAAGCGCATGGGGGTCGCGTCGGGTCTCTCCGCGTCCGTGACGATGAGGGTCGAACAAGACGACACCGCGCTCGCGGTCGGCAGCGGCGACGTTCCCGTGCTCGCAACGCCGCGCCTGGTCGCGCTCGTCGAGCAGGCGAGTATGAAGGCGCTCGGTACCCGGCTCGGACCCGACAAGACGTCGGTCGGGTACGAGGTGCAGCTCGCGCACCTGTCACCGACGCCCGTCGGCTCCGAAGTGACAGCCGAAGCGACCCTCGAGGGCATCGAGGGCCGGCGCCTCACCTTCCGGGTCGCGGTCACCGACGCACGCGGGCTCGTGGCGGCGGGCCGGATCACGCGGGTCGTCGTGGTGCGCGATCGCTTCATCGAACGGGCCCAGTCGGAGTCATGACCGAGCTGGTCGTAGAGCGTCTCGACGAGCATGCGGTCCTCACGCTGAACCGACCCGAGAAGCGCAACGCGTTGTCGGTGGCGTTGCGCGACCTGATCAGCGACGCGCTCGATTCGCTGGCGGCGGACGCGCAGATGAAGTGCGTCGTCCTCACCGGAGCCGGCGCGGTGTTCTGTTCGGGGTTCGATCTGAAGGAGTTCACGCGCGCGGCCGACGACGAAGCCTTCGGCCGCGAGCTGTGGGCGTCGAGCGATCGGTACCACGACCGGGTCCTGCGGTTCCCATTGCCGACCATCGCGGCGGTCAACGGGCCCGCGCTCGCGGGCGGCTTCGATCTCGCAATTCTGTGCGATATTCGTATCGCGTCCACGACCGCGCGCTTCGCCCACCCCGAGCGCACCTTCGGCGACGTCGTGTACGGACCACTGCACGATCTGGTCGGTGGTGCGGTCGCGCGGGAGCTGGCGATGGGCGGGCGCGAGCTCGACGCCCGCGAAGCCCTCGCCGTGCACGTCGTCGGTGAGGTGGTCGAACCGGAGGCGCTGCCGGCCGCGACGGATGCCGCGGTCGTGCGCGTGTGCGCGGCGCCGCGCGACGTGCTGCTCCGCACGAAGGCAAAGGCGCTCCGTCGCGCCGGGTTCGGCGCGGAGAGTCCGACGCTCGACCTGTGAACCCGTAGGCGATCGGCGGCACGATCACGCGAGGTTCGACGACCTCGGGTACGCGTCGGACGGGTCCGTGAGGACGTTCACCAGCGACACACCCGGCGTCGCGAACGCACGGTCGAGTGCCGGACCGAGATCTCCGGGCTGGTCGACGAGCTCGCCGTGACCGCCGAGTGCCTCGACGACCTTGTCGTAGCGAATCCCGGGCGACAGGTCGGCGACGACGTCGTAACCGAAGAGCGCTTGCATCGGATGCTTCTCGAGTCCCCAGATCCCGTTGTTGCCGACGATCGCGGTGACATTGACACCGTGGCGCACGAGCGACTCGAAGTCACCGAGCGCAAAGCCGATGGCGCCGTCGCCGAGCAGGAGGACGACCTGCCGCGCCGGATGCGCGACTCCGGCGGCGAGCGCGTAGCCCGGGCCCATGCCGAGACACCCGTACGGTCCCGGGTCGAGGAAGGTTCCCGGTTCGTAGCTCTCGACGAGCTTGCCCGCGTACGACACGAAGTCGCCGCCGTCGCCTATCACGATCGCGTCGCGATCGAGCCGGGCCTTCAGCTCGCCGTACACACGCGTCGGCTTGATCGGCGCCACATCCGCCTCCAGCGCAGGGAGCTCCGCCGCCCGCTGTTCCTGCTCGACTGCGCGCAGGCGGGCGATCCAGTCCTCGTGGGCGCCGGGGGGCGCGCCCGCGGCGGCGAGCGCCGAGAACGTCGTCGCCAGGTCGCCGGCCGTCGACGCCGCGAGCGTCGCGTGGGCCGCAATGTCGCTCGCGGCGTCGCAGAGGTGCACGACCCGCGCGTCGCCGAATCGACCGAACCCGAGCCGGAAGTCGAGAGGGGTCCCCGCGACGAGCACGAGATCGGCTTCCCGTAGGGCGGTCGACCGCGCCCGCGAGAACGCGAGCTCGTGATCAGCCGGGACCGTGCCGCGACCCATGCCGTTGACGAACACAGGCACGCGCGCCGACTCGGCGAACGCGCGCATCGCGTGCTCGGCATGGGCCCAGTACACGTCGCCTCCGGCAACCAGCACGGGGCGAGAGACGTGGCCGACGAGCGTGGAGACGCGGTCGAGCGCCGCGGGGTCGGGCGAGGCCCCCCGGAAGGTTTCGTCCCCTCCGACGTCCGGAATCGTGACCGACCCCGGACCGAACGCGTCGAGCGGAATATCGACGAACGTCGGACCGCGGTGGGGAGTGCGGGCCGCGCGGCACGCGGCATCGACTTCGGTGACGATCGACCCCGCCGAGGTCGCGGTCGCGGCGGTCTTCGTCACCGGAGCCACGATCGGGATGTGGTCGAGCTCCTGCAGCGAACCGGAACCCCAGCGTGCCTGCGGTGCGCGCCCGGCGAGCACGACGATCGGTGAACCGTTCATGCGCGCGGCCGTGAGCGCGCTCACACCGTTCGTGACTCCGGGACCGGCCGTGAGCGCTGCGCACCCGAGCCGCCGCGTCACCTTCGCGAATCCCTCCGCTGCAAAGGTCGCGCTCTGCTCGTGTCGAACGTCGACCAGCGCGAACCCGGCTTGCACCGCGCCGTCGTACAACACGAAGAGATGGCCGCCCGACAGCGTGAACATCGTGTCGACGCCGTGACGTTGCAGCACCTCGACGGCGAGCCGGCCGCCGTGCGCCTCCACGCCGAGCTACTTGGCCGGCGCGGGAACCGACGCGAGGAACTGCGACAGCGCGTCGATCCAGGCCGCCGGGTTCTCGAACTGGGGAGAGTGCCCGGCGTCGGGGATGATCGCCAACTGCGCGCCGTCGATCGTCGCGACCAGTTCGCGCAGCGGCTCGATGAACGGCTGATCCTGCTCTCCGACGATCGCGAGTGTCGGGACGCGAACCGCCGCGGCGAGCGCAGCGAGATCGTCGCTCTGATGTGCGAGCGCGCTCGCCATCGCGCCCCACATGATCTCCGAGAGATCCGCCCACTTCCTCTCGGTGAACTCGAGATACCCGGGACGGTCCGCCAGCGTGCGCTGGTAGGCCGGTGTCTCGAGCACGGGCGCCAGGTCGAGCAACTCTTTCAACGCCTCCTTGCCTCGAGTGAACGCGACCTCCGCGGCGGCATCCATCAACGCGGGATCAAATCCGGGGATCGGGCCGGCCGACGTGTCCATCATGATGAGCGCCTCGACGCGCGCGGGCTCTCGGATGGGAACGCGGCGACCCACCATCCCGCCCATCGAATGGCCCAACAGACGAAAGCGATCGAGGCCGCAGCCGTCGGCGACATCGAGGATGTCGGTCGCGAGGCGATCGATCGAGTAAGCCGCGGGATCGGTCGGCTTGTCGCTCGCGCCGTGACCCCGATGATCGAAGATCACGACGGTGTGATCGAGTGCGAGCGTGGGCACGTGGTCGGCGAAGTCTTCCTTCGCCCCGCCGAAGCCGTGCACGAGCATCAGACCGGGTCCTTCCCCCGCGATCTCGACCGCCAGGCTCACACCGTCGTTCGTCGTGATGCGCATCTGCCCATGCTCACGCAAAAGTGCCCACCTTCGCCAGACGCCATGGCGCGGCGGCTCACCCGAAACGCTCAATCTCGCCTCGTAGGATGGACCGGATGACCGAGGCTGTTCCGGTGCCTCGCCGGTCCGGATCGAGATGGAAGCTGGCTGCCCGGATCGCAGTGAGCGTGACGCTCCTGGCGCTGGTTGCCTGGAAGGCCTCCGACGTCGACAACGCGATCCCCGACCAACACAACGCGCTCACGCTCTCGCTCCTGGCGGCCGCGGTCGCGATGGCTCTGCTGGGGGTCGTCCTCTCGGCCTGGCGCTGGCAGCGTGTCCTGCTCCTGTTCGACGCGCGGATCCGGATCGGCACGCTGTTCTCTCACTACGTCGTCGGCCTGCTCGTCGGCAACGTATTGCCGTCGACCATCGGCGGCGACGTCGTCCGCATCGCGCGCGCGTCGAACACGATCGGCTCGTCGGAGGCATCGTTCGCGTCGGTGGCGCTGGAGAGGCTGACAGGATTCGTCGCGCTCCCGCTGCTCGTGTTCGCGGGCTTCGTCATCAGCCCGTCGCTCATCGACCATGCTCACGCGTGGATCGCCCTCTTGATCGCAGTCGTTGCGCTCGTGCTGCTGCTCCTCATCCTGGTCGCCGCCGGCCATCCGCGGCTCGCGGGGCGGTTCGCGGAACGCGAGAGTTGGGCGCGGTTCGTCGGTGCCGTCCATCTGGGCGTCGGCCGCCTACGCCACGAGCCGGGTCAGATCGCTCCGATCCTCGGCACATCGATCGTGTTCCAGCTCTCGCAGGTCGCGATGTTCGGGCTGATCTTCCGCGCGCTCGCTCTCGACGTGCCCGTAGCCGCGGTGGTCGCCTTCACCCCCGCCGTGCTCATGCTGCAGGTCCTGCCCATCTCGTTCAGTGGTGTCGGAGTACGCGAGGCCGCGTTGCTACTGTTCTTCCACTCGTTCGGGGTGAGCGCCACGCAGGCCGGCGCGGCCGGACTCCTGTGGTGGGGATGCATGATCGCTGTCAGCATGCTCGGGGCGCCGGCGTTCGCGGTCGGGCAGCGGTCTTCATCCGCGGCGAACTCGAAGGAATCCGTGTGAGCACAGAAGTCCGGCGGCGGTCTCGCTTGAGCGGCGGACGGATGCTCTCGGACGGCCATGTCCTCTACTGGTGGGTGGAGCTGCTCGCGATTCTCATCTTCTATGTCGTGTACTCGGCGATCCGGAACCTTCACGGCAACGCGCTCGCACCGCCGCACGCGTTCGATCATGCCCACCAGATCATGTCCTTGGAGCGCGATCTCGGCATCTTCCACGAACAGACGCTTCAGTCCTGGGCGCTCCACTTCCGGCCACTGATCATCTCGGCGAACTATTACTACGGGTCGCTGCATTTCATCGTCACGATCTTCGCCGGCGTCTATCTCTACCGGCACTACACCGACGACTATCCCCGCTTCCGCAACACTCTCGCGATCACTACCGCGCTGGCACTCATCGGCTTCACGCTCTACCCGCTGGCGCCGCCGCGCATGTTCGCGAACCTGGGATTCGTCGACACGCTGATGAAGGATCCGGCGTTCTGGTCGTTCAACTCCGGAGGCGCACAGACCATCTCGAACCAGTTCGCGGCGATGCCGAGCGTCCACATCGCGTGGTCAACCTGGTGCGCGCTCGCGCTCGGACCGAGACTGAAGAACAAGACGGCTCGGGCCTTGGCCTGGGCTTACCCGGTGGTCACGTTCGTGGTGATCGTCATCACTGCGAACCACTACATCCTCGACGCCGTGGGCGGCTTGGTGATCCTCGCCGCGGGCTGGTTCCTCTCCTCGATCTTCACCCGGGCCGGGCGTACACCCCGTTCCGGCGCAGTGCCGCTGCCCACGGGAGGCTGAACCGAAGCTCGCTAGCCTGCCCGGCTCGTGACCGACCGCTACGACCTCGACCACGTCGCACTGGCGGCACCCGACACCGCGGACGCGCTGCGCTTTCTCACCGGTGAGCTCGGTGGAACCATCCTGTTCGGAGGTCAGGGCGTCGGCTTCCGTCCGATGCAGGTCTGGCTCGGCTCACGTTCCGGTGACGGTATGCCGGTCGAGCTCCTCGAGCCGTGGGCGGTCGAGCAGAACGACTTCCTCGAGCGATTCGTCGCCCGGCACGGTGCCGGTCCGCATCACCTCACCTTCAAGGTCCCCGACCTGGCCGACGCAGTCGCGCGCGTGCGCGGTGCGGGCTTCCATCCGGTGAACATCGACGTCTCGGATCCCGCGTGGAAAGAGGCGTTCCTCATGCCGAGAGAAGCCCACGGCACAGTCGTGCAACTCGCGGAGTCTCACGGGCACCCCGAGACGCGCGCCGAGCTGCTCGACCACGTCGCGCGCTTCGGGCCCGACGTGCATCCTCGGTGGTGGGTCGAACCGGCGCGGCCACACGGGCATGGCACCCTGCGGCGTGTCGTCCTGCGCACGCCGTCGATCCCCTCCGCGCTCGGGTTCTTCGCGGGCGTGCTGCAGGGCGACGTCGAACACGAGACCGACGACTCCGCCGATCTCGTGTGGCCGCGTGGTGGACGGATCCGCCTGGAACAGCGAGACGACATGGCGCCGGGTGTCGACCGCCTCGAGGTCATCGGACTCGCGTCGGGACGCACGATTGCCGGCACGCGGTTCACCCCGACCGAGCGATAGACGTCACGATCTTCCCGTTGGCCCCCGGGAGCCCCTCGTCGCGCACGATGCGGCGTACTGCGTCGCGTACGGCCTGATCGGCCAGCGAGAGCTGAACGCCGCGCGCGGTGACGAGCGCGAGCCGGCGGGGAGGCATGTGCGCGATGCGGAGCTGGCGCACTCCCGCGTGATCGCGCGCCACCGCGGTCTCCGGGAGGATGGAGACACCGACGCCCGCGCCGACGAGATCGGCGATGAGCCGGATTCCTTCGACCTCGATCGGGACCCGAAGCTCGACGCGTTCCGCGTGCGCCGCGCTCTCCACCTCGTCGCGCAGCGGGTTGCCGGCGGGCGGCAGGATCAATGTCTTCGTCGAGAGCTCCGAGAGCGGGATCGGCTCACGGGCGTGCGGCACGAGAGACGACGGCACCAGCGCGACGAGGTCTTCGTCGTGGAGGTGCTCCACTTGCAGGCGAGGATCGGTTACGGGTTCGGTGACGACCGCGCTCGCGAGCTGGCGCTCGGCGACCTCGACCGCGAGTCGTTCCGACGCGCCCTCGGTGAGCCGCAGCGACAGGCCCGGTGAGTTCTTGCGCATCTCCGCGACGACCATCGGCACGAGCAAACGGCTGACCGTTCCGACGACACCGAGGGTCGCGTGCCCGGTCTCCAGCCCTTGGAGCATCGACAGGTCCTTGTGCATGGCCTCGATCTCGCTGCGGATCGCACGCGCCCGCTCGATGGCCCGCTCCCCGAACTCGGTCGGGACCGTGGCGCGCCGGCCGCGCACGAGCAGCTGGACGCCGAGCTCGGCCTCGAGCTGGCGGACGTGTTCGGACACGTTCGACTGGACGGTCCGGAGCTGGTCGGCAGCGGCGGTGAAGCTGCCGGATTCGGCGACGGCGAGCAATGCTTCGAGCTGGCGCAGGTCCACGAGCAGGGGTTCCTTCCGGTATCGGCCCGATGCGCTCGGGCGGAGATATCGCTCTCGCCGATCGATACTATCGTTTCCACGTCTTTGACAGATGGTCTTGTGATCGGCTTCACTAGAACCGTTCGAACGGAGCTCGAGGAGCCGGTGTCCCCCCGCCTGGCTCCTCGGCTCCGTCATCCACGGTCGTGAAGGGGAGCCCATGACCGCCGAAATGACTGCCAACTTCATTTTCACGGGGCCGTTGACGTGGACGGCCGAGGCCTCGTGCCAGGGTCAGACCCGACTCTTCTTCGCGCCGGCCGGCGAACGCCCCGAGGCCCGTGTCGTGCGCGAGTCGCAGGCGCGCGGGGTGTGCTCCTCGTGTCCCGCGCTGCGGGAGTGCCGCGACTGGGCCCGCTCGAATCGTGAGTACGGATTCTGGGGTGGAGAGTCCGAAGAAGAGCGGGCCGCCGCCGGGTTCCGCGTCGACATGCCGGTCGGCCGGGTCGCGCGTTATCCGCGCGGCAACGGCGAACCGGTCGCACCGCGCGCGTCGCGCATCGCCTAGCCGGCTTCGGCACGGTCGTCCCGGTCCCGCGCTCGTCCCAACCGCCGTCGGAGCAGGGGCCCCGCAGCGACACCGGTATGTAACCTCCCGCTCGTGACGGATGCGCCGCCCGGAGTCGATCCCGAACGACTGCGGCCGTGGTTCGCAGCGCACGTCGAGGGCGCGAACGGCGGCGCACTGCAGGCCTCGCTGATATCCGGCGGCCGATCGAATCTCACGTACGCGATCAGTGACGGGACGACCCAATGGGTCCTCCGCCGCCCGCCGCTCGGCCACGTGTTGCCGACTGCGCACGACATGGCGCGCGAGTACAAGGTGCTGACCGCGCTCGCGCCGACCGCGGTACCGGTTCCGAAGACGAACGCGTTCTGCGACGACGTCACGGTGAACGACGCTCCCTTCTACGTCATGCAGCTCGTCGACGGACAGATCCTGCGGACGGCGGCCGACATCGCGGCACTCTCGCGCGACGAGGCCCGGCGTTGCTCGGAGGTGCTCATCGACGTCCTCGCCGCGATCCACGCAGTCGATTACGACGCGGTCGGTCTGAGCGACTTCGGGCGGCCCGACGGCTACGTCGAGCGGCAGGTTCGCCGGTGGGGCGAGCAGTGGGAGCGATCGAAGACCCGCGAGCTCCCGGCGATCGACGAGCTGGCGCGCCGCCTGCGCGCCGCGATTCCGCAGTCGCCGCCGCCGACGATCGTGCACGGCGACTACCGCCTCGACAACACGATGCTCGCGCCCGACGACCCCGGCAAGATCGTCGCGGTCCTCGACTGGGAGATGGCCACCCTCGGCGATCCGCTCGCCGACCTCGGGTTGTACCTCCTTTACTACGTGCGCGACGACGCCCAGGCGGGCAACGTCGGGGCGACGATCTCGCCCGAGGCCGGGTTCATGTCGCGCGACGACGTCGTCGAGCGGTACGCGCGGCAGTCGGGCCGCGACGTGAGCCATCTCGACTTCTACGAAGCGCTGGCTGCATACAAGCTCGCGATCATCCTCGAGGGCATACACGCACGCTTCTTGATGGGCAAGACGGTCGGCGAGGGATTCGACCACATCGGCTCGCTCGTCGAGGTCATGGTGCAGGGAGCGCTCGATCAGTGCTCGCGGTCGTCGATCGCGGCGCTGCGCGGCTGACGATTCATTCGCGGCCGCGGCCGGTCAATCGGAGGTTCTCGTCATGGGTGTGATGGACGGCGTGAAGGTGCTGGAAGTTGCCGAGCACGGCTTCGTGCCGTCGGCGGCCGCGATCCTCGCCGAATGGGGCGCGGACGTGGTGAAGGTGGAGCGGCCGACGGGTGACCCGCTGCGCCAGATCATGGCGATGGGTTTCGTCACCGACACCGGCGACTTCAACTTCTTGTTCGAGCAGTTCAACCGGAACAAGCGCGGGGTCGCGATCGACCTCCGCAATCCCGACGGCCGGGCCGCATTGAACCGGTTGATCGGTTGGGCGGACGTCTTCATCACGAACTTCCTGCCGTCGGCGCGAACCAAGCTCGCGCTGAACCCGGACGACATCTGGGCGTTGAACGCGCGCTGCATATACGCCATCGGTTCGGGTCAGGGCCTCGAGGGCCCGGACGCCGACCAAGGCGGCTTCGACGCGGTGTCGTACTGGGCGCGCGGTGGGCTCGCCCACATGCTCACACCGCAAGGTGGTCAACTCGTGCAGCCGCGCGGCGCGCTGGGCGACGCACCGAGCGGCGCGTATCTCGCCGGCGGCGTCGCGGCCGCACTGTTCAAGCGCGAGCGAACGGGCGAGGCGACCGTCGTCGACGTGTCGCTGCTCGGCGCCGCGGTGTGGACCCTCTCGAACGACCTGGTCCCGACCACGATCCTCGGCGTCGAGCCACCGCGGCACGTGGCCGGCAAGAGTCTGAGCAGTGTGCTGGTCGGATCGTTTCGCACCGCGGACGAACGTTGGATCAGCCTCAACATGCTCGATCCCGACCGGCACTGGGAGCCGACGTGCCGCGCCCTCGGTCTCGAAGAGCTCCTCGACGAACCTGAATACGCGACCGCGGCCGACCGAATGCAGCGCGCACCGGTGCTCTACCCGATCTTCGTCGAGCGCGTCGGATCGCTCACGCTCGCCGAGCTGAAGGAACGGCTTTCCGCGTACGACACGATCTATTCGTCGATCGCGTCGCCGGTCGAGGTGATCGACGATCCCCAAGTGCACGCGAACGGCTACATGGCGCGCCATCCCGACCATCCGCGCGCGCGGTTGTCGTCGTCACCGATGCAGTTCGACGGGCGGGGTCTCGAGATCCGCCGGCCGGCACCGACGATCGGTGAGCACACCGACGAGGTGTTCCGCGAACTGGGCACGGACGAATCGGAGCTCCGTCGGCTACGAGCGACGGGAGCGGTCGCATGAGGACTCCCGTACCGCGCCCGCGTGTCATCTGGGGTGTCGGCCTCAACTATCGCGATCACGCGGCGGAGACAGGGCGCCCGCTGCCCGACGCGCCGACTCTGTTCGTGAAGTCGCCGAGCTCGGTCATCGCGCCGGGCGACCCGATCGTCGTACCGCGGCACGTGACGCAACCCGACTACGAAGGCGAGCTCGCAGTGGTCATCGGACAACGAGCGCGCGACGTTCGCGAGCAGGACGCGCTCGACGTCATCGCCGGCGTCACGATCGGCCACGACGTCTCCGCGCGTGACCACCAGTACACGACGGGTCAGTGGAGTTGGTCGAAGTCCTTCGACACTTTCTGCCCCCTCGGACCGGAAGTCGTCTCGCTCGACGAGATCGATCTGGCCGCGGGCCTCGCGATCGAGACACGCGTCAGCGGTGAGGTACTGCAGTCTTCGAATACGTCACGGCTCGTGTTCGGTGTCCCGTATCTCATTGCGTGGATCAGTCAGGGCTGCACGCTGGAGCCCGGCGATGTCATCCTCACCGGGACGCCGGCCGGGGTCGGCGCGGCCCGCCAACCGCCGCGGTGGCTCGTGGACGGTGATGTCGTCGATATCACGATCGAGGGTCTCGGCACGCTGAGCAACCCGGTAGTACGACGCGAGGGCGCGCCGGGAAGCGGGACGTAAGGTGAGCGCGTGACCGTGCGCTGGAATGCCCAACCGTCGCTGCAGCGACCGGCGATGATTGCCGCGTTCTCGGGTTGGAACGACGCGGCCGACGCCGCGTCGGACGCGGTCCGCTGGCTCAGCCGCGCCAGCGGCGCGCGACCGTTCGCTGCCCTCGACATCGAGGAGTATCTCGATTTCCAAGCCGCGCGCCCGACGGTCGAGCTGGTCGACGGCATCGTCCGCACTGTGAGTTGGCCGTCGCTCGCACTGTCGGCGGGTTCGCTCCCTGCGGGTGGGCGCGACCTCGTGCTCCTACTCGGTGTCGAGCCGAATCTGCGGTGGCGGTCGTTCTGCGACGACGTGATCGGAGTCGCGCGCACGACGAACTGCGAGATCGTCGTCACGCTCGGCGCGCTGCTCGGCGACACACCCCACACGCGGCCGATCAAGTGCACCGGGTCGGCGACCGACGAGGTGCTCGCGGCTCGTCTGGGAATGCAACGATCGCGTTACGAAGGCCCGACCGGCATTGTCGGCGTGTTACATGACGCGGTGCGGCGCGCCGGGTTCGCGTCCGCGTCGATCTGGGCTCCCGTTCCGCACTACGTCGCGACTCCTCCGAATCCGAAGGCGACCCGCGCGTTACTCGACCACCTCGGCAACCTGCTGGACCTTGGCCTCGACCTCACCGATCTCGACATCGCGGCGAGCGCGTGGGAGCGTTCCGTGTCAGAGGTCGTCGGCGGCGATGCCGACGTGCAGTCGTACGTCGAACGGCTGGAGGTGCGCTACGACACCGCCGACGACGGACCCGGCTGGCGCGAGAGCGACGACGAGATCGCGGTGGACGACGACGACGATGATGACGACGACGACTGGTTCGACGAAGACGAGTTGCCGTCGGGTGAATCGCTCGCCGAGGACTTCGAGCGCTATCTACGCGATCAGCCCGACGAATGACCCGACACCGGCGTGGACCCGTCACGGCCACCAGGGATGTGAATTCGGCTTCGGCCTTTTCGGCAGCTGCTTGACAGTCGTCGGCGTGGTCGAGCTCGACTGCCACGGCCACGATGGCTGGTACGGCACCGTTCGGTGACCCACCGTAGAGCTGCCGTTCCACGGCCAGGTCGGCGCGCCCGAGTTCTGGGACGGGACGTGCGCCCACGGGGGCCCGGCCAACTGACTGTTGCCTGAATGCGACGGATCGGCGCCCGGCTTGCCGTGGCGCTTGGCCACCGTCGTCGGCGGGCGCACCGGCGGCTTCGGCTTGTGTGCTGTCGTCGGCGGAGACGCCGGCCGGCTCGTCGAGGTCGCGGCGACTCCGTTCACGCCGTCGTTCCCGCCGGTGCCCGCAGTCGCACCGGGCACGTTCGCGGCGGGCGGGTTAGTGCTCGACGACGTCGTCGCGGGTGGCCGCGAACTGACGTGAACGACCTTGGGCGGGCGGTGCAGCCCCGTCGCGTCCGGCAACTCGATCCCGATCGATCGTCCCGTCGCGGCGACGACGCTCTGCACCGGTCCGGGAAGTGCGCCCGCCGCGGCCAACCCTCCGACCAACGGCACCAGCCCGACACACGTTCCCGCCGCCAGCCGCAACGGCATCCGCAAGAACGCGGCCGACCGGTCGCTCTCGCCACCTTCGTTCGCAAGTGCGTCGAGGAGAGCAGGCAGACCGGTCGTGTCGATGTCGAGCGGTTCGTCGGTATGCGCGCAGATCGTGCGCAGCAGCGCCGAGCCCTCCGTCGGGGGAATGAACTCGACCCGACCGCGCTCGAGGTCGATCGTCTCCGAACCGAACACGAGCCAATCGATCTCGGCATTGTCGTCGGATCGGAGTGTGCGCTCGATCTCGCGGGCCGGCATCGGCCGGCCGAAGAGGAACCCCTGCATCTTCGTGCAGCCCTGCGCGACGAGGAAGTCGACCTGCTGTTCCGTTTCCACGCCCTCCGCAACGACGTCGAGGTCGAGTCGTTCGGCAAGTCCGATGATCGCGTCGATGATCGGGGAGATGTCTTCGTCGGTACGGAGTCCCGACACGAACGACTGGTCGATCTTGAGGCTGTCGATCGACATGTCGGCCAGGTAGCGAAGACCCGAGAACCCCGTACCGAAGTCGTCGATCGCGCAACGCACGCCCATCTCGCGCAACTCGGAGAGCTCGACCGCGGCCTGGTCGATGTCGCGCATGAAGATCGACTCGGTGATCTCGATCTCGAGGATCCCCGGCGGTATCTCGTGGCGCGTGAGCTTTGCCCGCACCGCTGCGGCGAATCCGTCCGTCGCGAAGTGCCGGGCCGAGATGTTCACAGCAATCGTCCGGGGCCGGATGCCTTGGTCGAGCCAGCGTCGGGCCTGCGCGCAGGCCTCTTCGAGCACGAACTCTCCGAGCGCAATGACGAGGTTGCTCTCCTCGGCGACCGGGACGAAGACGTCCGGTGGGATCATTCCGATCTTGGGGTGCGGCCAGCGCGCAAGGGCTTCGAGGCCGAAGATGCGGCCTGTCTTCATGTCGAGCTGCGGTTGGAAGTGCAGCTCGAGCGCGCGGCGTTCGAGCGCGTGCCTCAGGCCGGACTCCACCGACAGCTTCGTTTGCGCGCGGATCGCGAGCCCGGGCGTGTAGAACTCGTAGGAGTCTCGACCGCGCGCCTTCGCCCGGTACATCGCGATGTCAGCGTTCTTCAACAGTGATTCGAGATCGTCGCCGTCGTCCGGGAACAGCGCGACGCCCAGACTCGTCCTCGTGTGCAGTTCGCGCCCGCCGACCGGGAAGGGCCGCGCGAACAGGTCGACGATTCCCCGCGCCAGCTCGGCGACCTCGTCGCTGCTCTGGACGTCGCCCACGAGCACGGTGAACTCGTCTCCGCCGAACCGCGCGACGGTGTCGACCTCTCGCACGACGGCACTGAGGCGCTTCGCGACGCCCTGAAGCAGTTGATTGCCGACGGCGTGACCGAGACCGTCGTTGATGGCCTTGAACCGGTCGAGGTCGAGGAAGAGCACCGCGGTTTTCGTGCCGTCGCGTCGCGCGTCGCGGAACGCGGCCTCGGCGCGGTCCTCGAACAGCCTCCGGTTGGGGAGGCCGGTCAGCTCGTCGTGCTGGGCGCGGTACTCCGCCCGGGCGCGGCCACGAATCTGCCGGACGAGGTAGCCGACGAGCAACAGGGGCAAGAGCGCGGAACAGGCCACGAGCGCGGTGAGACCGGGCGACTGTCGCGTCGTCGGGAGGATCAGGAGCGCGACCGGCGCGACGATCGCGACGGCGAGGTGGGCCCCGAGCTTGACCACACCGAAGCGGGTCGGCGTCACCTCGGCGGGAGCAAAGTTCTCCCGCATCGAAGGATGCAGCGCGGAGACACCCCACAGGCAGTACGCGCACAACGTGAACCCGACGAGCTGCCCGCGGTTGACTGACCCTCCCGCGGATGCGGTGCCGACGAAGATCGCGTCGGCCAGGAGAAGCCCGACGAAGGAGGCGCCGAGGAGCCGGTAGCCGACGACCTGCTCGGGCGTGAGATACAGCAGCCGGCCGGTCAGCCAGACCACGAGCACCCATGCGAAGACCGGCACGAGCGACGTCGCAACGTGCTCCATGTGTTGCGCGGCGGTCCACGCCCAGGCGACGTAGGTGCAGGCGGCCGCGATGATCGCGCCTTCGAGGACGATGTCTCCCGCGCCACCGGCGACCCGGCTCGCGAGCAGGCGGACCACCCCGGCGGCCGCCAGGCCCGCGCTCACAACCTCGACCAGACGCAGACCCAGGGCCGCGTCGCCGTGAATCCCGGTGATCGCGGTCCACATCGTGCTGATCGTGAGGAGCGTCAGCGCGAGTCCGAGCAGGACCCACGCCTTGCGCCACTGCGCGCCGTGGCCGCGGCCGTTGATCACGAAGCCCGCGATCATCGATCCGACGGCGACGACGGTGGTGACTGCGGTCATCGCAACCGGCCAAGCCGCGGCGAGTCGTGTGACGAGCCCGACCGCAAGCAGTATCGCGACGCACAGCGCACCACGCGATGCGAAGCGTCCGGCTCTCGACGAACTCAACGAACGAACCACGAAGCTCCCATCCACCAGATCAGCTTCGAGGACGCCGGGTTCGCCACTCGCTCCCCACCACCCAGGCGACCATGTTGCAGGCGATGGTTCAACGCTTCGTCCACCGTCTTTCCGCGACGGTGAAGCGCTATCGGCCGGGCGCGCATTTCGCTTGAACGCGCGCCGGATGTGAGCCGCCGATCGCAGCGACTTGCGACGAAAGTCACACCGGCAGCGAGCACACCGGCAGCGGCGCCTACCGGCGAGCGGCGCGCACGAGCAGGCGGCCCCCGCGGGCGCGCGCCGACAGATCGGCCGCGTCGCCGACGGAGACGGGTGTCCATCCCGCCTCCTCGAGCCATTCGAGCGCGAGCGTGGCCGGCGGAACCGTGAGCACGGGTTCGCCCGATTCGGCGAGGGCGCGCTCGCGATCGCGCTCATGTTCGGTGGGCTCACGATCGCGCGTGGAGATGCTGACCGCCAGCTCCGAATCCGGCGCCGCCCGCGCCGCGACGACCCGCAGAAGCTCGCGGTACGACCTCTCGGGCAGGTAGCGGAGCACGCCCTCGCACACGAACTGTGTCCGCCGGCGCGGGCGGTGGCCGGCGGCGTCGAGCGCGTCGTCGAGGCCGGATTCGGTGAAATCGGCGGGCACGAAGACGATGCCCTCGTCCGAAGCGCCGATCTCGCGCAGGCGGCGTCTCTTGTCGGTCTGCGTCGCGGGATGATCGACCTCGAAGAACGTCACGCCCGGGGTGCGATACCGCAAGGCGCGGCCGTCGTAGCCGGCTCCGAGCACGATGATCTGGTCGACGCCCTCGCGGAGCGCCCGCAGCACAGCCGCGTCGAAGAACTGGGTCCGCGCCGACAGGTAGGCGAGGAAGTCGGAATCGCCGCCACCACGCCGCTCCCGGCGCTCGGCGTCGAGCCCCTCTGCGAGGCTCGCGATGAGACGATCGTCGGCTGCGGCGTCACCTGTCGACCATTCCGGACGATCAACCCTCGAACGCGCCAGCGCCACGCCCCGAGCGGTCAGCGACGCTTCATCGGAGCGCACGGTTCAATCACATCACATCTGCCGGACGCGCTCCCGTAGCACGCTCGGCTCCGCGACCTTCTGCCATACCGAGACGTGACTCCGGCTCTCACTCGTGAACGGCTCACGGTCCCAGTCGCTCCAGCGCTCACGCAAGGTCATTCCCGCGAGCCGCGCCATCAGGTCGAGCTCGGAAGGCCAGACGTACCGGAAGGGCGCCGAAAACGTCTCGAGCGCGCCGTCGACGACCCAATAGTGGTGACAGAGCGCGATCTGGGTCGCGACGTCGTATTCCTCGAAGCCGAGATGGGCGGGGGTGACGGTAAACGCGTGAATGGTCTCGCCGGGCGGCAGACGCCGAAGCTCCGGGATGTAGTTCTCGATGACGAACCGACCGCCCGGTGCCAGGTGCGAGGCGGCGTTGCAGAAACACGCAACCTGTTCGTCCTGCGAGGTCAGGTTCGTGATCGTGTTGCGTACGAGGTACACAAGGTCGAACAACGCGCCGACCGGCGTCGTCGCGAAGTCGCCGACGGTCACGCCGATCTGGTCCGCGCCGGGCTCCGTCTGCAGCCGCGCGGCCATCGCGGCCGACAGTTCGATCCCGTGGACGCGTACACCCCGCCGGCTCAGGGGCAACGCGATGCGACCCGTGCCGATGCCGAACTCGAGGGCGGCGCCCG
>Ga0335085_10003558_pt1 | contig 26803 bp, 24 predicted proteins | sample Lox_Sample_45_FD_206712 | JGI IMG/M metagenome (GOLD analysis project Ga0335085, IMG submission 206712) | Soil microbial communities from Loxahatchee National Wildlife Refuge, Florida, United States - Lox_Sample_4.5 | ecosystem: Environmental > Terrestrial > Soil > Wetlands | place: USA...
CGGCGTGCTGGTCCGCGACCGCTCCAGCGATCCCGGCTGCGACGGCCGCGTGCGCATCACCATCGGAACGCGCGCACAGATGCGGCAGGCCGTGATGGCACTGAACAACGCGATGGCCACACTGCGGGCAGAAGGCGGGAAACGATGACAGCGAAGAAAGTCAAATCACAGAAGCCGGGTGCTCCCGGTCCCTCGCACCTGGGGACCGGGGAAACCAAAAGCGCAGGAAAACGGCAAGCGACGGTCGTCCGCAACACCAATGAGACGCGCATTGAGATCGAGTTGACCATCGAGGGACACGGCCAGTACAAGATAACGACCGGCATCCGCTTCTTCGATCACATGCTGGAGCTGTTCACGCGCCACGGCGCATTCGATCTGAATCTGAAGTGCGTTGGCGATCTCGATGTCGATCAGCACCACACCGTGGAAGATGTGGGTATCGCGCTCGGTGAGGCGTTTGACCGCGCGCTCGGCGACAAGCGCGGGATTCTGCGCGCAGGCTACTTTGTGATGCCGATGGATGAAACGCTCGCCATTGCAGCCGTCGATTTGAGCGGCCGCGCGGCCTTCGCGGTCGATACAAAAGTGCGCACGCGGATGGTCGGCGACTTGCAAACCGAGTTGGTCACCGACTTTTTTGAAGGTTTCGCGCGTGGCGCGCGGGCGAACGTGCACGTGAAGACGATGTATGGCCGCTCCAACCACCACAAAATCGAAGCCATCTTCAAGGCCTTCGCACGAGCGCTGCGCGTCGCCGGCTCGCGCGACAAGCAGTTGGGCAAAATGTTGCCGAGCACGAAAGGCCTGCTCTGAATGCGCTTCCTAACTCCGCCAGCTCCGCGAGCACCGCTAACTCCGCTTTCCTGAGGCCCCATGCGCGTCACGGTCATCGACTACAAAGCCGGCAACCTCACCTCGGTGCTCAAGACGCTCAAACATCTGGGTGTGGAGACTGTCGTTACCGACGGCGATCTCAAGCTCGTCGAGTCGGCCGAGCGCATCGTCCTTCCCGGAGTCGGGCATTTCGCGGCAACGGAACGGCTGGACAAGACCGGGCTCACCGGTGCAATTCGGGCCGCGATTGCGCGCGGCGTGCCTTTCCTCGGCATCTGCGTCGGCATGCAATGGCTCTATGCGGGGTCGACCGAAGCGCCTAATCAGCCGGGACTCGGGCATTTTCCGGAATCCTGCACACGCTTCGCCGAAAGCCAGGAAAAAGTTCCCCACGTCGGCTGGAATTCCCTCGAAGTGCGGCCGAAAAACGGAATCGCCCCAAATTTAATGGCCGGCGTTGAGCCCGGCGAGTTCGTTTACTTCACGCATTCTTACAAGGGCCCGGTCACGCCCGACACCGCCGCAGTCACTCAATATATTGAGCCCTTCGCCGCAGCCGTCGAGCGCGCAAACGTGATGGGCGTGCAGTTTCACCCGGAAAAATCCGGCGACACCGGCCTGAAAATCCTGCGCAACTTCCTGGAGTTTGCAAGATGAGGTTCGAATTCACAGTAACGCTTGAGGATTACAAGGCTGCGCTGCGGCTTCATCGGCGGCCCAAACTCAGCCGACGAATCTTTCCATGGATCGGGCCGCTGCTTTTTTTGGTCAGCGTCGCCCTTTTCGTCGGCGGGAGCCTCATTGGAAATCATGAGGTGCTTCTGCAAGCGCTCGTGTTAGCGGTTTGGTCGTTACTTGCGACGATTGCATTCCCCCTCCTTCGATTGGTACTGACGCGCCGGGGTTACAAGCGAATGTTTCCGCCAACCCGCGTCGGACGCACCAGCACAATTGAGATTGACGATCAGAGAATCATCGAAGAGAATCCGGGAACCGAGGAAATAAGGCTACCGTGGACCGGTGTCATGGGCTTCACACAGAACGATAAGGTCACACTAATCTATATCAACGCCTGTCGATTCTTTCTTTTTCCGACCTCCGCGCTCTCTTCCGCCCAAAGGGTCGAGCTCAACGAGCTCGTCGCCCGCTACGTGGTGAAAAGCTAGATATGCTGACCAAACGCATCATCGCCTGCCTCGACGTGCACGCCGGCCGCGTGGTCAAGGGCGTGCAGTTTGTCGATCTCGTCGATGCGGGCGATCCGGCCACGCAGGCTGCCCGCCACGCGCGCGAAGGCGCCGATGAAATCGTTCTGCTCGACATCACGGCCACTCACGAAGGCCGCCAAACCCTGCTCGAAACAGTTCGCCGCACGGCACGGGAATTGTTCGTCCCATTTTGCGTGGGCGGTGGCATTCGCTCCGCGCAGGATGCCGAACAGGTGTTTGAGGCAGGCGCGGACAAGGTGAGCATCAACTCCGCTGCGCTGGCCGACCCCGCACTCATCAGCGCAATCGGCGCGAGGTTCGGCGCGCAGGCCGTCGTCGTCGCCATCGACGCGCGCCGCGATCCCGCGGCCGCCGATCCCGTGCGTCACGCGCAAGTTTTTGTGCAAGGCGGCCGGCGTCCCATCGGCCGAACCGTCGTCGAATGGGCGCGCGAAGCCGAGCAGCGCGGCGCGGGCGAGATTCTTCTCACCTCAATGGACTCCGACGGAACTCGCGCCGGCTTCGATTGCGAGCTCACCGCTGCCGTCAGCGAATCCGTCAGCATTCCCGTGATCGCCTCCGGCGGCGCCGGAACCGTGGCCCACTTTGCCGATGTGTTTGGCCGCGGCAAAGCCGACGCAGCGCTCGCCGCCAGCATCTTTCACTTCGGCATCTCCACTTCACGTTCGCTCAAACAAGAGCTGGCGCAAAACGGCGTTCCGGTGAGGCTGCCATGCTGATTCCTTCAATTGACCTGATGGGCGGCCGCATCGTCCAGCTTGTGCAAGGCGAAAAGCTGCGCCTGGCTTTCGACGATTTTGAATATTGGATCGAGCGCTTCTCGCGCTTCCCCCTTGTACAACTCATTGACCTGGACGCGGCGATGCGCCAGGGCGACAACTCCGCGCTCGTCGAGCAGATCTCCGAGCGGCTACCGGTGCAAGCTGGCGGCGGCATCCACACGATCGAGCGCGCCAGGCAAGTTCTCAACGCCGGAGCCAGGCGCGTCATCATCGGTTCGGCGCTTTTCTCAGTGGAAGGCGCAGTCAACACAAGCTTCGCCGCCGAGCTCGCGTCGGCCGTCGGTTCCGAGAAAGTCGTCGCCGGCATCGACACCAAAAACGGCCGCATCGCCGTGAAGGGTTGGAAGGCACAGGTTGCTCTCACGCCAGACGACGCAATCCCGCAGCTTGAGCCCCACGTTGCAGCATTTCTCTACACGCACGTGGATACAGAAGGAACGATGCAGGGCTTTCCCATTGAAGCCGCGGCGCGTTTGCGCAAACTCACGCAGCGGCAACTGATCGTCGCAGGCGGCATTCGCAATCAGCAGGAAGTCGATGCGCTCCACGCGCTGGGCGCCGATGCGGTGGTGGGCATGGCCGTTTATACCGAGCTGCTCGCCATCTGATCTTTGCCGCCTTCCGCGCCTTCGCGTTGCAAAAGGCAGGGTGAAGAGCAAGCGCCGACCTGCACCTCACACTGAATCCACAATCTTCTCGGAATCGCCGACCGCGCTGTTCGTCTCAACGCGCGTCGCGCGAAGCAGCCGCGCAATCTGCTTCAGGTGTAGTTGCACGGCGTAGGCGCGCAAAATCTCTGCCTGCTCAAACGCGAAACCGGTGTGGCGGACCTCATCCATGCGGGCCTCCAGGTCGGCAATGTCCTGCTCAATGTTGATTCCCGGCGCCGGCACGCGGAAGCTCCACTTGTGAATGCAGCCCGCCACGTAATGAAAACCGGTGCGAATGTCGACGGCAAGATGCGAGAGCGCCGGCTCCAGCTGCTGCGCATACCGGTCCTCGTGGCTGTCTTTCACCGCCAGCTCGAGCGCCACGAGCGCGTCATACAGCGAGCGCCCAAACTGCGAAAGCATGCTGAGACCTTCACGCCATCCGGGGCCGCTCGGCTCGTTGCGCGCAGCTTCAAGCAGCTGGCTGTTGCCGCGCAGCAGCGCCAGCGCATCGTCGCGCAGCGCGGGCACATTTTGCGACGGCGCCCCGCGAAAGCCCTCGAGAATCGCCTCGAACAAGCTGCCAAGCAGGAGAAATTCCTGCGCCAGGCCGTCACGCAGCCACAGCCGCGCGCGGTCGGGAAACACAAGCGTGGTCACTGCCAGCGCGACTACGATTCCCAGCAGCACCTCGCCCACGCGGTCAAGCGCCAGCTCCCAGCGCGAGCCCGATTTTGGAACCAGCATGATGATGGTGATGGTCACGGCCGCGAGCCGCGAGCTGTTGCGAAGGCTGAGCAAGCCGCAAACAACAATGGCCAGCAGCACGGCCAGAATGTAATTCCACGGCGGCGCGCCGAAGACAGAACACGCAAAGCCAAACGCGGCGCCCATGAACGTGCCCAGCAGCCGATCGCGCGAAGCCGTTACCGTCGCGCCCACATTCGATTGCAAAACGATAATCGCGCTGATCGAGCCCCAATAGCCGTCATGCAGGCCGAAACGCAGCGCCAGCCACCAGCACAGCGCCGCCGCCAACGCCGTCTTCGCGGCATCAATCAAAACGCGACGCCGCTCAAACGTTAGAAGGCCCTGGCTCCCGCCGCCTTCCACGCGCAGCTTCGTTGCAAGTTGATGTTGCGACCACGTTTTATTGGCTTTCAGGCGCATCGATGCCGTCCGCAGTTGAACCTTGTAACACTTTCAGGATAGTTTGCGGTGCGCAACCCCGCACAATTTACCGTCAAAAATCTCGGGTCATGGCGGCAGACCTTAATGAATCATTTTCACAGGGACAACGCCGCAAAAGCTCTGCGATAGGATGGAATCGAGGAGCGTGCGTCGGTCGCGCGCAATTTGCCGCATGCTGCGAGTCGGATACCCAGCCACCTTGCCCGCTAAGTTGTTCCGCGATTTCCCCAAAGAAATCGAGCTCATCCCCGTGTCGGACAAGATGGATCGCGACGTCGAGATCGATGTCTGGATCCCCGATCCCTATTCGACCAAGGCCATTCGTGCGTGGCCGCACTTGCGCGGCGTAAAGCTGGTGCTGGCCATGATGGCGGGAACGGAGTGGATTCCCGAAACCGTGGGTCCGCACGTAACCATTTGCAATGCGCATGGCGCGCACAACATCTCCACCGCAGAATGGACGCTGTCGGCAATTCTCGCCACGTTGAAGTACTTTCCGCTGTATCTCGACATTCAGCGCTCGGGCATTTGGAAGCGCCGGTTCGAGGCCAGCGCGCATTACGCCGAAATCACTGGCGATACGCATACGGTGTATCCGCCGGTTTTGCAGGAGGAGCTGACGGGCAAGACGGTGCTGCTCGTCGGATACGGAGCCATCGGCAAGGAAATTGAGCGCATGCTGGTTCCCTTTTCCGTAAGCATGATTCGCGTGGCGCGCACCCCTCGGTCCGAACCGGAAGTGCACGCAGTGAGCGAACTGGACAGTCTGCTGCCGCGCGCGGATGTTGTGATCCTGATCCTGCCCTCCACCGCGGAATCGCGCGGCCTCATCGGCAAGCGGCAGCTCGGTTTGCTTCATCAGGGGGCGCTGCTGGTGAATTCCGCGCGGGGGCCCATCGTCGATACCGATGCCCTCGTGGACGCGCTCAATTCGGGCCGCATTCGTGCTGCAATCGACGTCACTGAACCCGAGCCATTGCCTGAGGGTCACCCGCTGTGGAGCTGTCCGAATCTGCTCATCACGCCGCATATCGGCGGATCGTCTCCACAGTTTGCACCGCGCTCACTGCGCGTCGCGGCCGATGAGCTGCGCCGCTACATGAACGGCGAGCCGCTCAGGAACGTAGTGCAGGCGGCAAGCTAGCGCTGTCTGCTGCCCGGCGCCAGTCGCGCAGTCCAAGCACCGCGAGTGGTACGAACGCCGCATAGAGCAGCGCCGTCGCCCACAGGTCCTTGTAGATATACTCGCCCACGTAAATTGCATCCACGAGAATCCAAAGCCACCAGTTTGCAATGTGCTTCCGCGCCTGCCACCACGTGGCCACAAGGCTGTAGCTCATCAGCATCGCATCCAGGTACGGCAGCGCGGCGTGAAGCCGCTTGGCCAAAGTTCCCAGCGCAAAACTTCCGGCCACGCCAAGCACGAGCGCGATAACGAGGTGAGTCCGCGGCAGCGCGACCACGCGCACTTCGCCTTCATCGCGCACTCCGCGCCACCAGTGCCACCAGCCGTAAACCGTAAATACCACGAAGAACACCTGCAGCAGAGCGTCGGAAAACAGTCCGGCGCGGAAGAAGACGACCATGTAAATGAAGATGGAAACCAGCGTGATGGGCCAGCAAATCAGCAGGCGCCGCGTGGTCAGCCAGATTCCCACGGCAGCCGTGATAGCTCCCACAAGCTCCAGGCCGTGCGCGCTGAGATAAGCTGCGACTACGCCCGAGATCATGGTCGGCACACTTTCTTTTCGTCGTGCGCGGCGCGCGGCGAGTCTTGGCTTCCAGCGCGGCGGCGCAGCGCGTCGAGCAGCCTTCGGCCGGTCGCGGTTTGAAACCAGCGTGCGTGCCCCACGAGCCATCCGTCGTACGCCATCTTCGCTTTCTCCTCCGAGCGCAGAGCGCCGAGAAAATAATCGGCCTCTGAAAGCGCGAATTCGGCGTGGCAAAGAGCGACCATCGGCGCGAGAGCCCATGATTCTTCGCTTGAAAGAGGGCAGATGGATTCGTAGCCATCGAGAAGCGCATCGAGATGATCGAGGTGGATGGGCACATCGTCGGGGTGCGCTGGATAGTTGACCAGCGTGAGCCACTCGACCATATTGCGCTCGATGGCGTGAGCAAGATCGTGCACAGCGTTCGTGCGGTCAGCCAGGCCGAAGTCAATAACGGCGGTGGCGTGCGCATTTTCATCGCTGCTGGGACCGGCATCGCTCCAAAAAAGATTGGAAGCGTGCAGATCGTTGTGCGTCCACAGCGGCGCGAGCGCGGGCAGATGCGGGCGAAGCTCGGCATGAAAGGGGGCGAGAAGTTCGAGAGCCTGCTCGGCGTTGGCTTGAACTGCTTGATGCGAGGAAAGCGCCGGACGCTCAGACAAGTACCGCCGCATCTCCGTTGCAGGATCGTTCGCCGCAAAAACTGTGAAGCTCGCGACAAGCGGGCGGGGCTTGCGGCGCGGCGCACTGAAACCCTGCGCGGCGCGATGCAACAGCGCGAGCACTGTGCCTGCGGAGTGAGCGTGGGTGGCGCTGCGAAAGGGCGTCCACGAGATGGCATCTTCGTAAAGGTCGATGCCCTGCGGAATCTCGTGCACTTCGTAAGTCCATTCGCCGGCCTCGATGGCCGTTTCGCCCGCCGCGGAAGCAAAGACACGCGGGACCAGCGCGGCATGTTCACGAAGATGAGCAAGAAAGCGATGCTCCTCGATTAGCCCCTCGCGATCGCGCACCGCGCGATGATGGCGTTTGATAAAGACGCGCTGGCCGGTTCCGCGATCGGTCCGCGTGGCTACAACACTGGCTGCGGAAAACGGGCGCGGACTGACGGAGAGAACGTGCGTTGGCTCGCCGGGTTCGGGGAACTGCGCAAGAATCGGGCGCAGTTCGTTGACGGTGAGCGGAGCCCAGTCAGGCTCGACCAACTCGCCAGCCATGCCGTGCGCTTTGATTTCTGAACTCATCGATCTCTGCCGAGCCTCTGTTCTCTGTTCTCTGTTCTCTGTTCTCTGTTCTCTGCACGAGCTCATAGCGAATAGCTCGCAGTCTAGAACGTATAGTGCGCATCGAGCCGCACCGTCGGCGGCGCGCCCAGCCACACAAACGTGTCTCCGTAACTCGCACCCGTGTCGGACCAGTAGCGTTTGTTCGTAATGTTGTCCGCGTAAATGTGAAATACGACGCGGCCCTTCTCGCCGCCGGGCGTGTAGCGCGCACCCAGGTTGAAAAGGTTATAGTTCGGCACGCTCACCGTGTCGTCGCGCGTGGCTTCTTTGCGCGACGTGTAGCCCCAGCCCGGCATCAGGTGCAGGTTGCGCATGTGGGGCACCGTCAGATCGGCAAATATATTTGCGTGCAGGTGCGGCACGTTGATCACCTGCTTATTGTCGAATCCCGGTGTGCCTGTGTCAGTGGAGACGGCGTTCATGGCTGTCGCCGAACCGTTCAGGCGGAGCCAGCTTGCCGCCTTCCCTTCAGCATTCAGCTCAACGCCGTTGTGTGTTTCGCGTCCCTCCTGCTCAAAGCATTCATCGCCCGCCGCGCCCGTGGGGCAAAATGTGTCGGTGTCGGCGAGCATCTTCGGATAAAAAAATGGCGCGCGCATATGAAAGAACGCAGCGGTCAGCAGAATGCGCTGGCCCGGCTCGTACTTCGCGCCCACTTCCGCCTGGCGCGTGAAGAACGGCGCAAGAAACTGGCTGCCATTGTCGGTCCAGAACGGCGCCTCCGGACCGAGTGACAACATCACGCCGTAATTTGAATAGAGCGTAAGGTTCTCCACCGGGTTGTAGGTCACGGCGAATTGCGGCAGCCACACGGGCTTGTCATGTGGCTCGGGCGCGCAAGCATCCGGAAGGCTCACGGTCGCGGGGTCCAGTTCGGTTGGATCGCTGCAGCTCGCGTATGCGGAATAGTTATGATCGCGCAGCGAATCGTAACGTGTGCCTGCAATGAGCTGTACGCGCGCGGGCAGATGAATCCGGTCCTGCACCACGCCCGACGATTGATGGCTGTCTTGCCAAAGCCGTCGCGGGCCAGCGGATTGTAGCGGGTATTCAAGCGAATTCGGATCGCCGGGCGGCGGAACAGACGCGATGGTCTGGTAGATATTTTCCGATCCGACGTAGGTGTAGACCGCCCCGTCCTGCACAACCCCATCGGCCGAATATGGATCTGTCGCAGAATAAAAGCCAGGCTGGTGCACAGTCCGCAGGAAGAGAACGCCTCCCGCTGTCACGTCTTGCGTCACCGAGCCCGTATGAATGTGGCCCGTGACCATCGCTTCAGCCTCGGCGTCGATGCGCAGCTCGTTCGGATCGCGGTAGTCGTACATATCGTACGTTCCGTCGGGGGCAAAAAAGTAGGGAGGCGCTGAGCCGTCGTTGCACTCCGCCTCGTAATAGCAGCCGTACACATAGATCACGTTGTCCTGGATCAGCGAATGGCTCAAGCTGGCGGCGGCGAAGCCCACCCACGAGGGCGAGAACGTGTGATCGATGCGCGCATCGGTGTTGAACGTGTCGTAGGTATCAGGCAGTCCCCACGACTGATCGCCCAGCATGGTCGACCGGTAGATTCGATGAATATCGGGCAGCACCGTTCCGCCCAGTAATTGATATCCGCTGCCATCGCGCTCCGTTTTGTGCTGGTACTCGAAGTCGCCCTTGAGCATCGTCGCCGGATTCAGCTTCCAGTCGGCCGCGCCAGCTCCCATAGCACGCCAGCCGTTGGTGTCGTTCATATACGGAACGATTCTTTCTCCGGCCAGATTGATGCGCGCGCCCACTTGCTTGCGGCTGCCAAAAAAGTGCCCGAGATCGGCGGCGCCATAAGCCGTGCCGCGATGATCGGTTGCGAAATCCACGGCCTGGATATTCGCCGGGCGCTTCGTCACGTAATCGATCAGTCCCCCGGCCGACGCCACGCCGCTCTCCACCGACGCTATGCCCTCGAGAATTTCGACAGACTCCTTGTTTTCGAGCGGCACATCCTGCTCGCCGGCAATGGTCATGCCGTTGATCTCAAGCCCCGTAGCCAGATCGAGCGGGAAACCGCGAATCTGGTAGACCCCGTAGTAGCCCACAGGCACGTAGTCGTCGCCGACAGAGGCGTCGTTTTGAATCACGTCGGACAGCAACCGCGAAACCTGATCATTCATCAAATCGCGCGTGATCACCGAAGCCGACAGCGGCGCATCCTTGATCGGAATGTTGGTCAGCGTGCCGACAGTCACCGATTCCGGCAGATAGTTGTCTTCCACTTCGCCGTGGACGATCACCGTCGTGGTGACCGGCGCGGGGCTCTGCTGCGCGGCGTCGGAGCCCTGTGCGTTTGTCTGCGAATCGGGCGCGGGATTCTGTGCGCTCGCCTGCGACGCCGCCGGAGAATCGGTTTGCCCGCGAAGAGGCACAGCGGCCAGAGCCGCCAAAAAGAGTAGAGACTTGAGCGCGCGATGTGCGGGCCGGGGGAGCGATGAGTTTTTGCCGAAGCTGAATGCGGCTGCGTGCATGGGGACCCTTCGTTTCTGTTTTGCCTGAAACAAAGGAGCTCGCGCCGCAAGGGAGGTGAAGAAAAACGCCGCTCGGTTGGAGAAAACTTCCCACGCCGGTATTATCCGGATCGGGTTCGAGGGTATCTCTCAGCCCCACAACGCGTGGAGCACCCCTGTTTCAATAGCTCGATTGAAACACCGTTCACGCGCGCTTGGCAAATCGGACACGCCGCCGGCCAATGCGGATCTCGGCGTTGCTTACCGCCGCGCCGCCTTCGCAGGCCAGGTTAGCGCACCCACGCCGGAGGCCGAGTGGCTCGATCGCCCCGGCGACGCCTGGGCTGCCATCGATGCGATCGAGGCGCCGGAGAGAACCTGCAACATCGCCTGCTGGGCACGCGCCCAGACCGGATGCGCCGGGCAGCGCGCTTTCCTCGGGCACGATCTCCCGTGCACCAGGCAGACATTGAGGCAGATCGCGCCGTCGATGGCCTCAATCACCTCGCGCATCGATGCCTGGCGGCCGCGCGGCGTAATGCTGAAGCCGCCCGATTGCCCGCGCTGCGATGTAATGAGTTCGCCGCGCGCCAGGCTCTGCAACACCTTGGACAAGAAACTTTCCGGGGCGCCCGTCGCCCGCGCCAGCGAGGGCAGCGAAACCCGCGCATCGGCCGGCAGCGCGGCCAGCTCAATCATCACGCGGACTGCGTAGTCGGCGGCGCGCGTCAGTTGCATCGATGAGTTGGCTCGCTTCATTGTTTTGTCCCGCCGAACCGCCTTGCGCCTATCCCAGGAAAACCGCGATCGACGCGATTTTTTCAGACCGGCAAGATCACTTCGGTCAAATCGGCAGCGTAGATGAAACCGTCACACGCCGATGTGCTTTCCATCACAGACCTGTGTTCGCGGCGGCTCTTAAATTAATTTCTTCCAATTCAATTTGGAGAAGAATGGTCCAAAATGTGCCGCGTTTGCTCAGCTGACTTCCAACTTGCCCGAACCGGCTGGAATATCCGGCGTGGGCACGCGCACTTACGCACGAATGTTTCGCTCAAGCGTCCAGCGCGGGCGGAAAAGTGAAAGGAACCATCAGAGCCCTATGAACCCCTATCCCGCAGTGGATCCGATTCCCTTGCCGGCGCCGGTGTGGCTGCTCAAGCTGCTGCACATCGTCACGCTGTCGCTGCATTTTGTGGCTGTCGAGATGCTGCTGGGCGGCCTTCTGCTGGCCGTTCTGCTCAGCCTGTTCGGCAAGTCGGCCCACTCGCAGGTCACGGCGCGGGCCCTGGCGCGGCGCCTCACGGTCGTGATGACGTTTGTGATCAACCTTGCCGTGCCTCCGCTCCTCTTTGCGCAGGTGCTCTACGGCCGCGCGCTCTACACCAGTAGCGTGCTCATCGGGGTCTACTGGATCGCGCTCATTCCCACGCTGATGCTGATTTATTGGCTGCTTTATAAGTTTTCCGCCCGGCTTGAGGCAGAAAAATCCGCCTGGTGGATCGGCCTGATCGCGTGGCTGCTTGCAGGCGGCGTAGCCCGCATGCTCTCAACCAATATGACGCTCATGCTGCGCCCCGAAGCCTGGCGCGGGATGTATTCAGCCTCCGCCATGGGCGCGTATCTGCCCACGGCCGATCCCACGCTCGAGCCGCGCTGGCTCCTGATGATGGCCGGAGGCCTCCTGATCGGCGGCTTGTGGCTGGTTTATCTTGCCGGCCGCAGCACCTTTACCGCCGACGAGAAAAAGTATGTTGCGGGCCTGGGCGGCAAGCTGGCCGCCGGTTTCGGCCTCGTCTATCTGGCCGCGGGATTCTGGGCCGCCAGCGTGCAGCCCGATGCCGTCAAGGCTGGCCTCGCCGGTCACGCACTGTATCCGGCCTACAAATTTGCCGGCTTCGCCGGATACGGATGGATCGCGCTGGTCGTCGTGGCAGTTCTCGTTGGCGCCATCGCCGGCTTCGGCAAAATCAGCACCGGTTGGCTCGCGTGGGCCGGAGTCCTCACCGCCGTCCTGCTTGAGATCATGTTCACCGTCTATCGCGACGGCGTGCGCGACGTAACGCTGCTCAGCAAGGGCTACGACGTGTGGGACCGAGTCGTCGTCACCAATTGGAGCGTTGTGGGGCTGTTCCTCGTGCTCTTTGTCGCCGGCCTGGGAGTCGTCGGTTGGCTGGTGTCGGTCGTGGCGCGTGCGCAGAAAACCATGGAGGGCGCGGCATAGCTTATGAGCAACTCAGCGATTTCACCCAACATCGTCTCCGATCACGCCGAAAATGGCGACGTGAAGACGCGGCGCGCGTTCCTTGCGGCTGCGGGCGCGGCGGGCGTTTGCTACGCTGCGGCGCTGGCGTATCCCGTCTACCGCTACCTGGCCTCGCCCAGCGAGATGGCGCTCAGCGCTTCGGCCGTCACTGAAGTGACACTCAAAGACGCGCAGAAGCTTCCCGCCGGATCGGTGCTGATGTTCAAGTTCGGTCCCTCGCCGGCCATGCTCATCCACCACCAGAACGGCCAGTGGGTGGCGCTTACCGCCGTCTGCACGCACCTGGGCTGCACAGTGCAGTACGAGCCACAAGCCGATCGCATCCATTGCGCATGCCACGGCGGCGTGTACAACCCCTACACCGGCGCCAACGTGAGCGGCCCTCCGCCCAAGCCGCTCAAGCTCTTCAAAGTTGCCGTCAGCGATACAGGTGTCCAAGTTTCTCGAGCCTGACCGGCGAGGCCAACCAAGCAATTCGAACCACGATCCACGAACTGTGAACCACGAACAAAGAACTGCGAACTCCCAATATGACGACCAAGACAATCGCGACCGGCGTTTACGACTGGATGGACGAGCGGCTGGGGATCTCCGATCTCGCCGCCTTCGCGCGCAAAAAGACCGTTCCCGTGCACGCGCAATCCTTCTGGTACTACTGGGGCGGCATCACGCTGTTCCTCTTCATGCTGCAGTGCTTCACCGGCGTGCTTCTGCTCGTCTATTACCGGCCGGGCATTGAGGCGTTTGAGTCGGTCCGGCAGATCACGTTTGTCATGAACTTCGGCTGGCTTATTCGCTCCGCGCACGCGTGGGCCGCCAACCTCATGATGTTCTCGATCCTGGTACACATGTTCTCGGTCTTCTTTATGAAGGCGTATCGCAAGCCGCGCGAGTTCGGCTGGCTTTCGGGGATGGCGCTGCTCGCCGTCGCCGCGTGCTTCGGCTTCTCCGGCTACCTGCTGCCCATGGATGAGCTCAGTTACTTCGCTACCAAGGTTGGCCTCGAGATTCCCGTGGCCATTCCGTGGATCGGGCCGGCGATTGCCAACATGCTGCGCGGCGGGCCGGACGTGACTGAATTCACCGTGCAGCGTTTCTTCGCGCTTCATGTTGTCGTCCTTCCCGCGCTCTTCATTCCGCTGCTCGGATTTCACCTGTGGCTGGTGCAGCGCCACGGCAACGCCGTTCCCGAGAGCGAAGAGGCCAAGCCGGCCGCCGAGCGCAAGTCGATGCCCTTCATGCCCAACTTCCTGCGCAAAGACATCGCCATGTGGATCATCTCGCTCAATGTGCTTGCGCTTCTGGCTTCGGTCTTTCCGTGGCCGCTCGGCAAAGCGTACGACTCACTCGCTCCCGCGCCCATGGGCATTCATCCCGAGTGGTATTTTATGAGCCCGTTCGAAATGCTCAAGTTACTGGGCTCCGTGCTGCCCGGCGAAGCGGGCGAGATCGCGGGGCTGCTCTTGTTCACGCTGGGCATTGTCCTCTGGATTCTGATTCCCTTCTACGACAAGGACAAGGAATCCGGACGTCGCGCGCGGATCGCGCATTATTTCGGATTGCTCGCGGTTTTTGCACTCCTTGCCACCACCGTTATCGGTTATTGGGCCGTTCGCTAGAGGAACAAAGATGAACTATCCATTCTGGGACATTCCGTATCTCGGGTCGGGCTGGGTGATCGGCATCATCGCCATCTTCCACGTCATGATCTCGCAGTTTGCCGTGGGCGGCGGACTCTACCTGCCGCTCGCCGAGCGCAAAGCCCTCCGCGAGGGTCGCGCCGACTGGCTCGCCGAGCTCGCCGGCTATTCGAAGTTTTTCCTCATCCTCACCGGCGTCTTCGGCACCGTCTCCGGCGTGGGCATCTGGTTCGCCATCGGACTCACCAATCCTGAGGCCACCAGCACGCTCATCCACAACTTCGTCTTTGGCTGGGCCATTGAATGGGTCTTCTTCATGGTCGAGCTCGTCACCGCCGCCGTCTACTACTACACGTGGAACAGGATCGACGCGAAGTTGCACCTCGTCGTTGGCTGGGTTTACGCGGGCGCGTCAGTGTGCACGCTCATCATCATCAACGGCATTCTCACCTTCATGCTCACGCCCGGCGACACCTGGCTTGGCGTGGCGGGCACGGGGCACGAGGCGAGCAAGTTCTGGAACGCGTTCTTCAATCCCACCTACTGGCCGAGCCTGCTTTTGCGCAGCTGCGTCTGCGCGTCGCTTGCCGGCATCTGGGCGCTCATCAGCGCCAGCCGCATCGACGGCAGCAAAACGCCAGCCCTCAAATCGTCGCTGGTCAAGTGGAGCGTCAAGTGGCTGGTTCCTTCCTTCGTGGCCATGCCTTTCCTGTTCATCTGGTACCTATTCATGGTTCCCGAAACGCAGCGCGCGCTGCTCACGCTGGGCATTGACACCATGGGCACCGGCACATTTTCCACCGTCACGCGCATGGCTCTGCTCATCGTCATGGTTTCAGCCACGATCATCGGAGTCGCCTACTACCTGGCCTACCGCAACCCCGCCGATTTCAATCTCTCGCACGCGGTAGCCATCCTGTTGCTGGCGCTCGTTGCCACCGGCGCCGGCGAATACTCCCGCGAGATGTTGCGCAAGCCCTACGTCATCGGCCGCTGGATGTATTCGAACGGCGTGCGCGTTCCCTACGCCATCAAGATCGACCACGACGGCTACCTTGCGCACTCCAACTGGGTTTGGAACGGCGCGGACACAAGCTACTCGCGCGGCGAGGCCATCTTCCGCGGCGAGTGCGGCGCATGCCACACGCTCAACGGGTACCGGCCGCTGGCCAAACTCCTCGCAGGCCGCGACCGCGCGAATATCGAGAGCTTCGTCACCATGCTGCATGAGTACAAGCCCGACTCGCCCTATCACCACTTCATGCCGCCGATGGTCGGCACGCAGCAGGACGTGGACGATCTCGCCAACTTCCTGAACGCGCAAGTGAATCCGCCCGCTGCAAATGCGCAGAAGCCGGTGCAGACGGCACAGAAATAGCGGAGCCAGAGGGTTAGCGGAGTTGACCACAACTCTCGCCAATCATCACTGCGACGTCAATTCTCCAGCTATCTCACTCTCTGTTCGTTCAAGGGCGATGGTGAGCCAGCCAACCCCCAAAAACTTTTAACTCCAATTTTGGGAATAAGCGGTTTGTTTTCAGTCACTTATACCTTTGATCACTTGCCCTAACTCATTGAAAACATTGGAGTTAAAACTCAAAATATCCAGAATCAATAATTTAGGAGCGCTTTTTCTCCCGCCTTGCACAGTCTTGGGTGCAATCCCGCAAAAATGGTGTGCGGCCCGGGATGCCAGCTTCGGCAACCACCATTCCCGTCGCCGCCCGCCAGGTTTCGGAGAGGAGAAAATGCCCTCATTTGTTCTCTACTACAAGCATAGCGAAATCCGCGAAATAATCGGCAAACTTGGCAGGAACTTTTGTCGATTGTTTTCAGCGGTTTGCGGCGCCCAGATGGTTTTAGGGGGTTGACATCGGGAAATCGGGGGCTGGCGGAGGCGGCCAGCGGGAAACAAGTTGGGGCGGGAGATGCGGCGTTTTCGGGATCGCCCCATGAAGCGAATGAATCTCGCCGCGGTGGAGCGCCGCGTAGTGGATGGAGGATCAGGTTCCGCAAAGGGGTGCGTTTACCGAGTAGCAGCGATCCTGCCGTAAGATTTGGCTGGGGCAATACAAAATGATCAGGCGTTCGAACATTGCGAATGGACTGGGGTACCTAGGGCTTGGGCTCTCTTTGCTCTATCCGCTTTTGCTCTTTCTTGACGCTGCGAAGCATCACTTCGATAGAGAGCAGTTCATGTTGTTTCTGGGCGACTTATTTTATGTGTGGCTTCTGGTCTGGCCCGTTGGGCTCTTACTATCGATTGCAGCCATGGTCCTCGGATCGAGACGGTGGGGGTTGGCCATTTCGCTGCCAGCTCTCTCTTGTTGGCTTTCCATTGTGTTCCTGGCTGGAATTCCATTCTGATCGATCATTTCCGCTTCCGAGCGAGTCACCTGCAATCCGCCAGTTACTCCTTGGGCAGCATCGCGGACCTGGCCAGCCTCGCTTGGAAGAAGGCCCGCTGGCCGGGTTGCAAGCATCGCCGCGGTCCACTATAAGTAACAGCGAACGAGGAGCCGCAATCCTGTGTGCGCCGGCTCCAAATATTTGAAGCAGAACAAAGGAAAAACCACGATGAATCGCAGAGAACTTTTTGCGGCCCTGGCCGCAACCGCCGTTGCAGGCGAAGCGCTGGCATTGGGCCAGAGTAGCCCCAGCGCAACACCTGCTGCCGCACCCGCCGCTGCTGAACCTGTGATGGGATCGAAGGTGTTTGACTGGAACGCGATGGTCGCGAAGCCGAACGCAACTGGTTCAGTCCGGACGGTGTGCTCCGCGCCGACGGCGACACTCGAGAACCTCGAGATTCACATCTCGACGCTGAATCCCGGGCTCGCGTCGCACAAGCCGCATAAGCACCCGAACGAGGAACTGATCATCGTTCGCACCGGAACCGTCGAGACGCTGTCGAACGGAGAGTGGATTCGCGTGGGGCCCGGCAGCGTGATCTTCAACGGGTCAAACCAGGTGCATTGCTTCAGGAACGTGGGGAGCGAGCCGGCGATCTATCACGTTGTGAACTTCAAGACAGCCGCTACGCCGCCGGGGAAGACGGTGTTTGTGGATATCGGTAAGTAGGGCGGAGTCAGAATCAGCGCAGCCAGCTGAGCCAACGGAAGTGGCGCGTCTTCTCTTTCTTGACTCTGTCGCGCGCGATTTCGATCATCCGTTGTTCCGACTGGCCTAAGATTCCCGGGTAGTTGAGCTGCTCGGCGGTGGAAATAACCTCTCTGTACTGTTTGGCGCGGAATTGAGTTTTCAACTGCTGAATCCGTCGGAAATCGCCAACCGCATGAGCCGTGTCAAGTGCGCTGCTCTCCCTTGTTTCATCTGCCTCTTTTATTGCGGCTCGTCGCAAGACATCAGCTCGGCCAGTTAGGAAGTCCTCTGCGAACGCGAGATCATGCGCGAGTCCCTCGAATTCGGCGGCAGGAACACCTGAGGACCCAGGATAATGGCAGCGCCCACGCATATCGAGTTCGCGCATGTAGGAATCGTGTGAGGCGCTTTGCGAGGCAACGTGGTATCGAACGAGGCCCAGATTGTGGCGGACATGAACCTCCAGCTTGCGTTCAGAGCGAATGAATTCGCCCCAGGCGAAGAGTCCGCCTGACGACATCCCTTCTCCTCGAAACTCAAATTGGAACCCGTGTGGGCCGAGTACCCGCATGAGGACCCGTGCACCATCAAGGAGCACCTTCTTCGGAATGGTTGTTCGAGCGTCGGCGCTTTGGTCCACGATCACACCTTGCCGGTTCTGTTACTTGCCCTGCGTCACCGGCTCGCCGGCGATCGACAGCTTCACGCGGTAGATGCTGGAGCTGGCGCAGATGTAAAGCGTCTTGTGGTCCGGGCCGCCCCAGGCCACGTTGGCCACGCGCTCGGGAATGAGCAGAGTCGCGAGGCGCTTGCCTTCGGGCGAGAGAATCACCACGCCGCCGGGGCCTGCGCTATAGATATTTCCTTCGACATCCACTTTCATGCCGTCGGGCCCGCCGGGACGCGGATCGGAAGTCGCGTCATAGAGCAGCGTAGGATCGGCGAGCGTGCCGTCGGGCAGCACCCGATAGCGCATCCAGATCTTCTTCGGTTCGGTCGAGTCGACGTAGAGAAACTTTTCGCCGGGCGAGAAAGCAATCCCGTTCGGCCGCGGCAAGTCGGAAATCAGAAGCTGGAGATCGCCGCGCGCGGGTGGCGCGCCAGCCTTCTGATCCTGCGCGTGCGGAATACGATAGACGCCGTTGACCTGGAGATCTTTTTCCGGGTCGGAGTCGTTCTGCTTGCGCAGTCCATACGGCGGATCGGTGAAGTAGAGCGAGCCGTCGGAGCGATAGACGAGATCGTTGGGGCTGTTCAGGCGAAGGCCCTGGTAGCGGTCGGCCAGAACGGTCTGGACGGATTCAGGATTGAGCGATTCAAATCTGTAAACGTCACGCTGTGCGTGGCCGGCGACGGTAAGGCGTCCAAGCGCGTCGAGCGTCATGCCGTTGGAGCCCGGCTCGCGGCCGCCGTACGGAGCGGAGCCTTTGTACCCGCTGGGCTGGAGAAAGATGCTGACGCCTTTGCCCGGCGTCCAGCGGCGAATGGAGTTGGATGGAATCTCCGCAAAGAAGAGGCTGTTGTTGACCCACACCGGCCCTTCGACCCAGGTGAATCCGGTGGCGATGCGCTCTAGCTTCGCGTGGGCGGGGACGATGCGGTTGCTCGCGGGATCGGTGCGGTCGACATTCAGGGGCGTGACCGCCGGCGCCGTTGCCGCGGCCGATTGCGCGGCGACGTGGCCGGCGGCGATCAACAGGCAAAGGAGAGCAAAGATTGCAGGAGCGATGCGGCGGAGCGGATTCGTGCGAAGAGTTTTCATGCGGTCATTCCTAAAGTGAAGATAGATTCGTATATCACGCTCTGTGAGACGTGTGACGTTTTGTTGGAGCTTTTCCTCAGGGGCTAAAGCCCGCGACTGTTTTGCGGTGCGGATTCCGGGGATGAATCCCCGGCCTGCCAGCACCAGGGCCTGCCCTTCAAATTGTTGCGAGGGGCCGCGCGTTGATGCGGCGCGCAAGGCCGAGCATCCAGCCCATTCATCTTTCGCTGGAGGGGGCGGACGTGTCAAGGCGGAAAGCGGCTGCCAAAAGCGGGCTTGAGCGCATAGAATACGAGGTGTTATGAGCAAGAAAGAGCAAAAATCGTTTGAGGTGGCGTGCCCGGATTGCGGGGCGATGCTCAAGATTGACGCGGAGACTGGAGTGCTGGTGAGCCACACTTCGGCCCCGCGCAAGCGGATGTTCGAGGACCTGGAAACGGCGGCCAAGGCCATGCGCGAGCATGGGGAGCGCACGGAGTCCATCTTCAGGCAGAGCGTGGACGCAGAAAAGAACAAGGAAGATCTGCTAGAGAAGAAGTTTGCCGAAGCCATGCGCAAGGCCAAGGACGCGCCGGAAGGCAAGCCGCTGCGCGAGATCGACCTGGATTGAGCAACCCCAGCTGCGCGCGGTGCATTTTTTTTGAGAGAGAAATGCGAGTAAAGTCGCCGGGCTGCCGGTTTTCGAGCGATACTTCAAAAAGGCGATTGAGTTTTTTAGAGATTGAAATCGGCCGGGAACGTCAGGAGGGGTCATGGTAGTTGTGCCGCTAACGCAAGGAACAAGGGAGCCGGCAGTCGAGAGGCGCGGCGAAGAGACAGACTCCACAAACTGGATTCGGTACGCGGCTGCCGGCACACTTGCCGCAAGCGGCGTGCTGCTAGTGACCGGGCAGCGGCGTCTCGGCCTGGTAACGGCCCTCTCCGGCGCCGCTCTGGCGCTGATCGATCAGCAGGATGCGGTGCGCAAGTGCTGGGACAAGCTTCCCGAATTCCTTGAGGACCTGCAGCAGATGCTGGGCAAAACGCAGACTGCGGTCGAAGATCTGTCGGCCCAGAGCCAGAAGCTGCGCAAGGTTCTGAGCCAATAAGAGGCGGCGTCTTCCAGGTGCGCGCACACTCAGTTGAGGTAGCCGTGTGCGCGAAACCACTCGATCTCATCGCGCAAGGTTGATTCGAGGGGACGAAACTCGAGGCCTAATTCCCTTTTCGATTTGCTGGGATCGAATTGCAACTGGTCCAGCCGCCGGTCGAGAAGGCGCATCGCCGCAAGGCTCAGCTGCACGGGCCTGTGCGCGAGCCGCGCCCAGCATTCGCTCACTGCAGCAACCGTATAGAGCGCGGAGCGCGGAATTTTTCGCTTCGGCACTTTCACTCCGCTGATTGCGGCCAGCGCTGCTATGTAATCGGCGGAGGTGATGGGGCGGCCCGCAGCGAGATAGCGCTCGCTGCTGCGGCCTTTGAGCGCGACGAGGAGCATCGCTTCGGCTACATCGCGCGCATCAACGATGGGGAACGCGCCGGGAAGGATTCCGGGGATTTTTCCGCGCAGAAAATCGAGCACCGATTGGCCTGCGGGTGTTGGCGCAGCGTCTCCGGGGCCGTGCATCCAGCCGGGAAGTATCATCGCGGCACACATGTCTTGATGCTGGCCGATGAAGCTGAGGATTTCGCGTTCGGCCAGGATCTTGCTGCGGTAGTACGGCTCGGCGTGGCGTTCATCGCGCAGCATCGTCTCGTCAATGAGCGCAGACCCGCGGCCGTCAAGAACAGCGATCGAACTGGCATGAACAAAGCGACGAACGCCGGCGCGATATGCGGCTTCAAGCAGGTTGCGCGTGCCGGCGACGTTGATGCTGTAAAGCGCGTCCCAATGGCGGCCGCCTTTCAGGTAGTCGCGGAAATACGCGGCGGTATGGAAGACAATGCCGACGCCGGAAAGGACCGACGCGAATGCGGCAACATCGCGCATATCGCCGGGAATCACGTCGACGGAAATTCCTGCAAATTGGGCTGGGACTTTGTCCATCTCGGCGGGAAGCACCAGCGCGCGAACGGCAAATCCTTTGCCGGCGAGGAGCCGCACGAGATTGCTGCCGAGAAGGCCGACGCCACCGGTGACAAAGACGGTTTGAGCCATCGATCATTGTCTCCACGCGCAAACGCGCGAGCCTTGAGCGATTCCTGGGCGACGATGCGGGCGGCACGGCGCGAGCGTGATCGCTGCTTGGTTCGTTGCGGGGGGACGGCTCGGGGAACATCGCGCCTGGGTACGCGCGTAAATCAGTTTTTGCGATCGATCAGGTATCGCGCGACGGCTTTCAGACCAAAGGCACGGCTGCCATAGGGCTCAAGCGCGGCAAAGGCTTCGTCGACAAGCTGTGCGGCGTCGCGCAGGCTTTGCGCAACTCCGTAGACGGCGGGCCATGTGGCTTTTTCGGTGGCTTCGTCTTTGCCTGCGGTTTTGCCCAGCTGCGCTGAGTCGACCGTCATGTCGAGAACGTCATCGACAATCTGGAACGCGAGGCCTGCTTTGCGGCCAAAGCGGTCGAGGCGCGCAACGTCGTCTGCCGTGGCTCCGGCATAAACGCCGCCTGCGACCACGCTGACGCGGATGAGCGCGCCGGTCTTGGCGCGATGAATGGCTTCAACCAGCTCGGGAGTCGGCTTCAGGTGCTCGCTTTCGAGATCGAGGACCTGGCCTCCGATCATTCCGTCAACGGTGCCGATGGCTTGAGCGACAAGGCCGACGATTTGAATCGCCGCCGCAGGAGGACACTCAAGACCCGAGAGCGCTTCGAAGGCACAGGTTTGAAGCGCATCACCGGCGAGAATGGCAATGGCTTCTCCGAAGACGACGTGGCACGTCGGCTTGCCGCGGCGCAGATCGTCGTTGTCGAGGGCAGGCAGATCGTCATGGATCAGCGAGTAGGTGTGGAGCATCTCGATCGCCGCGCCCAGACGCTCAATGCCTTTCGGCAGGTGGCCCGCGATGGTGACACCGGCCTGCATGGCCAGCACCGGCCGCAGCCGCTTGCCTCCGGCAAAGATGGAATGGCGCATGGCGCCGTGAATCGAAACAGGCACCGTGTCGGCCGAGGGAATCAGGGCTTCGAGCGCCCTGTCGGTTAGATCGGCGCCGTCCTGGATGAGCGATTTGACGTCTGCGGGCATTGCCATCATGTTAGACGAGAACGGCGCTGGCGGAGCTCATATCGCGAAAGGATCATGAGGAGCAAGGCGCTGAGGATGGTGAGCCAGCATCCGGCAACATCACCGGGAGCGGTCGTCCAGTCCACCGTGATGAGCACAGGACCCTGAGGCACAGGCACCGTCATGAGGCCGTCCTGGCGGTGGGGCCAAGTGCTTTTGATGGGGCCGTTGACCCGCACTTCCCACGCGGGAAAGTTGAGCAGCCGCAGCACCAGAATGCCGGAGTGAGGCATGGTGGCGCGAAGAGTGCGGTGTTCAGGATTGCCCTGAGCGCCACCATCCCACTTGAATGTGGCCTGGCACGAACCTTGATTGGGAGTCCATATGGGGTTGGCGTCGGGATCGTCAGGGTCAGGCTTGCCCAGGATGGCCCAGCGGTCGCTGACCAGGCAAGCATCGGGAAGGCCCGTGGGGATGTTGCTGATATCGCTCTCGGGCGGTGCGTACTCGTACATGCCTTCAAAGCCAGCTCCCGAACGGTAATCAACCAGCATGGATGCGACCGTATCTTCGGGAAAGCAGACCTGGAAGAACCCTGTACCGGCATAGATGGTGGCCGCGACAAAGAGGGTGGCAAAGCCGGCAAGAATCGCGCCGCGTGCGATGCGGGCATCGCGGCTCGCGGGCCAGACTGCGGCGACGATAAAAATGGCCATGGGCGCTTCAACGGCCTCAAGCCAGCGCCATGGGTATTGCAGGAACGGCATTTCCGGCAGCGTGTGCCAGACCGGCCGTGAGATGGGGAAGAGAAGAAACAGAACGACGATGGGAATGGCGGCGAGTGGAATCCACTTTTTTCCTGGTTTTGGAAGGGAGTTGCGGAAATAGCAGACGACGGTGGCGGCGAGAGAGACGGCGATCATGGAGACGGCAATCCATGAAACCTGGCGCAGGACCACGTCGTGCAAGGCGAGCAGCGGATTGGCGTGGTGCGAGAAGAGCCAGTTGTTCTCGAAGTTGTAGCCGGGATCCTCAGTGGCCTGATTGATGTCGACCCAATAGCGCTGAAGGGTTGCTGGAACCCAGTAGATGGCGGCGAGACCGAGGCCGAGAACGGTTGCAACGGCAGCGCGAACGAGGGACGCCAAGGATTTGTTGACGATGGCCGAGAGGAGCGCGACGCCTACGAGCAGGTAGCCGGCGATCACCCCGAGCGGCAGATTCGAGAGCCATGCGCCGGCAAGAGCGATAGCAAGCGGAACGGTGGAACCGTCGAATGCGCGATGAAGGAGCCGTGAGAAGCGGGTCCTTCGACTCCCGTCGCTATTGCGACCTTCGCTCAGGATGGCAGTTCGATCTGAGCGATCACGGAGCACAAAAAGCAGAATGAGCGGCAGCCAGAATCCGCCTGCGAATTCAGGAAAGGCGCAGCGCTCGTAGCCGGTGAAGAGCGTGAAGCCGGAGAAGATCGATACACAGCCGGCCAGTGTGGCGGGGGCGTCGTCGAGGGCTTCGTGGGCAAGGGCGCGCGTGGCCATGCCGGTTGCGGCAAAGATGATGAAGGTGAGCGCGATCGGCGCGAAGCTCCACGGCAGGAATGCGCCGAGCGCTGCGCCCAGCATCCATGTGAGCGGAGGATAGAAGACGAAACGCGGCTCACCCGCGCCATAGTTCGCGCTGGGCGTCCAGTGAGGATAAAGAATGCCGTGACGCCACGCGTTGAGGCAATCGAACCAGGAAACGAGATGAACATTGAAGTCGTGGCCGCAGGAGCTTCCGCGAATGAGTTGCGGAATCATGGCGACGACGGCGGCGAAGAGGATAATTACCGGACCCCCGAAGCGAATTCTCGTCGTCGAGCCGGGGAAGAAACCAACCGCAGATCCTTCGGCTCCGTCGTGTTTCTCACGACTTCGCTCAGGATGACAATCCTCTGAGCGAGGAGGTTGCGATCCTGGGTCGCGGTCCTGTTTCTGTTTCTCGTTCATGGCAGCAGGCGTAGCGTGTGCGTGGTCTGTGCCGCGACCGCGGCAGGCGTAAACGGCAGCGCGAATGTGGTTCCGTTGTACCAGTCGTTCCACTGGTCGCGGAAGTACGGGCTGAGCGGATTGCTGCTCTCTCCAAGCACGATGTTTTCAGTCGAGCCGTCGATGTTGCTCCAATCCATGGTGAAGCGCTGCGAGGGTCCGAAGTCGCGGCCCACCTGCTTGACGGTCGTTCCGTCACCGCTTTGTGGTTGAGGGCCGGTTCCGGCGACGCGCGCAATGAGCGGAAGAAACGCGGCGAGCGGATGCTCGATGTCGACAACATGCCAGCGGCCGTAGGACCAGTGCGAAACATCGAGCGGCGCTCTACCGTCGTGCATTCCCTTGTGAACCGCGGCGGTAAGCAGGGCGTTCCAATCCTTGTAGCCGGATGGAAGCCACTCCGGTTTCGCATTCATTACGATTTCTTCTTCGGCAAATGCAGCCTCGCCCCAGTGATAGTCGCGGGCGAGTTTGCCGAGCTTGGGCTCAAGAATCATCGGCCAGAGCGCGGCGCGAGTTTCGGTGACCACTGATGCGGCGGCAGAATCCGTGGTGAGGCGGCCGTCCCAGCTGCGCATGAGGTCCGCGGCCTGGCGCATGCGCGCATCTCCGTTGCCTTCAGGTCCGGGAGTGTGATCGATGGCATAGGCGAAGCGGTGGCCCATCTCCTGATCGACTTCGCTGTAGATGTCGGTCTGCGTGGCGAGCATGTCGGCGGCCGTCAATTTGTCGCGGCCATCGAGAGATTTATAAATCCGCTCAATGCGATAGGGATCGCCCCACTCGCCGGTGAGTGGGTAAGGCGATTTGTCGGTGGTGACGCGGGCGTTGGCAGTGGCGAGAAAACCTGAAGGAGGATCGACCGCGCTGGGCATCGCGCTAAAGGGGATGTAACCCTGCCACTCGTGTGCGCCGTCGCGAATGGGCGCACTGGAAATTCCGTTAGGACGAAGCGGAATGCGCCCAATGGCGTGGTAGGCAATGTGGCCCTGATCGTCAGAGTAGACAATATTTTGCGTAGGCCAGCACCACTTAGCGATCGCTGAGGAAAATTCTGCCCAGTTCGATGCCGTATTCATTTCGTAGATCGGAAGTGTATCGAGCGTGGGATCGTAAAGCGTCCACTTGAGCGCCGTGGGCGGATCGTTCGCGGCGAGAAGCGGGTTGAGCAGCGGGCCGTGCGCGGTGGATTGAACATCGACGACAACATCCTTGCCGCCGCGAACGTGAATGACCTCGCGATCGACGGCGAGCGGATGCCATTGCGCATCCAGGCCCTGATAGTTGCCCTTGCCGTCGAGTTTTTCAATGTAAAGGTCCTGCACATCGCCGTAGAGCGCGGTAACTCCCCACGCCACATGCTCGTTGTGGCCAGCGATGATAAGCGGGAACCCGGGAAGCGTGACGCCCGCGGCGTGGAAGCCCGGTGCCCGGAGGTCAGCCATGTACCAGGTGTTGGGCTCGCGCAGGGTGAGATGCATATCGTTCGAGAGCAGCGGCTTGCCACTGGCCGTGTGCGTGCCGGCGATAACCCAGTTATTTGAACCTGCGGCGCAGCCGTCGCAATCGGGCTGGCCAAGAAGGGCGAGCGCCGCGTGCGTGTTGGCCGCGGCGAGTGCGGGCGAGGACCCTTCGACTCCGCTCAGGGCAGGCTCTCGCACGACAGCCGACCGGGAGGCCGGCGCTACAAGAGGCACTGCGCGCGTCTCGGTGTTTTCGTCGTCGTCATCGTCGTCCTTCTTCGAGGGCGGAGGCGCGGGCTGCGGCTCACTCAGGTCCACGCGGATGCCGGTCGGTGGGCGATCGCGCCAAGAGCCGACCGGGTAAAGATCGGCTTCGAGCGCTGGGTTCTGGAGTTTGGCTGCGACGCGGGCGCGCGAGAGCTTGGTGGCGATGTGCGTGTCGAGGGTCTGCACCATGGAGAGGCCCACGCTGATGGAATCCACGCCGGTCCACGGTTCCGGGCGGTAATGAAGGAGTTTGAATTCGACTGGAAGGGTGTTCGATTGCTCGCACTGCGCGATGAAGAGATTGATGCCGCGGGCGTAGTCATCGAGGCGGCGGCGGTTGTCCGCGGATAAATTGCTGTAGATGCGCTGGGCGGTGAGGCGAATCTGAAGGACGCGCTCCATCTTATCGTGCTGAACGAGCGTGGGGCCCAGGATTTGCGCCAGATCGCCGTTGGAGCTGCGGCGCGAGCCATCCATCTGCCAAAGGCGATCTTGCGCGGTGACGTAGCCCTGCGCGACGAAGAGATCGTCCTGCGTTGCCGCGTCAATGTGCGGGACGCCATGTGCATCGCGGCGGACGATGACAGGCGCGGAGAGGCCGGCCAGATGTACATCGCCGTCGAGTTGCGGCAGCGCGGCTTTGTCAGCGGAGCGGAGCCAGAGCACCACGGCCAGCGGAGCGAGCGCAAGCAGGACTAAGAAAGCAGCGCAGAACCAGAGAAGAATCCGAGGCCAGCGGCGTTTGCGGCGCGGCTGAATCGGCGCAGGCGGCGATTGCAGGGAACTTGCTGGATGTGAGTTGGACATGGATTCGGACAGTGGCCAGATTCAGGATACGACGACTCGCGAGTTGCGGAATCGGATTGTCCGGGGCATTCGATCGCTTGCCGGTTGGACCGTTCAACCTACCGATTGCGATGGGGCGACAAATGGTGCGGACTTGTTGCGGCCATAAA
>Ga0335085_10003559_pt1 | contig 26800 bp, 15 predicted proteins | sample Lox_Sample_45_FD_206712 | JGI IMG/M metagenome (GOLD analysis project Ga0335085, IMG submission 206712) | Soil microbial communities from Loxahatchee National Wildlife Refuge, Florida, United States - Lox_Sample_4.5 | ecosystem: Environmental > Terrestrial > Soil > Wetlands | place: USA...
CATGCGAGGGAGATGTTGCAAGGGCTGCAGGGCTGGTTCCACACTCAGGGAGCCGACAGTTATACGGCGTCGCGACGCGCTCTGGGAGCGCTCTATCTCATGGTGCAGAGGCAGGCATCGATGCTGTCATTTGTGGAGGCTTTCTGGTTGATGGCGATTCTGTTTTTCGGGATGCTGCCGTTCCTGCTTCTATTGAAAAACCCGCACACGCTGCCGCATCCCACCGCCCCGGTCCACGAAGACATAGAACCGCATCAGCCCGCTATCCCGCCCGAATCGGAAGGCCGGGAGGAAGAGGAAGAAGAGCTTATGCTCGTCTAGGGTCTACTCGCCGCTCTTTTCGTAGGGCGCGATCTGGTCGGCAACCTTGCTCTTATCCCCGACTACGACGATGGTCAGTTTTTCCCTCTGAATATATTTTTGTGCCATCTCCTGCACTTGTTGTGGGGTGACGGCGTACACCTTCTGAACATAGGTGTTCAGGTAGTTGTCTCCGAGATGATGCAAGTCCACGAATTGCAACTGCGTGATCAGACCATTGCGGCTCGAATTGCGCAGCACAAATACGCCAGCCAGGTAGTTCTTGATGCCATCGAGTTCGGAGACTGATGGAGGATCCTTCTGCAGCCGCTCGATTTCATAAAGAATTTCCTTGATCGAGGGCCCGGTAAACTCGGTGGTCACATCGGCCACCTCGGCCCAATAGGCGTCGCGATAATGGGTGGCGATCTGGCTTTGCGGGGAGTAGGTGTATCCCTTCTGCTCGCGGATATTGGACGTAATTCGCGAACCGAACGAACCTCCCAGCAATGTGTTCATCACCTGCAAGGGAATGTAATCGGGATGGCTGGGATCAATCGTCGGCAGACCCACGTACAACGTCGACTGCGCCGCGCCCGGGCGGTCCACGAGATCCAGTTGATGTTTGCCGGTCGGCTTGGGGATTTCGATCAGGGGATCCGCCCCGCGCTTCCAGTCGGAAAATGCCTTGGTGATGGCGGCTTTGACCGAGGCGGAGTCAAAGCGGCCGGCAACATAAATGTGCGTGCGCGCCGCGCCGAAGTTTTCCTCGTAGAACTTCTTTACTTCGTTTTGGTCAAAGGAATTGATGATCGCTTCGGTCGAAAAATAACGGCCGTAGGGATGATCGGGATACAACGCCTGCAGGAAACGCTCGCGAGCCAGCATGCCCGATTGCGACTTTTCAATGCTCAATTTGCGCAGAGCATCCTGCTTCAGGCGAGGTAACTGGGATGGGGGCAGCAAGGGATGACGAACCACATCGGCCAGCAAGGCGACGGCTTTGGGGCCAAATTCCGCAAGCACATCGGAACTGAGGTTGGTGACATCGGCCCCGACGTTGACGTCGACGGATCCGCCCATGGATGCGGCTTCCTGCGCGACTTGTTCCGAGGTCTTCGAGGTTGTGCCTTCTTTCATCAGGTCGCCGGTCATGTCAGCCAGCCAGACCTGCGAGGCAGATTCATTCAAATTGCCCACGCGAATGGCGACGCTGATTGCTACCTTCGGAATGGAACCGTAGGGCACCATCGTCACCTGCAATCCGTTGGGCAGACTGAATTTCTCGATGGCGGGAAGGTGAAAGGGTTTAGGCGGACCGCCGGGAGGAGGAGTCTGTTTTTCCATGGAAGCACTCTGCGATTCAGCCGGGATGGCGGCCGCCAGGCCTAAGAACAGGGTCAGCACGAAGAAAAATGAAGAATAGCGCATGTTCGAGTTCTCCTAGTTCCCCGCCTTGGTGGCGGCGTCGGCGGCTTTCGGTTCAATGATCAAGATGGTGCGATTGGTCGGCCGCAGGTATTCCGCCGCAGTTTTCTGCATCAATTCCGGCGTGACTTTGTGGAATTCCTTCTCAATGTCGTTGATACGCGCCGGGTCGTCATCGAACAAAGCGAAGCTCGCCAGCATGTCAGCCCGTCCAAAGCCGTTAAGCTGACCGATCTGGTCATAAAAATCAGAGCGGAATTTCACCAGAGCGCGGTCGAGTTCGGCCTGGCTGACGGGCTTGGTGCGGAGGGGATCGATTACCGCATCGATAGCGGCCACGATGTCGTCGGGCTTCACAGTGCTGTCGTGGTAAAGGTCGGCGATCCAGAGCATAGGGCCGCTGTAATCGAACATATTGCCCAGCAGATTGATGCCGCCCTCAACCTCTCCCGTGTAGGCACGTTTCTTGACTAGCTCTTCGTGAAGCAGGCTGTCATCCCCCTGCAGGAGAATCTGGTCAAGTAATCCCATGGCGTAATACTCGGGAGTATTGCGGTCGGGCATATGGTAGGCGACGGCCAGCGCCGGACGCTTGGCCTGGCTGTCTTCTTTCGTAAACCGCTTTTCTTTCTCCTGCCGCGGTTCGGTCAAGTCGGGCTGCGGCGCCGGAGGAACCGAAGGGATGCTGGCGAAGTACTTCGCCACCATTTTCTTGGCATCGGCCGGTTCGAAGTCACCCACGATAGCGAGCGCGGCGTTGTTGGGGGTGTAATAAGTCTTGAAGAACTGCTGCACATCGGGCAGGGTGGCGGCGTTGATGTCTTTCAAGTCGCCATAGAAATTGTGGGCGTTGTACCAGTTGCTGTTGGCGTACTGCGGCATGTCGAGCCAGGGGAATCCGCCATAGGGCCGGTTCAGAACATTGACCTTGACCTCATTTCCAACGACCCCCTGCTGGTTCTTCAGATTTTCTTCAGTGATGGCCAGGCCGCGCATGCGGTCCGATTCCGCCCACAACACGGTCTCCAGTTTGTTGGCGGGCATGACTTCGAAATAGTTGGTGAAGTCGAACCGGGTGGATCCGTTGAGGATGCCGCCATTCTGCTGCACCAGCTTGATCATTTCCATCTTGCCCAGGTTCTGTGAGCCCTGGAACATCATGTGCTCGAACAGGTGAGCAAACCCGGTGCGGTCCTTGGGTTCGACGCGAAATCCGATGCGGTAATAAACCCCAACCACTACCGTGGGCGCGGAGTGGTCCGGTGAAAAGACCACTCGCAGTCCATTGGGCAACTTGTAGTACTCGACGGGAACATTCAAGCCAGCGGGCTTGGCATCGGCTGCAAGAACGGTGGATGCACATCCCAGCCCCAGAAGAACGCACAGAAGAATTCTGAAATAGATCGGCACAGGCACGCCTCCGCAGCAATAAGACGCTTTACAACCTACATCTTTCGGCGGGCATGCGGCAACCTGCGCCGTTCGCCAACATGGCGGAACTGTCTAGTCTGACTGACCTGATATCCTCGAATGACGGAGCCACCGTAGTTTGCCACCCATTCTCAACGCACAGGGCATCTCCAAAGCGTTCGGCGCAGATCCGCTGTTTCGCGAGATCTCATTTACCGTTTCCGACAACGAACGTATTGGCCTGATAGGGCCGAACGGTTCGGGAAAATCCACGTTACTTGGAATTCTCGCTGGACATATCGCGCCCGACATGGGCGAAGTCGCAGTACGCAAGCGCGTGCGACTCAGCTTCGTGGTGCAGGATTCCCGCTTTCCCACTGGCAGCACGGCGCGCTCGGTCATTCTTGCTGCGCTGAAGGACGCAGGCATTCCGGAAGCCGAACACGCCGCCCTTCTCGCCGAGACGTTGGGCCGGGCCGGTTTTGAGGACTTCGAGGTTGCGGCTGACGCTCTCTCGGGAGGATGGAAGAAACGCCTGGCAATCACCCAAGCCCTGGTGCAGCAGCCTGATGTTCTTCTGCTCGACGAACCGACAAACCACCTGGATCTCGAAGGGATTGAGTGGCTCGAGGGGTTGCTCGCCAACGCCCCGTTTGCCTGCGTGGTCGTCAGTCATGATCGCTATTTTCTGGAAAACGCCGCAACCGAAATCGCCGAACTCAGCCGAGCCTACCCGGATGGCTTGCTGCGGGTAGCGGGAAACTACAGTACTTTCCTCGAGAAGAAAGAGGAGTATTTGCACGCGCTGGCGCGAAGGCAGGAGGCTCTCGAAAACCGGGTGCGCACCGAGATCGAGTGGCTGCGGCGCGGTCCCAAAGCGCGCACTACCAAGGCCAAGGCCCGGATTGATCAGGCCAATCAGTGGATTGGGGAATTGGCCGACCTGAACGCGCGCACCCAGACCGGCACCGCCAAGATCGATTTTGCCGCCACCGATCGCCGCACCAGGCGGCTCATCGAACTCGATCATGTGAGCTGCGAGATTGGAGGCCGGAGGCTTTTCTCGGATCTGAATTTCGTGATGACGGCCGGAATGCGGCTCGGACTGGTCGGGCCCAACGGCTCCGGCAAAACCACCCTCCTGCGTCTTCTTCGTGGCGAGATCGCACCCAGCTTCGGAGAGATTACTCGCGCCGACCGGCTCCGCATCGCTTATTTCGATCAGAATCGGCCGCTCAACGGCGAACTCACGCTGCGGCGAGCGCTGGCTCCGGAAGGCGATTCCGTGATTTACCAGGACCGCGTCCTCCATGTTGCCTCGTGGGCCGCGCGTTTTCTGTTTACCAGCGAGCAATTGAATCAGCCGGTCAGCCGCCTTTCCGGAGGAGAGAAAGCGCGTGTTCTCATCGCACAGCTCATGCTGCAACCGGCTGACGTCTTGTTGCTCGATGAACCCACCAACGATCTCGATATCCCGACGCTGGAAATTCTGGAAGAAAGTTTGCTCGAATTTCGCGGAGCCCTGGTGCTGGTCACCCACGACCGCTACTTGCTCGATCGCGTTTCGACGATCGTCATCGGTCTTGACGGAAAGGGCGTAGCTGCCGCTTTCGCCGACTACCGCCAATGGGAGAGCTGGGTCGGGGAGCGGGTAGAACCGTCAAGGTCAGGCAGCGACGCTCCCAAAGCGGCGCGGTCCGCCGACCCGCCGAAGAAAAAGAAGCTGTCTTATCTTGAGGCCCGCGAGTATGCAGCCATGGACGAGCGGATTGGGGCGGCCGAAGCAAAACTGCGCGAAGCTCGCGCAGCGCTGGAGGATCCGGCAATCGCGAGCGATGCTGTGCGCTTGCTCGCGGCCCAGGCGGCGGTGGAACAGGCGGAACGGGAAGTGGACTTATTGCTCACACGCTGGGCTGAACTCGAGGAGAGAAGCAGCTAAGCCAGTGCCCGTGTTATGCTTACCACAGTAGCTGCGTTCCCGCCTTCTGGGCATTTCCCGCAGTTCCCTGAACATCATGATTTCAGTAAGCAATGTTTCGATGCGCTACGGCGCCAAAGTACTGTTTGACGACGTCACGACTTCGTTCTCACCGGGGAAGCGGTACGGCTTGACGGGCCCCAACGGCGCCGGCAAAACCACCTTCATGAACCTGCTTACGGGGGAAATGGACCCGCAAAAAGGGACGGTCGTACGCCCCAAGAAATTCGGCGTTCTCCGCCAAGACCAGTTTGCCTTCGATGCCTACCGCGTGATCGACACTGTCATCATGGGCAACAAACGGCTCTGGGAGGCGATGGAGGAGCGCGACCGCATCTACGCGCAAGCCGACATCAGCGATGAAGATGGCATGCGCCTGGGCGAACTCGAAGGTATGGTCGGAGAAGAAGACGGTTATTCCGCCGAAACCGATGCAGCACTGCTGCTCCAGGGCCTCGACATTCCCGACCACCTGCACGAACGCAAGATGAGCGAACTGCAAGGCGGAGAAAAGGTCCGGGTGTTGTTAGCGCAGTCGCTCTTCGGGCATCCCCAGGCCCTCCTGCTTGACGAGCCTACCAACTATCTCGATCTTGACTCCATCCACTGGCTGCAGGATTTTCTTAATCGCTACGACGGCGTACTGATCGTCATCTCGCACGACCGCCACTTCTTGAACAGTGTCTGCACCCACATCGCCGACATCGATTATGAAACCATCATCACTTACACCGGTACCTACGATGACATGGTGATCGCCAAGACGCAGGTTCGCTCGCAGATCGAGGCGCAGAATGCACAGCGCGAGAAGAAGATCGCACAGTTAAACGAATTCATCGCGCGTTTTTCGGCGGGAACGCGTTCGAGCCAGGTGCAATCGCGCCGCAAGGAAGTGGAGCGGTTGCAGGTGACGGAACTGGCGAAGTCGAATATCCAGCGTCCCTTCATCAAGTTCGAGCAGAAGCGGCCCTCAGGGAAGCACATTCTCGAAATCGAAGGGGTTTCGAAGTCTTACGATGACAACCTGGTGGTGCGCGAGTTCACTGCCAGCATCCTGCGCGGGGAAAAAATAGCGCTTATGGGCCGTAACGGCGCCGGGAAAACCACTTTGCTGAATGCGCTGCTGGCCAATTCTCCGACCACGCCGGAATCGGAGCTGCGCAAGACCAGCGGGTACGATGGGCCGTTGCTGACCGCCGGCAAGGTGAACTGGGGGCACGAAGCTTCGGTCGGCTATTTTGCGCAGGACCATAAAAGTCTGATCGAGCCCGGGATGACCGTCTTCGACTGGCTGCATCAATGGGACCCGGGAGCAGTGCAGGAAGAGATTCGCGGCCTGCTCGGCCAGATGCTTTTCCCCCGCGACGACGCAAATAAGAAGACCGATGTTCTCTCTGGGGGCGAGGCGGCGCGCCTGCTCTTCTGCAAACTGATGCTGCAGAAACCGAACGTGCTGGTTCTGGACGAGCCCACCAACCACCTTGATCTCGAATCCATTAACGCGCTGAACATTTCCCTGCAGCGTTACCAGGGCACGGTACTGCTGGTGACGCACGATCACGACCTGATTGATGAGGTGGCAACCCGCATCTGGCACTTCGATCACCACCAGATCGAAGATTTCAAGGGATCGTACGAGGAATATCAGACGGTAAAGGCCTGAGCCGCAGCTCCCCCTCGGCTTTCGCAGCTGCTTTCTGCTGGACAAACGAAAGCAAACGATATAAAACGAAATACGAAGAAAAGTGGATTTGGGGGCTCCTTGCTCTACGAAGAACGCCGCCGCGCCATCCTGGAAATTCTGAAACGTGATGGACGGGTCCTGGTGCAGGACCTGACCAGGCGGTTTGGCATCTCGCAAGTCACGATTCGCAAAGACCTGGAAGATCTTCATGCGCACGGCTTGATTCACCGCACCCACGGCGGAGCGCTGCCTGCGCGCGAGGGCGCCCTGGAAGATCCGGCGCTGCGCGAGAAACAAAATCTCCATCGCAAAGAAAAGCTGCTGATTGCCAAAGTCGCCGCGTCCATGGTGCAGGAAGGGCAGGTGGTGATTCTTGATTCCGGCACCACCACCACGGAAATTGCCCGAGCTTTGCGGGACTTCCGCAACCTTACGATTGTCACCAATGCGGTGAATATCGCGAGCGAACTCTCCGGAACCGCGGTGGAAGTGATTTTGACCGGCGGAACGCTGCGCAAGAATTCATTCTCTTTGGTTGGTCCCATCGCCGAAGAAACGCTACGGCGGTTGAACGCCGACTTGCTGTTTCTGGGAGTGGACGGGTTTGACGTTCATTACGGATTGAGTACGCCCAATCTGCTGGAAGCGAAGGTAAACCGGGTCATGGTCGAGATTTCCCGACGAACGATCGCGGTCTGCGACTCGAGCAAGTTCGGCCGGCGCAGCCTTTCGCTGATTGTTTCGCCCTCGGCTCTGCAGGGGATGATCACGGATCGCGGCATCCCTCGCTCCGACCTGCAGGCAATCAAGAAATCGGGCATCGAGGTGACGATTGTCTAACGACGGCCAGGTGTCGAAATCGCAGGGTGAACTGACGGGAGCTGAAATCCTAAGTCAGCCCGGGTGTTGGCGCGATTCGTGCAGCTCCCTGCAGCAGAAAGAAACCTTGCAGGATCTGGCCCGGGAGTTTGTCGGAACCGAAGAATGGCTTTTTGTCGGCTGCGGCTCCAGCTATTACGTCGCCATGAGCGCGGCTGCGACCATGGCTGAGCTTACCGGGCTGCGCTCGCGCGCCTTGCCGGCATCGGAGCTTCTGCTCTTTCCTGAGCAAATCCGCCATGGAAAGAAAACAGCGGTCGTTCTGATTTCGCGTTCCGGGCGTACTTCGGAAGTGCTGCGGGTTGCGGAACAACTGGCCAGACGCGGAGTGGCCACCCTGGGGATCAGTTGTGCGCCGAAGCAGGCGCTTGAAACGCTGGTCTCAAAGGCGATCGTATTACCGGCTGCGGACGAGCAGAGCACGGTCATGACTCGCTCGTTCACTTCCATGCTCCTCGCTCTTCAGGCCTTTGCCGCCAGGTTGGGCAAAGCCGACGAATTTGCCCAGGCGCAGGAACGACTTTCCGCTGGTGCGCAGAGCCTGCTCAAGACTTTACCCGGCCGTGTGCGCCAATTTGTCGATGCGCATGGATTCGAAGATTATGTTTTCCTCGGCCAGGGGGTTCTCTACGGCATCGCCTGCGAGTCGGCGCTGAAGCTCACGGAAATGTCGATCTCCTATGCGCAGAGCTTCCACACGCTTGAATTCCGGCATGGCCCCAAGTCCGTGGTCAGCGAGAAAACTCTGATCGGGGTGCTGCTTTCGGAAAGTTCTTACACCGAGGAGCTTGCAGTTCTCGAGGAAGTCAAGAGTCTTGGCGGAACCACGCTTGCGATCGCCAATCGTTCAGAGGAGCGTGCGCGAACGGCGGCCGATTTGACCGTGGAACTGGGTTTTGACGGCCCCGAAACTTCCCGAGCTCCGCTCTATCTGCTGGCCGGTCAGCTGATGGGACTCTACACAGGGATTGCCAAGGGATTCGATCCCGACACCCCACGCCATCTCAGCCGCGTTGTCGTCCTCGACGACCGGTCGCGCTAAAAAGTCATGCCGCGTTTTGACGTCGCGATTGCCGGCGAGCTGAATCTTGACCTGATTCTTTACGGGCTGCCCGAAGAACTGCCACCCGAACGTGAACTGCTCGCCGATCGCATGGCATTGACCCTGGGGAGTTCTTCGGCGATCGTTGCGCACAACCTCGCCGCCCTCGGATGCAAGGTCGCATTTTCATCTCTGATCGGGGATGATCCGTTGGGCCGGATCGCCGTCGACCGTCTGACTGCGGGCGGGGTGGATGTGAGCGGAGTGCGGCAGGCGGGTGGAAAGAAAACCGGCCTGACCGTGATTCTGCAACGCCGGCGGCTGAGAAATATCCTGACCTATCCCGGAACGATCTTTGAACTCAGCGTTCCAGGTCTTGATCTCGACTTCCTCAGCGAGGCAAAACACTTCCATCTGTCTTCCTTCTATCTGCAGCGCGGATTAACCTCCCAGGTACCGGAGTTGTTCCGCAAGTTGAAGGCTGCCGGGCTGACCATTTCGTTAGACACCAATGATGATCCCGAAGACCGCTGGGAAGGTGGCTTGACGGAAGCCCTGCACCACGTGGACGTATTTCTCCCTAACGAGCGTGAGTTGTGCCGGATCGCCCGAACCGGTGATATGGAGAAAGCTCTCTTGACGATGGCCGCGCGGGTTCCCCTCACAGTCGTGAAAATGGGAGAAAAAGGCGCTCTGGCACAACGAGGGAGCGAGCGCGTGAATGCACGTGCGGTACAGGTGGATTTTGTTGATCCGGTTGGCGCCGGCGACAGCTTCGACGCAGGATTCCTCTCGCAATATTTGCGCGGCGCGGATCTCGAAACCTGCCTGAAGTGGGGCAACATGGCGGGTGCATGGTCCACTACCCAAGCAGGAGGCACCGAAGCCTTTCGCGACCGCCTAGCCTTGCAGTCTTTCCTGCGCAAATTCGCTCCAGAGAGTTAGGGGCCGACCTCCAGCAGCAGGTGATGATGGAAGCTGGTCGCGAGTTTCGGGTCTTTACCCGACGCTGCTTCCACCGCGCCGAGCGCCGAGCCATTTTCGTAGTCGGTGACGTGATAGGTTCCCGGCTTCAGTCCGCGCAGCTCTACTTCCCCCTTGAAATCAGGATGATCCTCGGGAGCGAAGAAAGCGTAGTACATCTTTCCATCTTTCTGGATTGCGTATGCCTCAGGGAAGTCGTAGCCGTAGGTGTAGAGATCGAGAAACTGCCCGCGCGAGAGCATCTTCTCGTTATAAAGGCCGATCCATTTCTTCCAGACCTCGTCTTTGTGCTCGGTCAGATTGACGTCTTTGAAGTGAGGATTGTTGAGCTCGGGCCAGACGAACTTGGTCCCCACGACTCCACCGGTCCCGATCGTGGAGGCGAAATCCTCGCCGTGCTCGCGCCAGTCCTTGCCGTTACGGTCCATGACCGAGAGCTCCACGTGATCGCCATAGACCGCCGCCTCCGGCCCGAGAAGTGCTTTATACATTTTCGTGCGGCGGCGAACTTGCACGGCTCCCACGGGATCGGCCGTGACCGCCTGATCAAGAAAGGGAAGCCATGCCAGCGACGGCGGCGTGCCGCATGGGCAGCTCTGCGTGACACTGTTGGGCTTAAGCGAGCGAGAGGTCTGGTAGATCGTCCTATAAACATCTGCCACCGCATTCACCGAATCCTGCGGCGACTTATGATGGTGCGCCGGGTTGTAGCACATGGGCACGGAGTAAATGTTGTCAAGCTTCGATCCGTCGAATCCCCAATCGCGGATGAATTTCTCAGTCAACTGCTTGTAGTATGCCTGTACTTCCGGCACCGCCGGACAAAGTGCCGCGAGATCGCGGGTCATGCGTCCGTGCTTCCCGCTCTTATCGAGAATCAGCCACTCAGGGTGTTCTTTCACGATTTTCGAGATGATGTACTTGTGCGACTCCCAGCGGCCCTGTCCATCCTCGACCCCAAGCGGCAGCCACCAGAGTTGCACCAGCAACCCCTGCTGGTGAAAGTCGTTCACCATGGTCTTGATGGAATCGCCAGGGAAGGTATCGGCACGCGGATCCCAGTCACCGTACGTGTCAAACCAGCGATCGTCGAGCGTGGCCCACTTGATGTTGAGCTCCTTCAATTTAGGGATCGTGCCTTCCATCTGCGCAGGTGTGACGTTGAATTCATAGCCCCATCCGCACCAGCTCACGTTGTAGGCTTCGCTCGAAGGCTTTGGAAGCTCCCAGCCTTCTTTTTGCAGGACACTCGACCACATCCGCAGCGGTTCGTAAAAGTCGCCGTGGTAGACAGCCAGGAAACTGCGCGGCGTTGAGAAAGACTCGCCGGGCTTGAGCGTTGTCTGCGCGGGGATGTCGATCTGCGCGTTGACCCGCTGATCGGCCTCGACTTTGACGGGGATCGAGAGTGTCAGCGGCAGAGTCTCGACATGGCCGATCGCCTCTCCGACGGCTCCCGTCCAGAAGGCAACTACGGGAATGCCGCCTCCGTAGCCGCCCTTCACGGCTTCGCCCATTACATTCGGTTGTGCGGAGGTTGGCTTCAAGGGGAAGACGTCGTCCTTACCCCAGTCATAGCTCGATCCCTGGAATGACCACATGTCATAAGGGGCAACCTTAGGGTCGGCCTGTTTTGCATTGAAAGTGTGTCGCTGCGCGACCACGCGATCGAGCGTCACGTTGCTCGTCCCGGCATTTTTGTATTCCACCGTGGAGAAGAGCAGGTTAGGGAAGTCGTCATAGGCTTCGAGCGTGAGAACGCGCTGGATCGCCGAGGTGGGATCGCCCAGCACGTGCGCCGGGATGGTGATGCGCTTGCCGCGTCCGAGCTTCCCCATCGCCTCCAGCACATTGGCCCGATCGAAGTCGAGAACAAAGTGGATCTCCGTCGTCCCGCTGGCGAGATAGTCGCTTTCGCTTGGTTTCCCCTTTTGCGGATCGTCAAGCGTCCAACGCTGCCCGTTACCGAGGAGAAATCCCTGCATGTAGCCGCTGGGGTCGACTTCAAAGGTAGCCTGGCTGGTGGTGATCGCAATCGGGCCACCCGGTTTCACTTCGACCCGAATATCCGAAGGTTTGCTGGGAGCTTCCTTGGCCGGTGCAGGCGGCTGTGGACGGGAGCAGCTTTGCGTACACATAACCAGCAGACAGACAGCCAAAAGTGTGCAGGTGCGACGCGCCAGGGGGTTCACTGGGCCTCCTTTGTCAGAGCTTTCGGGTTGAACCGGCTGAACAGCCGTTCTGCGTTCTCGTGGTAAATCTTCTTGAGCACTTCGTCAGGCAGGGCGAGGCCGCTGATCTCGAAGCGGCCTTGTCCGGGCGCGCCCCAGTAGTCAAAGTATTCGTCGTCGGTCTCAAGCCAGCGGAAGATGTTTCTATATAAGCCTTCGCTGACGTCATTGTCGGTGCCGAACATCACCCGCTCCGGGTATTTCACGAAGAGAGCACGCGTGCGTCGCGGTTGCCGCCCCAGTTCCGCCTCACGAGCTCCGAATTCCACCATCACATTGGGATACTGGTCGAGCATGGATTGCACCCAGTCGAGATTTTCCGGCCAGCCCATATGCAAGGAAACGAAAGTCGTGCGCGGATGTTTGGCGAAAATGCGGTTCCGAGCTTCGAGCAGGGACGGCAAACTCGGATAGTCGCGCCCGAAAAAGCTCCAGTCAGGGTGCTCGATCAGTTCCTCATACCGTTCGTTGGTGCCATCAATCGGCAGAAAAAAAGCCTCGGGATCGCCGGTATGGATAAAGACTGGAATCCCCAGTCGCCCGCACTCTTCCCAGACAGGGTCAAGCCGCGGATCGTCGATCTTCAGAAGTTTGCCGTCCCGGGTGCGAACCCCAAGGCCGAAGTCTTTCAGAAGTTTTAGCCCGCGGGCTCCGCGTGCGACCGAGTCGCGAATCTGCGCCACCATCTCGTTGCCAAAATCCGGATCGTCGACCCGGCTCCAGTCAAGCTGGGTGAACACCATGAAACGGCCAGGATACGGTTTCACCATCTCATCAATGACGCCTTGCAGCTTCTCCCCCCACAGGCCGGTGAGGATCACGATGGTCTTCACGTTGGTGCTGTTCATCACTTCGATGACGCGCTCGGGAGGCATATGCTCGTCGATGCGGGCGGCGTCGTTCACATGGCTGTGCACGTCGATCACATAGAACTTCGCTCGGTCGACGGGATGCGCCGCAGTGTGCAGCCTCGAGACCGGTTTGAAGTCCTTGAGCAGGAGTGTTTTTTTCTGTTCGGCGTCGGGAACCGCCTGGTAGCCAATCTGAGCGCGCAGCGGAATCGCGCCCCAGACCAGAAGCAGCAGCAGAGATGGGAGCCACGCGTGCGGGCGAGCTGGTTTCGACGACTTCATGGTGCCGCCTCCGTCGTACCCCGGAAGTGCCGGTTTCGATTGCTTTCCATTGAGATCATTTGTCGCTTTGTCCGGCAGTATACTCCCACGGCTTGTTTTTGTTGCTGGGGAAAGCCGGAATCCGTCCAGCCCCAGCCATTCATCGAGAGATGTGGATTATGCCGCATTCCCGGCCTCCCCGCTCCCGCCGCTTCCGGGAGCAACCCCGCCCGGGAGGGGCCCAACTTTATTGCTTGACATCGTTCCAGAACGAAAGTAAAAGTAAGTGTTCGTAATATACCTCAAGAGCAGCGCTGTTCATATAACGTTGGCAGCATTCGGGGTGGGCGCGGGGTTCGAGCGCGTTCCATTCCGGAGCAGCGAAGGAGCCGCCTATGCCAGCAGTGCGCACCTACCGGATCGCTCTTCTCTCCGTCTTTCTTCTGCTCGCCTCAGGACTCTCGCTTGCCCAGAAAGATACGGGCACGATTGTGGGAACCGTCCGGGACGCGAGCGATGCGGTCGTGGCTGGCGCGCGCGTCACCGTCACCGATATCGACAGGGACCAGAAGTTCAATACCGTGACCAACGAAGCCGGAGAATACGTAGCCGGGCCGCTGCATATTGGCCGCTACACCGTCACGGTGGAGAAGCAAGGCTTTAAGCGCGCGGTCTCCGAGCCCATCACCCTGGATGTGCAGGAGCGCGCCGCCATCAACGTAAAGCTCGAGGTCGGCCAACTCTCGGAGCAGATCGTGGTGACCGGCGTGGCGCCGCTGCTGAACACCGAAACCGGCGAACTGGGGCAGGTCGTCGATAGCCAGCGCGCCGTGACCCTGCCGCTCAACGGACGCAACTTCGCGCAACTCGCGCTACTGACCCCCGGCACCACACCAAGCGAGCCGGGTGCGCGCGATGAAAACAGTTTCGGCTTCAGCTCCAACGGAGCCCGCTCGCTGCAGAATAACTTTCTGCTCGACGGCGTTGACAACAACTCGAACCTCCCCGATCTATTGAACGAAACCAACTACGTGATTCAGCCTCCGGTCGAGGCTCTTCAGGAATTCAAAGTCCAGACCAACGCCTACAGCGCCGAGTTCGGACGCGGCAACGGTGCCATCATCAACGCCGCCATCAAGTCGGGAACCAATCGCTGGCACGGCAGCGCCTGGGAGTTTCTGCGGAATGAAGTTCTCGATGCGCGCAACTATTTCGACGATCCCACCAAGTCCACACCTGCCTTCAAGCAGAACCAGTTTGGGGCAACCTTTGGCGGCCCCATCGTGAAGAACAAGACATTCTTCTTTGTGGACTACGAAGGCCTGCGCCTGCGCCAGGCGGAAACTCAGTCAGTATTGCTGCCCAGCCCGGCAGAAATCGGAGGAGATTTCTCCGAGCTGTTAACGAATACACCCGCGCTCGATCCCAACGGGAACCCCGCCCTCGACTGCAATGGCCGGCCTACGTACATAGGAGAGGTTTTCGATACCCGGCTGACTCAGTTCAGCGGCGGTCCCACCGGACTTTGTGGCGTTCCCTTCGGTTATGACATCGCCGGCAATCCCGTCAATGTTATTCCTACAAACCCTAACGTCGCCGGGGGTGGATCTCTCGACCCGCTGGCGCTGAAGCTGGCAGCGCTGTATCCACCGCAGAACATTCTTAACAATCCCGCGATCAATTATCTGGCGAACCCGGTTCGTTCGGAAAACCGCAATAACTTCGACGTCCGTGTTGATCAGAAATACACCGAGAACGACTATGGCTTCTTCCGCTTCAGCTACGAAAGTCAGCCAAGTTCGATTCCCGGCACCTTCCCAGGTTATGCCGATGGCGGCGGTTTCTTCAGTGGCATCGAAGACAATTCCTATCGCAGTTTCGCTACCAGTTGGACGCACCTGTTCCGGCCGACTTTGATCAACGAATTCCGTCTCGGCTATAACCGCATCAACTCGCACCGCTTCAACTTCTTTTATAACCAGGACGTCTCCGGAACCATCGGATTCCCCGGCGTGCCTTTTGGACCTGACATCGGCGGCCTCCCCCAGCTTACCTTCGGCGATGGCAGCGCTCCGACGCTCGGCAGTCCGACCTTCTTGCCCTCCCGGGAAATTCAAAACAGCTATGTTTTGAACGAGAACCTGACTTGGGTAAAGGGACGCCACACCCTGAAGTTCGGCACGGAAATCCGGCGCGAGGAATTCACCATCTTCCAGCCCGCGGCGCCGCGTGGCACTCTGGACTTTGGCACCACTCTGACCGACAATCCTGCCGCACCCGGCACCGGCGGATCAGGCTTCGCTTCGTTCCTGGCTGGACTCACCGACGGCGGCAGCATCAACAACCTGCACAACGTCGATTATTTCCGTCCGATCTATGCCTTCTTTGCCCAGGATGATTACAAAATAACTCCCAGACTCACGCTGAACCTCGGAGTGCGCTACGAACTGTTCACCACAGTGAAAGAGCGTTTCAACGACCAGGGGACTTTCGACCTGAACGATCCGGCGAATCCCACGGTCATTGTTCCGCGGGGACAGACGCTGCAACTCACGCCCACACTGGCCTCACAGATTGCCTTGAGTGCGACCGCCAGCCGCGGCCTGATCTCGCCTGACACGAATAACTTTGCTCCTCGCATCGGGCTGGCTTATCAGTTGCAAGATAAGACCGTCTTGCGCGCAGGCTACGGAATCTTTTACGGCGGCCAGGAAAACGGCCCTTACTCGAACCCGAGTCCCGGTTTCAATCCCCCGTTCTTCGTGACCCAGTCATTCAACGCGCCTTGTTCAGCTTCCTCGGCGAATCCCAATCTCCCCAACACCGACTGTTCGATTCCCGGCATCCGCTACCTGCAAAGTGGCTTCCCTGCGAACTCGCTGGTCGACCCCAACACTCCCTTCCTCTATTCACTCGATCCCAGGCTGGTGACGCCGTATATGCAACAGTGGCACCTGTCGATTCAGCGCGAGATGCCGGCCGACGGTGTCTTCGAGATCACTTATGCCGGTTCGAAAGGCAACAAGTTGTTCGTATTCCTGAATGGTAACCAGGCTGCGCCCAGCGCCGATCCGACGGCTCCGCTGGCGCCGCGCCGTCCCGTGCCGCTCATCGACAATGGAATTGACTGGTTCCGGGCCTCGGGCGCGTCAAGTTACAACTCGTTGCAGGCGCACTACGAGAAGCGCTTTTCGCACGGAATCCAGTTCCAGGCTTCCTACACCTGGGCGCACTCTATCGATGACGCCTCCAATGCCAATCTTGGACCGACGCAGAACAACAGCGACTTCCGCTATTTCCGCGATCCCCAGGACGAATACGGAAATTCGGACTTCGGCATCCGGCATCGCTTCGTCGCAAGTTACATCTTTGATCTGCCGGTCGGCCATGGACGCCGCCTGCTCGGAAACGCTACGGGGATCACGGAGGGCATCTTCGGCGGATGGCAAGTTGCCGGCATCACCAGCGTCTCTTCGGGGAACTGGTTCACCGTGCTTGACTCCAATGGCAACTTCGCGAACTCCGACGGAGGCGTGGGCGGCGTCTCGCAGCGCCCTGACTACGGCTACACCCCCGGCTGCGTACCGGCCAGTGGCAACCTCGTGTTCTTCAATACATGCCTTTATCACGACCCGGCCTTGGGATCCTTCGGCGACGTGGGCCGCAACACGCTGCAAGGGCCCGGCTACCAGACCTGGGACTTCACCGCGGGCAAGCACTTCCCGATCAAGGAGCGTTTCAACCTTGAGTTCCGCGCCGATTTCTTCAACATCTTTAATCACACCAATTTTCTGCTGGCCAACTCTGGCCCGCAGAACTCGAACAACAGCACGGTTCTCGGAGCACAGCAGTTCGGCTTCCTGACTGCGGCCCGAGATCCGCGGCTGACGCAGCTGTCGCTCAAGCTGAGTTTCTAACCCTCCCCGGGCCCGGAGCGCAACCTTCCTCCGGGCCCAGCTTCTTCTTCAAGTTAGAATCAACCACACCAGATCGTTTTGGGGGGAGTCTGTGCGATTGAACCGCGCTTTGGCTGCAGTGTGGGTTATTGGAACTGGTCTGACCTCAACGCCGCTCCATGCGCAGCGCCCAAAGGCTGGGGTGGAGCAGGCGCTTTTCGGTAAATTGAGCGACGGCACGGCGGTGGATGTTTTCACACTCACCAACGCAGCCGGCAGCAGCGCCAAGGTCATCAGCTACGGCGCAACTCTCGTGCAATTGTGGATGCCCGACTCCAAGGGCAACAAAGCCGATGTGGTGTTGGGGTTCGATACTCTCAACGGCTACGTTCGCAATGATCCGTGGTTCGGCGCCATCGTGGGTCGGGTTGCCAACCGGATCGCGAATGGCCGCTTCATCCTCGACGGCAAGGAATACAAGCTCGAGGTCAACGATCCACCCAATACGCTGCACAGCGGAAAAAAAGACTTGAGCCACGTGGTGTGGAAGGCGCAGATCGTTCCCGTCGATCATGGTGCAGCGGTGCGCTTCAGCTACCTGAGTCCTGACGGAGACGAAGGATTTCCTGGCGCCTTGTCGGTTCGCGTTACCTATACGCTTACCGACCGCGACGAGCTGAAACTCGAATATTCCGCGATCACCGACAAGCCTACGCCGGTGAATCTGACCAGTCACAGCTACTTCAATCTGGGAGGCGGGAAGGACGTTCTCAAGGATGTTCTTTACTTGAATGCTGACGGTTACACGCCTGTGAATGACAAGTTCATCCCCACCGGCGAAGTTCTGCCGGTCACGGGAACGCCTCTTGATTTCACTCATCCCACCGCGATCGGTACCCGCATCGGAGAGGTCAAGGGCACGCACGGTGGCTATGATCACAATTTTGTGCTCAACGGGAAAGCCGGCGAAATGAAGCTGGCGGCGCGGGTGGAGGATCCCGAATCAGGCCGAAAGCTGGAAATGTGGACTACAGAGCCGGCAGTGCAGTTTTACACGGCGAATTTCCTCGATGGAAGTATCGCCGGGAAAGGCGGAGTCCGCTATCCGCAACACGCTGCGTTTTGCCTTGAGGCGCAGCACTTTCCAGATTCGGTGAATCAACCAAAGTTCCCTTCGATTATCCTGAAACCCGGTTCGGTCTACCGCCAGGAAACGATCTACAGGTTCTCGGCGAAGTAATTGGTTATTTCGGCGGAGACAGCGATGTGACGCTCGTTACCTTCGCGCCCCGAAACTTACCTTCACCATCGAACTCAAAGGCTAATTCCAGCTTGCCCACGCGCGCGCAGGCGTGACAGCCGTCGACCAGAACATACGGAACCAGAAAACTCTGGCCGCCGCCCGGCGGATTCTTGGCGACAATAAACTTGGTTCCCGCCCGGTCGCCGGGAAACACCGTAATGTTGGGATATTTCGCCCTTAGCGCTTCATATTCTTTGTTCTTGGGAAAATCGCCGCGCGGAATGACCGAGTAGTCATCCACATCAATAATGTTGGGAGTTCCATTGACGAGCAGGCAGTGCTCGTTTTCATTAGCGGCAAAGGGGAAGAAGGCGAAGGCGACGTCTACTTTTCCCGCCTTGGTGAAATCACGCATGAAGCCATTGTTCTGAATGGCATGCATGAATGCCACGGCTTCAGAGGAAGCCCCCGCGGCTTTCATCTGGTCCACGAAGCATGCGCCATATTCTGGACCCACGGACTTGGTGCAAGCCGTTCGCGCCGCCTGCATGGTGCTCATGCCGGGTTGGAACAGAGCCTTGGCATCAAATTTCTGGAACCCTTGATTCTGAGTGAAAGCCACGGCTGTCAGGGACAAAAAAAGGAAGACTCGCATCAGCAGGTTCTTCATAGATTGCCTTCTTGGCAGGGAAGTGACGGCTGCAGTCTATCCGATGCGGCGGGAGAGAGTCGACTCGCGAAAACGGCGGCCCCCGCCCGCCAGATTTCGACGAACGAGGGCCAGTTGCGAAAGATCGCCAGGTCTTAGTGAGGTTGCGCAGCGCTCTGCACAGATTGCCACAGGCTCTGCGCCTTCTTCTTTTGGTCATTCACATTGCTGATGGCCTGCTGCGCCTTGTCGAATCCGTTGGTGGACCCCGGAGCCCCTGCCGCATTCGCTGCGCCTGTTGCCGTATTGGCTGTGTACACGCGAGCGGGAATGGTCCCGGCAGGTTGACTGGGGTCGATGGTGGTGATGGGGACGCCGGCGATCCTGTTATTGGTTAATACCAGCGAGACCGAAGTGTAGCGCTGGTCTACCCCGTCGTATTCAATGATGAAGCGCACGGCCTGTGGGCCAACATAGGCGGTAGAAAATTGGCTGCCGTCCGTACCAACGAAAAAGGCATTGTGACGTGTCGTGATCTTACCGCCATCATCCACAACGTTCACCCCTCCGGCCCCGGACCAGATCGTCGTGTTCACCTGCACATTATTCTGGTTGGTGGTGTCAAAGTCGCAGAACAGACGATTGCCCGTGCGGAAACACCCATAGGCAGTCAGGGTCCAGCCGCCCGGCCAGATAAAATCTCCAACTCCCTGGCCGATCACCGGAGCGCGTGGATCGCCTCCGGCGGGAGCGCTATAGCCGCTGCTGGCAGTGCTGGCAGCGGAGGGCAAAGCACTCAGCGCCGTCGCGGAACTTGCCGCTGCTGGAACTGTTGTGGCTCCTGGAACCGTGGTAGCGGTCGAAGTCGGCGACGGAAGCGCAGTTTTTGATGCGGCCGTGGTTACCGCCGTCGGCGCGGTGACGGTTTTCGGTGCTGCCGTTGTGGTGGTTGCTTTCGTCTGAGTCGTGGGAGTCACCGTGCTCTTGGCGGCCGGAACGGCCGTTGCCTTCACGGCGGCTTTCGGAGCGGCAGCCTTCGGAGCGGCTGGCTTGGCGGGCAACGGGATCACCAGCTTTTTCTGAGCTGGCGTCTGGGCGCCAGCCGGGAGGCAGCCCAGGAGAACGATTGTTCCAATGGCCAAACCGCACCGATGCACACGAAACCTCAGGTCTGAGCGCTTCATTTGTTGACTCCTCCACTGAATTGCTAACCGATCGGATATCGAACGCGAATGAGGCCCCATAAGGGAAAGCTGTTCCCTTGATGAGGACTGCGCGGAATTGGCGCGGAATTGCCATCGTGATCGGAAAAAAACTGTTTTGGACCGGCATCAGGTATCATGGCGAGCCAAAGTGGCTTGGCGGGAGAGCGGTGGTGGCCGTTTCGGCGTTGAATTTCGCAGAAATCAATGTGCGACACGGAAAGCTCAATCTCGCCATGTTGCTTCGTGGGCGCAAAATCCTGCGGGCTCGTAACCCAGGCAGGGCGACAAGTAGAGAAAAAAGTCCCCTGGCCTCGGTGTCGTTGCCGATGGTCCTGTTGCTCGCGTGGCTGGCGTTTGCCCCTTCGACTCTCGCCCAGCAATATCCCTTTATACAGATCACAGCCCCCGGTGCGCCCCAGGGTTGCATGTTTCCCTTTGAAGATCACAATGGCGCGCTGTGGCTTGCTGGCTGCGAGGCTGGCTCCGAAGGACTTTATTATTTTGACGGGAGCCGTTTCATTGCGCCGGTGAAAGGCCAGTTTCCCAAGGTGGCCGTGAGAGGTCTCGCGGAAGACAGCGAAGGCGGAATCTGGCTCGCTTCCAACCATGGTGTTTACCGTTTTCACCAGGGGCAGCTTCAGAAGAAATTTGAAGGCGCCGCTCTTTCCGGAATCACACGGGTTGCGCCGGATGTGTTCCTGGCGAGCGTATCGAAGTCCAGCACCGATCCTTTTCCCAAGGCAGCCATGCTTCGCATCTCGCGCTCCGAACAAGATTGGAAGGCGGAAACAATCGAGGATCAGGTAGAGCAGGTGCAATACCGCCTCGATCATACCGGGCATGTTATCTACGGATGCCTGGAGGGCTACTGCGAGGTGGCGGCGGAGGATGTCGTCCGCTGGAAGCCTGGCATGTCACTTTCCGTGACACGGCACCAGGCGCAGACGGGAATTAATTCGGCATACTCCAGGAACGGGACGCAGGTTTGGAAAGATCGTTTCGGTTGCGTGTGGTGGCGCGAGCGGAGCAACGCTTCCTATCAGTGTGCCAGTGATCCACAACCCATTCGTCTCCCCATCACTCTGGTCGGCTTGGGCCATCCGACCATCATTGAGCTTTCAGACGGCACCATTGGTTTGCCCAGTTACGGGAAACTGGCTTTGGGGCGGCCGGGGAATTTCCGCGTTTTGAATGGCGGCAACGGTTGCCCAAACGTGATGATCGTGCTCGCGGGAAGGGATGACAGTATCTGGATCAGCAGCACTTCCGGCCTGTATGTGCTGCCTACCCACACCAACATGGAGTTCTGGTCGGCTCGCGACGGACTACGAGGCACAGTGTGGGGAATTCTGCACACCGGGGGCAAGGTACTCGCCGCCGCCGACATCTACAGTGAAATTCTCGACAGCGACCGGTTGCACTGGCGGCCACTGAACGCCCCAGGGGGACGTCCTTTTGCCGGCCCTCAGAGTACGGTCCTGCTGGCAAGCAATAACGTTGTCGTTCAGATGACTCCAGCGGGAAAAATCCTTAGACGGTCACCGGAATTTCCGGCGTGGCTGCTGGCGCGGGGCGCAGACGGCGCCGAATGGGCCGCTGGCATGGGAGTATTCAAGTTACATCCCGTCAAGGGATCTTTCCAGCTGCAGTCCCAGGCTCCCGATCAACAGTATACTCAGGGGATTACTTTCGACCGTGAAGGAGATTTGTGGACGTGCTCCTGGGCGGGGTTCAGTCATCTCGACAAATCCGGCTGGCACTCCATTTCCACCAAAGAAGGGTTGCTGGAAAACGGATGCGCCACCATGGCCGAGGACCAGCGCGGAGATTTTTGGTACGCCTACAACACCTTGGCGGGATTTGCGCTCATTGAGGGGGCCAGAACCTCTACTCCCTCGATTCACCAATTCCAGGATGAAGGAAAGCCTCATCGTACCTATTTCTTTGCCTCCGACCGCAGGGGGTGGCTGTGGCGCGGCACGCCTGACGGCGTGTATGTTGCCGATGTAGATCAAGCGCACCGCGGCCAATGGCTGGCGCTGAATCGCACCGACGGTTTGCCGGCCATCGACACAAATCAAAATTCTTTCTTCCAGGATTCCGATGGATCGATCTGGTTCGGTGCTGAAAACTCCGTGATCCACATCTCTCCACCTGACGATCTGGTTCACCCTACCTATGCACCCTCGGTCTTTCTGTCATCATTCTCCTTGGGGGCTGGCCCGGCAGAGATCGCAGACGGAATGAACGTCCTGAAGGCCGGGAGCGAGGTTGTCGCTCACATCGGCTCGTTACAATTCGACCGACGAAATGCCCTCGGCTTTCGTTATCGCCTGCTGCCGGAAAATTCCGCGTGGAGGTCAACTCCCGATCTCGATCTTCGCCTCGGGAAGCTGGCCTGGGGCGCTCATACACTCGAAGTGGAAGGAAAATTAGGGGATGGCCCCTGGTCGCCCGTAGCCGCGAGGTCTTTTAAGGTATTGAAGCCCGTGTGGCTCACTTGGCCGGCGCTGTTGGCATTTGTCACCGTGGGAGCACTCAGCTTCGCAGGCATTCGCCAACGGCGAAAGAAGCTTCGCGAACGCGCCGCCACCAGACTCCCCGAACTTGCTGAATGGCGCCTGGCGGCGTTGTCTCCCGAAATGCAACCTCTCCAAGGCACGCGTCTCGACGACCGTTTCGAGGTGGGCCGGGTCTTGGCGCGCGGGGGCTTCGCTCTGGTTGCCGAAGGTGAAGATCTTCAGAACGAAGGGCGCCCTTGCGCCATCAAGATCTTCCGCCAGGAACTGGTAGACAAGGAGTGGATTGCCAAACGCTTCCAACAAGAGGTCCTGGCTCTGCAGCAGATCCATCATCCGAATGTTGTAAGCATCTATGGTCACGGGGTGACGCCGGGCGGGGCTCCCTATTTGGCGATGGAGTTTGTCGAAGGCCGAACCCTGCGGGAGGTCCTCGACATAAGCACCATCAGTCGCGCGGAGGTCGCAAGTTATGTCCGTCAAACCGGAAGTGCACTGGAAGAAATTCATGCGCATGGCATCTGCCATCGCGATCTCAAGCCCGAAAATCTGATGATCCGCAGCGTCCGCTCTGCTGGCAAGGATCTCGTCCTCATCGATTTCTCCATTGCCATCGTGAAGGATCCCGATGAGACGCTACATGGCCTTTCGCGGGCTGCCGGCACGCTGTATTACATGGCTCCTGAACAGGCGATCGGCTACGCCGACGCTTCCTCCGATGTCTACAGCCTGGCGAAAGTCGTGATCGAAATGCTCAGCGGGCAGCGATTGTCGGCTTTGTTGCCAGACGCCTCCATGGATTTACCCGTGCGTGTAAAGGAACTGTTGATTCGCCAGAGCTTTGGACTTTCTCACGGTTCAATCGAACTGATCAGCAAGGCGCTGGAATTCGATCCTTTGCGGCGGCCGAACAGCGCCCGAGTATTCGCTGCGACCATCGCACACGATCTCGAAATTGCTGGGGAAGTGGTTTCCGCAAAACCAGTGTGAGTCAGAGGCGGTCCTTTAACCAGTCGCGCCCTTTTTCCCACAGATGACGAACCTGGCGAAAGGTGAAGCCCGAAATCTGCGCGATCTCTTGCAGGGTGAAGCCCGCGAAGTAATGCATGTCAACCACGCGCGCCGCCTCGGGATTGGCGCGCTCCAACTGGTCCATCAATAGGCCGACCTGGACGATGCTCTCAGCATTCGTCTTGTCCGCGGAACGCAAGGGAGCGCCTGCATCGAGAGATTCCGGAGCTTCCCCATCTCCACGCCGTTGCGCCATACGATTGCGCGCAAAGTCAATCAGCACGCGGCGCATGGCCACCGCGGCAATGGCATAAAAATGCTCCCGGCTGTTGATTTGCCATCCGCCCTTGCGCAAGTTTCGCAACCAGACCTCATTGATCAGTTCAGTGGGGGACAAGGGGGCGACATAACGTTCGCGGCGCAGTTCGCGCACTGCGATCTGGTGCAGCTTGGGCAGCACTTCGCGCAGCACCTCTTCCGCCATCTCGCGGTCTCCGCCCGAGAAGGATTGCAGTTGTTGTGTGAGCGAGGGAGGTACGTCCACAGTCTTTCCTTCTGCGGTGTGGGACCCGCAGAAACGTGAGCCGATGCCATGGCATAGTAACTCACAGACGTAGCGACGACCAGTGGGAAGTTGTCCTGAGACTTACCACTCCCACCAGCGGTCAGACCGCGTCTTGTGGGGATGGGGAATCGTCAAGCGCAACGTCATCGTCTCGTGGGGGGTGATATGCACGCGGATGGGGGAGTTTGCCACCGGCGCGATCACTTGGTCTTCGGTGAGGTTCGTCTCCTCCGCTGCCGTCACTTTCAACGGCGTCTTCAACTCGACGTCGCTTTCTTTGCCGGCAATCTCCTGCAACCGGACCGTGTAATGCTCGAGATTGCCATCGGTGCTGGGCTTGAATGCGAGCAAGACGACGTTGTCGGCATTCAGCGAGAAATAAGAAAGCTGCGGCTCCGCCGGAGCCATGGAAGAATCCAGCGTGACTGCCACCAGGGGGAGATCAAAGCTGACTCCTTCCCGATAAGACGCCACTGGATCGATGTCGCCCCCAGCCGACGTGATTGCGAAGTGATACCACGAGGTTGCGGGCAGGCCCGGTTCGACGGTCGAGAAATTTACCGTCCCAAGATCGCGAGTCTCTCCCTGATCCTGCTTGCGCATCACGGTGGCGCGCACGGCGTTCAAGAAAGTGTTGGGGCCTTTCGCGCCGGGTAGTCCGGGAAGATAATCGAAAAACGGTTCGCGCTGGGAAAGCGTGATATTAAAGACTGCCTGGTCCGCTCTTCCCGCAAGCACCAGGGAATGCTGGGGAACGCCCGCGTCGGTCCGTGCTCCCGGCAAATAGTCTTCCGGAATGCGGTGGTATCCGATGCCATCCTCCAGCCAGACCTGCGAAGACCCTTGAAATAGGAAGGGAAAGTTGAAGGAGTAGTATTCCCCGATCTGGTTGCTGGCGACGAAGGGCATCTTGTCGCGGTCAAGCAGATTGCCGACCTCAATGCGCTTGATGGTGTGATAGAGAACAACTTCGCTCTCCGGCCAGAACGTATCGGGCCGATGAATGAGCACACGGTCGAAAAGCGGCCCGCTCTCGCGGCTCAGCGTAACTTTACCGATGCCGACGGGCAGGTTGTCGGAGGGAATCCAACGCAGAAGCTGGTTTGCGGCTTTCCCGGCGCTCGAATCCACCAGTTCGCGGTTCAATGACTTATCGAAGATGCTGATAATGGCTCCATCGCTTTCCCGCAAACGCACCCGGTAAAACTGGTTGTCCAATTCGGTGGAAGAGCCGGCCTTCACGGCAGAGGCCTTTACTCCCGACGCCAGCGCGTAACTCTTGTACCCCAGCGCCGGAACATTCTCCGCCAGAAAAGCCGCTTCGTCGGGCGAAAGGCGCTGCACGGGAATAGTTTTTCCCGTCGCCGTGTCACGAAGCGTGATCTCGTCCTTGCACTTCAAATATGCAATTCCAGATCGTTCCCAGCTGGCGGAATTAAACACGGCAACCGTCTCAGACTTCGCCGGTTTCTGCGCGAGCAAGGTCTGCAAACCCGAATCCAGCAGATACCGGATATCGGTTTGTCCCGTTGACACGTAGTCCACATATTCTTTGTTCTGCTCATCCACCTGCGCGCGCGTCATGAGCTTCGGCCATCCCACCTGCGCCGACCCCGAGTGCTCATCGTATTTGTAGAGCTTGAATAGTGTGTCTTGGAGATTGCCGGCCGGCAGGCTGGTCAGATTGCGGAAGGTGAGCAAACTCCAGAGCAATTCCGCCACCGGAAGGTTGTCGTTCAGCCACCGGCCTTTGGCAGCGATTTGTGGCGAGTTGGTTTTGACCTCTGACCAGAGCCCGCTGTAGTCGCCGGAATAGGCTGCAAAGCGGTCTTTCCCGTACTCCGACTCCATGTGATGAAAGAACTCCGCCGGCGTCGCGACAACGATGCGCGGCTGCTTGCCGGCGGCATTCCATTCGCGCACCGCGGGCAGCAACCCCTTTTCTTCCCGGTTGCTGGAGATGAAATCGTGCAGATCCAGCAGCAGCAATGCGTCGTAGGGGTAACCGGCCTTCGCGTATTTGTCGAGCAGTTTGTCCACCCCGCGCTGCATGATTTCGAGGCGGGGCAGGCCCTCCCATTCCTTTGGATAAAAATGCTCTTTCGTGTAAGGTTCGATCTCCCCGGGATCGAGATAATAGTCAGCCATCGCCTCGGTGTATCCACCCAGGCGGCCTTGCGTTTGCCACGTGAGCACGCGGCTTCCGTCCGGTGCCGTCCAATAGAAGGGCATCTTGCCCGGAGTGAGCGAAGTCCCGCCAAACAAAAAAATGTTGGAGCCGTTGACGAAATAGTGAACGCCGCTGCGCGCCAGCACTTGTGGCAGCCGCGAGGTGAAGCCGGGCACGTCGTCCATGATGGCGAAGTCGGTCTTGATGCCCAGCCGCCTCTCCAGATCCTTCATGTCATAAGTGATGCGATTCAATTCCTCCGCGCCCATGAACTCGGTGTGCATGCTGCCGAAGACGGCGGAAACCTGAATCTGGCCGCTGTTGACGAGGTCTACGAAATCCTTGATCTCCTGCGGATCGCTGGTGCGATTCAACCATTCGCGAATCTGCCACGCGCTCTCCACCGTCCAGCGGAAGTCGGGGTCTGCCTTGGCGTTGGCAATGACTTCATCAATGTGGGGCTTCAGCCGCGGCAGGATCTCTTCCGGCGGCGC
>Ga0335085_10003560_pt1 | contig 26794 bp, 23 predicted proteins | sample Lox_Sample_45_FD_206712 | JGI IMG/M metagenome (GOLD analysis project Ga0335085, IMG submission 206712) | Soil microbial communities from Loxahatchee National Wildlife Refuge, Florida, United States - Lox_Sample_4.5 | ecosystem: Environmental > Terrestrial > Soil > Wetlands | place: USA...
CATCTCCGTCAAGCCCGCCCAGATTCGACCCCTGCAGCAGCATCGGACCCGCCTTCATGTGGTCGTACGCCATGCCCAGCGATACGTCGTAGCGGTTGTCGTAGCGCACGCGCGCCAGCGGATCGAGCGGAGCGTAGCTCTCGGTCTGATTTTCGGGACTCTGCGAGGCAGTCGTCGGCGTCGGTTGGCTCTGGCTGCTGGAGCTCTGCGCCTGCAGGCTGACTCCACCCGCATACACTCCCAGAGCGAGAACAGCGGCAAAAGAAGCGAAAAACCTTACTTGTAGAGGCATCACCCAACAGCTTACAAGACCCCACCGATCCCGGACAATGCACCCGCCAAGTTTCTTTCTGTCCTAAAGTTGGCACGCTTCCATTTGCCGCGACCACGCCAGGTAGCGCACCGTCTTCAGGAACTCCAGCATTGTGGCCGCCGCATCTGCCCCCGCTCCCGCCGGCTCAAGCTCCGGGGCGGCGTGCAGACGCCACTCCACCGGCAGCCGGCTGAAGATCATGCCCGCCCGTGGCAGGTGGTTCGTGTTCGAAACCACCTCCGCCGACCGCCATCCGTGGCTGCGCATCATCCGCACCGAGTTGCAGGCGTTCTCAATCGTATTCCGCGCCTCCGGCTCCACAAAGACCACCGCCTCCGGTATTCCCTGCGCCTCCGCGGTCCGCGACATCACCTGCGCTTCCACAAAGCGGTTATGCGCTGCCCCTCCGGTAAAGATCATCCGTGGCGCAACGCCCCGCTCATACTCGTGCACCGCCTCGGTCACGCGCTCAAGCTCCATAGGCGTCGGATTGCCGTCTGCGTCTGCCGGACTGCCCAGTACAATCAGCACGTCAAACCGGGTCCGTTCTGTATTTGACATCGGTGCCAGTTCACTAGCGAGCGCCGCCCACACCGCCAGCCCCAGAACCGCTGCCGCGCACACCACAATCCCGCGGCCCAGCCAACCCAGGCGCCTGCGCCGCGATGCCGGCCGGCGGGATCCGCGCCGGGCAGCCTGCCGCGTGCCTGCTTGTTTGCCTGTTTTTGTTGGTTTCAACGGGAGCTTGTCTCCATGCTCCACTTTACCGCCCCGCGTCCCCATCCATCGCTTGGATTCATCGTGCCACGGACGGGGTAGCACGTCCCTGCCGCGGAATCCGTGCATGTGTACCCTTACGCAAGCCCGTGCGTGGCTTTTCCCTTGAAAAAGCCCCCTGGCACTGATGCAGAGTGGGCACTGTCGCCCGGATTCCGCTCTAGACTGTCCCGCTGACCCGCTGCCTTTAGAGTCCCGCCGGCTCGCCCCACTCCTTGTACACGAACTCGCCGAGTGGTTTACGCGTCCGCGCGGCGGTTTCGCGCTGGATCAGCGTCTCGTCGCCCAGCGCCGCTGGCTCACCCTGATAGCCCAGCGCAATCACCGCACCGATCGCGAATTCCTCCGGAATCCCGAAGGCCTTCCGCGCCGCCTCTTGATCGAACCCCGCCATCTGGTGCGCGGCAAGTCCGAGCGCCGTCGCTTGCAGCACTAAATACGCCGCCGCCGCTCCCAGATCGTACAGCGCATTCCGGTTCTCTACCCCGTTGTGACTGAACTTCGTCTTGGCCGCGCCCAGAATCAGCACTGGCGCCGTCCGCGCCCATTTGGGGTTATGCCCCGTCAGCGCCGCGTAGATCTTCTCCCACGTACTATCGCCCCGCCGTCCCACCAGAAACCGCCACGGCTGCTCGTTATTCGACGAAGCCGCCCACCGAGCCGCCTCAAACACCTTGGCCAGCAACGCCGGGCTCACCTCGCGGTCCGTAAACGACCGCGGACTCCACCGCTCGTGTATCAACGGCACCACACCCTCCACCGGGGGCGCTTTCTTCAATTTGTGAACTTCACTTGCACTCAAAGTCACGTCCATCCGCTCCTTCACCAATATTTTGCACAATGCAAAGAATTGCGCTACCCATTTGATTCTATTGACCGTGCGCAGGATTCCGCCCATCTGCCAGTTGCCCCGCCTTCGGCGTGCCTCTGCTTTTGTGCCTGCCGGCTACTGGCTACAGACCCGCTGCTTATCACCGATCATTCACCACTGATCTCCGGCCACAATCTACGGATACATCCTGTGCAGCGTCCTTGCGAAGGGGATGGTCTCTCTCACATGGTCAAGGCCGCAAACCCACGACACCACGCGTTCGATGCCCATGCCAAAGCCTGCATGCGGCACGCTGCCGTATCTTCTCAGGTCGAGATACCACTCGAAGGCCTCGCGCGGCAGACCATGTTTCTCGATCCGCTCGCTCAGTAGTTCGTAGCTCGACACCCTTTGCGATCCGCCAATGATCTCTCCATATCCCTCCGGCGCCAGCACGTCCACGCACAAAGCGTAGCGGGCATCCTTCGGATCGGGCTCCATGTAGAAGGCCTTCACATCCGCCGGGTAGCGGTGCACCATCACCGGCCGGTCGAACTGCGAGCTCAGCCACGTCTCATCCGGCGAGCCAAAATCGTTGCCGTACTCGAAGGGCGCCTCCAGATGCCCATCCCTGTGCGCCTGGTTCAACATCTTCGCGGCTTCATCGTAGCGCAGGCGCGGGAACGGCGGCGTCACCGTCGCCAGCTTTGCCGTGTCGCGCCCGATCACCTGCAACTCCGCCATGCGATTTTTCAGGACGCTCTGGACGATGTGCGAGATGTAGTTCTCCGCGAGATCCATCAGTCCATCGAGGTCCATATAGGCCACCTCGGGCTCGACCATCCAGAACTCCGTCAGGTGCCGCCGCGTCTTCGATTTTTCCGCGCGAAACGTCGGCCCAAAGCTGTACACCTTGCCCAGCGCCAGCGCCGTTGCCTCCACGTAGAGCTGGCCGCTTTGCGTCAGGTACGCGGGATCCCCGAAGTAGTCCACCGGAAACAGCGTCGATGTGCCTTCGCAAGCGGCCGGCGTCAGGATGGGCGGATCGGTGCGGACAAATCCATTGCTGTCGAAGTATTCAGCCGCCGCACGCATGATCTCGGCCCGAATGCGCAGGATGGCTGACTGCCGCGGGCTCCGCACCCACAAGTGCCGCCGCTCCTGCAGAAAGTCGACTCCATGCTCTTTCAGAGTGATCGGGTAAGGGTCCGACTCAGGCACTCGCTGCACCACCTCGAGATTTTCAACGTCCAGCTCGTATCCTCCCGGCGCGCGCTTATCCGCCCGAACCTTCCCAGTGACAATCACCGACGACTCCTGGGTCAGTCCTTTGAGCGCTTCAAAAACCTCTGGTGTCACGCTCTTCACATGCGCCACGCCTTGGATCGACCCCGTTCCGTCGCGAAAGATGGGAAACAGCAGCTTGCCGCTCTCGCGCAGGTTATAGAGCCATCCGTGAAGGGTGACCGATTGGCCCTCGTGGCGGCCGATTTCGGCGATCGTGGCAGCGGGAGCGATCAACTTAGCATCTTTAGGAGTAGTAGGCGTGGTTTCTTCTGGCATCGTGCTTCCTTAATGGCCATGTGGCCTGACTTTCCAGAATAACGCTCGTCCGAGAGGGGTGCGATGCTTCGCCGTCCCGAAACTTGAATTTCGTGCCACCGGAAAGTGTTTTGATCTGGACAAACATCACCCTGCGGGGCATCCTATGAATAAACGCGAGTCGAGTGAATATGGCCGATCAGACCCCGGATAAAGATGATGAGATGCACAAGACCCTTGCGGAAGCTGGCACCGCCGAGCGGTTTATTACCGAGAAGCGGATCGGCGAGCGGATCAGGCGCCTGCGGTTGAAGAAATCCATGGGTCTTGTGGAGCTGGGCAAGCACACGGGACTTTCGGCGAGCTATCTGTCGCAGCTCGAAACGGGCAGGGTAGTGCCCACGCTGCGAAACCTGGCGCGCATCGCGATGGTCTTCTCCAAAGACCTTTCTTACTTCTTCGAGCCGGAACCGGAGGCGATGTTTCGGTTACACCGCAAGAAGGACCGCGTACGCATGCCGCAAACCGGCGCGGAACCGCCCACCTATACATTTGAGAGCCTGGGCTACATGGTGCCTGACCGGCATATGGACCCGTACTTTGCCGAGTTTCTTCCGCTGTCTGAAAACGTGGAACCGAAGGCGCACATGCACGCGGGTTTCGAGTTCTTATATGTACTGGCCGGTGAAATTGCGCTGCAGCATGGCGACCAGGAAGCCGCCTTGGGCCTTGGCGATGCGGTCTACTTCGACGCAAACACGCCTCACTCCTACCGTTGCGCAGGCGGCAAGCCGGCTGAGGCCATCATCGTTACCATGCATCAGGCCCCGGCAGTCCAGCCGTCGCCACTGCGTCCGCAAGCCCCAGCGGTTGCTCGTCCAGCGGCAGCCGCCACCTTGGCAAAAGCCGGCATAGCCGACGGCAAACGAGGCAAGGCAACATAGAAAAGTTGCTTCCCACTTCAGCCCAATGGGAGCTCCAGGCTGACAACCGTCAGTTGGCTCCTGACCTCTGATCCCTGACTCCAGTTTCGAGCATCCGGTCCAGTGCCACGCGCGCCCAGTGTTTCACTTCGGTCTTCACCTCGATGTGGTTCACTACGCGGCCTTCCACCAGGTTTTCCAGAGCCCACGCCAGGTGCTGCGGGGTAATCCGGTACATGGTTGTGCACAGGCAGCCGGTGTCATCCAAAGTGATGATCTTCTTCTCTTGTGGCAAAAAGTGCCGCGCCATCCGGTTGACCAAATGAATCTCCGTGCCGATGGCAAACATGGAACCGGCCGGCGCCTGCTCCACGCACGCTATCAATTGCTCGGTCGAGCCCAGCGCGTCCGCCTTCTGGCATACCTCAAAACGGCACTCGGGGTGCACGATCACCTGAATGCCGGGATATTTGGCTCGCACGTGGTCCACGTGGCTGGGCAAAAAGCGCTGGTGAACCGCGCAGTGGCCCTTCCACAGCAAAATGCGGCTTGCGGCCAGCCGCTCTTTCGTTTGTCCGCCCGCTGTTTGCCCGCCTGGAATGTGAACGGCCCAGGGATCCCAAACCACCATCTCTTCCAGCGCCATCCCCATCGCATGACCAGTGTTGCGGCCCAAATGCTGGTCGGGTAGAAAGAGAATGCGCTTGCCGCGGGCAAATCCCCATTCCAGTGCGGCCCTCGCGCTCGACGAGGTGCACACCAGCCCGCCGCGCTCTCCGCAGAAGGCTTTGATTGCTGCCGTCGAGTTAATGTAGGTCACGGGAACGGTCTCGTCCGCAAGCCCGAAACGCTCAAGCGCATCCCAGCAGTCCTCGACCTGTGAAATCTCCGCCATATCGGCCATCGAACAGCCGGCGTTCAAATCCGGCAGGATCACCTGCTGGCCGTTTTGTGCCAAAATGTCCGCGCTCTCGGCCATAAAATGCACGCCACAGAAAACAATGTATTTGGCGCCGGTTGCCGCTGCCGCCTTCGACAGCTTGTAGCTGTCGCCTGTGAAGTCGGCGAAGCGTATTACTTCATCGCGCTGATAGTGGTGGCCCAGAATCACCGTCGTCGCGCCCAGCCGTGCGCGCGCCTCGGCTATGCGCCCGTCCATTGAGTGGTCGGGAAGGGCCAGATAGTTTTCCAGGCTGCAAACTTCGCCTGCCTCCGCAGAGGCTGCGGTCGTCTCGTCGAGAATCAGGGTCACAATACTCCGCCTTCAGTCCTTTCGGACGGGGGTGTTGAAAGCTAACCGGCTGCAGTGAATGCGTCCTCACTTGGTATTGGGCAGGTGTCCATGGGGAACGAATGTCCAATACCAGAAAAACCACTCACGGGGTTGTTGCAGCCACTATGATGGATGCGTGGATATGCGGGCAGATTCCGCCAGCCAAACTCGGTCCATCTGACTTAATATTGTAACGCCTCCGTAACACATATTTGAAACGCCCGCCGTTTGTGGCCGCAGCACGTCGGCAGGTATCATTGCTTTTTATGGTTACTCCGCAGCCAATCATGATGGCCAACATCGGCATGGGTGACACCCTCATCCTCATGGTGCTGGCATTGGTCGTCTTCGGCCCGCGCCGCCTGCCGCAGATCGGCCGCCAGATCGGCAAGCTCATGTATGAGTTCCGCAAAGCCTCCAACGACTTTAAATTCCAGATGGATGAGGAGTTCCGCAAAGCTGAGGAGGCAGAACGGAGCAAAAAGCAAGAAGAACAGCGCCAGCGCGCGCTCGCCGCTGCCCCGCCTCTGATCGAGTCACTGGCATCGGATACCGCGGAAACCAGTGCGGCTGCGCCCGCAACAGGCGAGCCCGCTTCTCCCGCTGCAGAGAACCCGTATCCCAGCGAAACCACCTATACCATCTACCCCAATTACCCTATCGAAGGCGCGTCTTCAGAAGAAGTTGCCCCTCCAGAAGAAAACGCCCCTTTAGCCGCGGAGCCACCCCTCCCTCGTATCCAACCGCCCTCCACCGGCGAGACCGTTGCGGCCGAGCCTCCAGGCAAGGTCCCGGTAAGCGTCGACTCTGAATCAGAAATATCGGGGACCGAAGCCGAAAGATCGGAGCCGGCAGCGCACCATGGTTGATACGCAGGACGCCATCGAAAGAGCACGCAAAGCAGTCACAGAGCGCGCGGACCTCCCCGGCATGTCCCTGATGGAGCACCTGACGGAGTTGCGCAAGCGCATCATCCACTCCGCCATCTATCTTGCCATCGGCTTCTTCATTGCCTTCGGCTTCCGCGAGCAGCTTTATGCCGTTGTGCAGGCCCCCCTGATGAAGCTGCATATGCCGATCAATAAGCTCAACTTTTTCCACCCCATGGATGCGATGAACCTTTACCTGCAGGTGGGGCTCATCGGCGGCGCCGTCCTCGCCTCGCCCTTCATCCTCTATCAGGTGTGGCTCTTCATCGCGCCAGGGCTTTATCAAAAAGAACGGCGCTTCGTCATTCCTTTCATGGCGGCTACCATTGGGCTGTTTCTCGCCGGAGCTGCCTTCGGCTACTTCTTTGTCCTGCCCGGCGCGCTGAAAATTCTCATCCTTGGCTTCGGCGGCAAATTCAACCCCGTCATCTCCATCGAGGATTACACGGGCTTTTTCCTTTCCATCATTTTGGGTCTCGGCATCAGCTTTGAGCTGCCTATCCTCATCTTCTTTCTGGCCATGTTCGGAATCGTAAGCCCGCGATTTCTGTGGAAGAACATCCGCTACGCCATTTTGGCCGTCTTTATTGTTGCCGCTATCATCTGTCCCAGCCCCGACCCCGGTACGATGTGCGTCTATGCAGTTCCCATGCTGGCTCTTTATATCCTGGGAATCGGTGTGGCCTGGTGGGTGCATCCCTCCCGGAAAAAGAAAAAGGAGGCTGCAGGGTAATGTTTCAAGGGCGCATTGCGGCGCGAACCCTGGGTGTCCCATCCTTCAAACTTTTTTTACTCAAAGGGCGGGGTACTAGAAAAGACTGCACCTGGCTCTCGGCGTGGTTAGCTCTGCGGATGCCCCATGTCCCTCGCATTTGGGGACCTGGGATAGCGCAACCCTCAACCCTCCTCTTCGTGTTCCTCTTCTTCGCGCCCCTCTGCACCTTCGCCCAAACCCACTTCGACGGAGCCCGCGCCTACCAGTACGCACGCGAGTTCGCCGCCATCGGCCCGCGCTGGCCGACTGGCCCGGGTCACATCAAGGCCGAAGAATTTATCCGCGCCCACTTCCTTCACGCCCACGACCAGCTTGAAGAAGACTCCTTCACCGCCGATACCCCCATTGGCTCGGTGCCCCTTTGCAACTTCATTGTGCGTTTCCCCGGCACGAAGCCCGGCGCCATCGTCCTCGGCACGCACTACGAAACCAACTACCCGCTCCGCACCATCAACTACGTCGGTGCCAACGACGGCGCCTCCACCACCGGTCTGCTCATGGCCATCGCCGACCGCCTGCGCGACGAAGAGGCCCACGCGCCGGGCAAAAAGCTTGACGGCTACTCCGTCTGGCTCGTCTTCTTCGACGGTGAAGAGGCCATCCAGAGCTGGTCGCGCTCCGACTCAACCTACGGCAGCCGGCATCTCGCCGCTAAATGGGATCGCGACGGAACTCTCCGCCACATCAAAGCCTTCTTGCTCGCTGACATGATCGGCGACAAGGATCTCGACATCCAGCGGGAGACGCACTCGACGGCGTGGCTCGTCGATCTGGTCACGCAGGCAGCGAAGAAGTTCGGCGATCAGCGATACTTTTTCCAGCAGTCGATGGACATTGAGGACGACCACCTGCCCTTTGTCGAGCGCGGCGTGCCGTCCATCGATATCATCGATCTCGACTATGGACCCAACAACAGCTATCACCACACCGCGCAGGATACGATGGATAAGATCAGCGCCCGCAGCTTAACCATCGACGGTGATGTGTTCATGGAGTCCATCCGCCTGATCGATCAACGGTGAGGGCTCAACCAATGAAACCCCTTGCGTATTTGCTATGTGCAAGCCTTATGGCAACGTCAGCGCCTCTCGCTTTGGCATTCTGCCGCGTTCCTCAGCCCCGGCTGACTTGTGCAGAATACTTTGCGAGCACGCTCGTCGTAGAAGCTACCCTCGTCCAAACCCATGTTCTTGGCGACAAGGACGATCCTCTGGGAATATCCGCCCACGTTTACTCAATGAGAGTCAATAGGATTCTGCACGGCAAAGTCGAAGAACACCTTCGAATCTACGAAGGCAACGACAGTGGTCGCGCACCGTTCAGTTGGACTGTCGGTAAGGAATATCTACTGTTTCTTTTCTACGTGCCACAAGACAAATCGTGGGAGCTTGACGGCTGCGGCAACTCAGGGCCCCTCGATACGGCCAAAGCCGCACTATCCGAGATTGAAACGATCAAGGTGGCGCACGACGGGGGCGTCATTTACGGAACTGTCAGCCAACAGGCGCTATCGGTACCGATTCCTGGCGTGCATATTGAAATACAAGGGGGGGATGTCCATTACGCGGCTACGAGCAATGAAAAAGGCGAGTTCCAAAAGAATGTTCCTGCTGGCCGTTACAGCGTCCGCGCGGTTGAACGTGGGGTGTCATTCGCCAAGGCCGATATCAGCTATGATGACCCAGCGGGGATTCAGATAGAACCAGGGGGATGTGCGCAAATTCAGTTTGTTGAGGTCGAAGGATCTCAATAGGTTGCCCTCGCAACGAACAGCAGGAAGGCTGACAGCCAAAACAGGAGCAAGCACGTGTCAAACGCAGAAATCGGCATCATCGGCGGCAGCGGGCTCTATTCCATGCCCGGATTCACCAACGTACACGAGGAGCGCGTCGAAACTCCTTTTGGTTCACCCTCTGACGCCTTCGTTCTTGGCGAGCTGGAGGGACGCAAGGTTGCCTTTCTCGCGCGCCACGGCCGTGGCCATCGTATCCTGCCCTCGGAGCTGAACTTCCGCGCCAACATCTACGCCTTCAAAAAGCTCGGCGTCGAGCGCATCATCTCCGTCTCCGCCGTCGGCTCGCTCAAGGAAGAACACAAGCCCACCGACTTCGTCATTCCCGATCAGTTCATCGACCGCACCTTTCATCGCGTCGCCACTTTCTTCGGCGAGGGCATCGTCGGCCACGTGGCCTTCGGCGATCCTATTTGTGCGACTGTAGCCCAGGCCGCGGCTGCTGCATGCAATGCTGTCGGCGTCTCCGGCAAGCTCGGCGGCACCTACGTCTGCATGGAGGGCCCGCAGTTCTCCACCAAAGCCGAGTCGCATCTCTACCGCAGTTGGGGCGCGGACGTGATCGGCATGACCAATCTGCAGGAGGCCAAGCTCGCCCGCGAAGCCGAGATCTGCTACGCCACCGTCGCTATGGTCACCGACTACGACTGCTGGCGCGAGGGCCACGATTCGGTCACCGTCGAAGAGATCGTCGCCGTCCTGCACAAGAACGCCGATAATGCTGCCAAAGTGGTCAAAGCAGCCGTTGTCGCTATGCCTCGCGAACGCACCTGCCCTTGCGCCTCGGCCGCTAAGTACGCCGTGCTCACGCAGCCCGATGCCATTCCCGCAGCCGCAAAGGAGAAGCTCAAGCTACTCTTCGGCAAATACGTCGGCTGGTAGAAAAGCGGAGCTAGCGAAACAAGCGAAGCTAGAACGCAACGGGCTAACGGCGCTAACCCCGCTGTCTCACCTGCTAACCTTACACACAAGAGAGAACGCCCATGTCCATCACCGTCGTCGGCAGCGTAGCCTATGATTCCATTGAGACCCCCGCCGGCCGTCGCGAGCGCTGCCTGGGTGGCGCGGCCACTTATTTCTCGCTTTCCGCCAGTTTTTTTACCGATGTACGCGTCATCGCCGTCGTTGGCGATGACTTCGGTCCCGAGCAGGAAGCTGTCTTCGCCGCGCGCAACATCGACACTCGCGGCATCGAACACGCCGGCGGCAAGAGCTTTTTCTGGGAGGGTTCCTACCTCGAAAATCTCAACGAAGCCAAAACGCATTCCACCGAACTGAACGTCTTTGCCTCCTTCGAACCCAAGATTCCCGCCGCCTACCGCGACTCGGAGTTTCTCTTCCTCGCCAACATCGATCCGGTTCTGCAGCGCCGTGTGCGCGAGTCCATGCCTCAGGTAAAGCTCGTCGCCGGCGATACCATGAATTACTGGATCAAGGACCATCGCCCGGCTCTCCTTGAGGTTCTCAAGGGCCTCGACGTGCTGCTCATCAACGACACTGAAGTGCGCATGTTGTCCGGCTACAACCATCTCGTGCCGGCTGCGCGCGCCGTCATGGCGCTCGGGCCCGGCTCACTGGTTGTAAAGCACGGCGAGTACGGTGCTACATTGTTCCACAGTGCTAGTCCAAAAGGTAAGAGCGCTGGGAGCGCCTTCAGGGCGCCGGCCTTGCCGATGGAAGAAGTCATCGACCCCACCGGAGCCGGCGACAGCTTCGCCGGCGGCTTCTTCGGTTATCTCGCCTCCCAGCCCGAGCTCACACCCGCCGCTTACCGCCGCGCCATGTTCTACGGCAGCGCGATGGGCTCCTTTGCCTGCGAGTGTTTCGGCACCGAGCGCCTGCAGCAGCTTTCGCGCCGAGAGATCGACGACCGCTTCAACGTCTTCCGTGAGCTAACGCACCTTGATTGAAGATCGGTCTCGTGCTCATTCGTCTTAAATTCGTTTTGAAGGGTGCGGGCTTTAGCGTGAAGGGTACGGGCTTTAGCCCGTACATCCAGTCGGCCGGAATGAATCTGGGCTTTAGCCCCTGAGGAATGTGTTTTCGCAAGTTGACCCACGATCGCAAAATCGTCTCCAACGCTGAAGGCTGGGCCGTTCTGGCCTGCTGCTTGGTCGTGTCGATGGCCGCTATTGTCTGGAGCTGGCGCCACGGAGCGATGCTCAATTACGGCGACGCCGTTGCCCATCTCCACATCGCGCGCCGCGTCTTCGATTCGCGCACTCCGCGCTTTTCCGAACTCGGCTCGGTGTGGCTCCCGCTGCCGCATATTCTCCTCATTCCCTTCGTGCAGAATTATCAGTGGTGGGCCACCGGCATTGCCGGCGTCATCCCTTCCTCGCTCGCTTACATAGCCTCTTGCGTAGGCCTCTATCGCCTGGCGCGGCGCTGGCTCACCCCCGCCGCGGCCGCGCTCGCACTGGTATTCTTCGCCCTCGATCCCAACCTTCTCTACCTCCAGACCACGGCCATGACCGAACCGCTCTTTCTTTGCGAGGTGATTTGGATCGTAGTCTGGACGGTCGAATGGCGCGCCTCATTGGACAACGATCGAAAGCAGGCTGTCCGCTTGCAAGGCTGCGTCGCGGCGGCGCTGGTCGCGGCCATCTTCACCCGCTACGACGGCTGGATTATCGCGCTCCTGGTATGGGCCGGCATCGGCCTTGCTCTGTGGAAGCGCAGAAGATTAAGCTCGCTTTCATTCTGGCTCGCCAGCCTCGCCGTCGTCGCCGCGCCCATCCTCTGGTTCATCTACAACGCCGTCGCCTTCGGCGACTGGCTCTACTTCGCGCGCGGGCCTTTCTCAGCCAAGGCAATCGAATTGCGCAACCCTGTGCCGTATTGGCCGCCGCATCCTGGCTGGCACAATCTTTGGGTCTCACTCTTGTTCTTCCTCAAAACCGCTCAGCTCGACTCCATCGCCACGGCAATTCGCGGCAATGTTGTTGCCAACATTGTGCTGGCGCTCGCCGTGCTGGGAACGGCCTATGCGTTCTTTGCTAAAAAGTTCGCGGTACCCGGCGATAGTTCTCCGTCGCTCGGGTGGAATCCTAACAACCGTCGCGCCCTGGCCTGGTTGCTGCTCCTCTGGCTGCCCGTCCCTTTCTACACCTGGTCGATTGCGTACGGGTCAGTGCCCATCTACATACCAGTCTGGTGGCCGCACACGTGGTACAACACGCGCTATGGTCTTGAACTGCTGCCGGCGCTCGCCGTTGGCCTGGGCTTCGCGGCGCAAATTGCCGTCGGCTTCCTTTGCCGTCTTCACTTCGCTCGCCCATACTTCGCGCGCCTCGCTCCGCACCTTCCTGCCGTTGCATTCGTAATCCTCTTCGCGCTCGCCGGTCTCAATTTCTATTCCTTGCTGCGCCACAATCCGGTGGTCTACGTCGAGAGCACCAAGAACCTCGACGCGCGTCTGCCTTACGACCAAGCCATTCCGCCGCTCCTCGAAGACATGGTCACGGCATTCCCCGGAGCCCCCATACTGATGGATACATCCACCTATCCTGAAATCGTCTCGCTCACGGGAATCCCTCTCCGCGAAACCATCAATGAAAGCGACCTGCTGCTCTGGCGCGCAGCATTGGCCGCGCCTGCCGATCACGCGGCCATCGTTGTGGCCTTCGACGGCGATGCGGTCGACCGGGCCGTCAAGGAGCATCCCGGCGACCTTTCCATCGCCGGCCGATTTAGCGCCGATAACCGGCCGTCAGCCACCGTATATCTCTCCGCATCCTGGGTCGATCGGATATCAAATCGGTTTTGAATGCAGCTTGCAGCACCCCGCTCCGCTCCTTTCGTTCATGCCGCTCAACAACCCGGCATAGGCGGTGATAGCATCGGGCAAGGAACGCCACTGCACATAAAGCGTCGGCCGAAGCCGTCATCGGCGCGCTCGTCGCGTTTCGCATCTCGGAGGAAGATTGATTCCCTTTACCAAGGCCCATGCCTGCGGCAACGATTTTCTGATCGTCACCGATGAAGCTACAGGCAACCTGGATCGCGCAGACCTTACGCGCCGCCTTTGCGACCGGCACGCCGGCATCGGCGCCGACGGCATCGAGTTTTTCTCCTGGTCCGAATCTGCATCGCGCGGTCAAAAATCCGGTTGCATTCGCCTGTACAATGCCGACGGATCCATTGCCGAAATCAGCGGTAACGGCACCCGCTGCGTAGCCGCTTGGATGGCCGAGCTGCTGGGCACGCAGCCAGGCGACGAGCTCCAAATCACCACCGACGCCGGCCTCCGCCGCTGCCGTATCGACAGCGTGCGGCGTGACGGCGCATTCACGGTGGACGTGACTGCCGGCATGGGCATTCCCACCTTCGCGCGGCGAACTGTCACGCTTTCCAGTAGCACGCAAATCGCTGGCGCCGAAATCTCCACCGGCAATCCGCATTTCGTCATCCTGGTCGAGAATCCAGAGTTTACCGTCGCTGGCAAATCCTGGCAGCACCTCGGCGCCGAAATTTGCGTGCATCCCGATTTTCCCCATCAAACTAACGTCGAGTTCGTCCGCATCCTAAGCCCCAATAAGATCGAAATCCGCATCTTCGAGCGCGGCGTGGGGCCTACCACCTCTTCTGGCACCGGCACTTCGGCCTCGGCCACTGCGGCCATCGCGCTCGGGCTGGTCCGCTCCCCGCTCACCGTCGTCGCTCCCGGCGGCGCGCAGACCGTTGCATGGGGCGGCCCGGGCGAGGAACTCTTCCTCACAGGACCCGCCACATTGATTGCCCGCGGCGAGGCATGGTGAAACCCGATGAACCTCCTCAAGCCCAAGCCCGTCGCAGCCGATGCCGCCATCAGCATCGTTGCTCCCGCCTCGCCTGCGCAGCCTGAGCGCGTCGACCAGGGCCTGCAGGCGCTGCGCGCATTGGGCTACGCGCCAAAGCTGGGCCAAAACCCGCTCCAAAGCGGACCCCTCTACTTTGCCGGAACCCCGCAGCACCGGCTGGCCGATCTCCACGCCGCCCTCACCGATCCTGAAACCAGCGCCGTCATGTGCCTGCGCGGCGGCTACGGATCGAACTACCTGCTCGACGGCCTGGACCTCAAGACCATCACTGCGCACCCCAAGCCATTTTTCGCTTACAGCGATCTGACCGGCATCCAGTTGCACCTGCTCGATGCGTTGGGCCTGCCCGCATTTCACGGCCCCATGCTGTCCGCCGATTTTTATCGTGAAGACGGCGTCCATCTGGAGAGTTTTCGCGCCGCGCTGAAAGGCGAACCCTACAGCGTGGCTGCCTCCGAAGGGCTTCGCATTTTGAAGCCCGGCTCGGCACAGAAATCAGTGAAGGGAACTCTCTATGGCGGGTGCCTGAGCATTTTAGTCTCGCTCCTTGGCACGCGCTGGGAGCCGCGCACGGAAGGCACGCTGCTTTTTCTTGAAGACTGCGGTGCAAAGCCCTATCAGATCGACCGCATGTTGTGGCAACTGCGCGCAGCCGGCAAGCTCGCGGGCGTCTGCGGCATCGTCTTCGGCGAGATGCTCGATTGTGCTTCGCCCGGCGCCGCGCCCGATTTGCTCGAAAAAGCGATTTTGAGCGCACTTTCGGATTTCGACGGGCCCATCGCAATCGGCCTGCGCAGCGGTCACGTCTCGTGCTCGAATGTCACGCTCACCTTCGGCGTGGAAGCCGAACTCGCGGCGGGCGAAGAAGCGCGGCTCAGTTTGCTGGAGCCGGCGGTGACCGCATGAGCCAATCCCCGCGCCATATTCATCTCAGCGGCATCTGCGGCACAGCTATGGCCTCTCTCGCCGGCCTCTTGCAGTTGCGCGGCCATCGCATCACCGGCTCCGACAAAGCCGCCTATCCGCCTATGAGTGATCTGCTTCGCTCGCTCGGCATTCCCGTCATGGAGCCTTACGCCGAGGCGAATCTTTCTCCCGCGCCCGATCTTGTCGTCATCGGCAACGCGCTCTCCCGCGGCAATCCTGAGGTGGAGCGCGCGCTCGATGAGCGCATTCCCTTCACCTCCATGGCTGCGCTCCTGCGTGAGGAGTTCCTTGTGGGGCGCGAATCCATCGTCGTCGCCGGAACCCACGGCAAGACCACCACAACCAGCATGTTGGCATGGATCTACCAAACGGCGGCTCGCCTTGACCCCGCCCTCGAACCCTCGTTTCTGATCGGCGGCGTGGCTGAGAACTTTGGCTCCAGCTTTCAGTTGCGGCCGACGCGCACCTTCATCGTCGAGGGCGACGAGTACGACACGGCCTTCTTCGACAAAGGCCCGAAGTTCCTCCACTACTTTCCCGATGCGCTTATTTTGACCCACGTCGAGTTCGACCACGCCGACATCTACGCCAACCTCGACGCCGTGAAGACGGCCTTCAAACGCCTTGTCAACCTTGTTCCCCGCCGCGGCATTATCGTTGCCTACGACGGCAGCCCCAACGTGACTGAGTGCGTGGAGCGTTCTTTTTGCCGCATCGATCGTTACGGATTCAGCGAGAGTGCCGATTGGCGCATCCGCAATCTGCGCTACGAAAACGGCCGTACCCGGTGGCAGGTCGGGCGCTCAGGCGCGGCGTGGGCCGAGTTCGAGATGCAGCTCGCCGGCGAGCACAACGCGCTCAACGCTACCGCCGCCGCCGCACTGGCCGCATCTCAGGGCATCCGCAAAGAAGCCATCGCCGAAGCCCTTGCTACCTTCAAAAGCGTCAAGCGCCGTCTCGAAGTGCGGGCCGTGATTGGCGGCATCACCCTCGTCGAGGATTTCGCCCATCACCCCACGGCCATCCGCGAAACCCTGCGTGCGCTGCGCTCCGTCTATCCGCAATCCCGCCTCTGGGCGGTGCTCGAGCCGCGCTCCAACACGCTCCGCCGCAAGGTGCTTGCCTCCGATCTCGTTGAGAGCCTCCGCCTCGCCGATCGCGTCGTCCTCGCTGCCGTCTACCAGCAGCAGCGCATTCCCGAGGATGAGCGCCTGCATCCCGACGAAGTCGTAAGCGCTCTCGACGCCGTAGGTGCCCAGGCCGAGCTGTTTCCCGATGCGGACGCCATCGTTCATGCCATCGCGCCGCGCCTTGCACCTGGCGACGTTGTGGCCCTTCTCTCGAATGGCGGTTTCGACGGCATCTACGAGAAACTCCCGGCGCGCCTCCGCGAGCTTCATCCCGGGGCCAAAGACGCGTGAACGCTTGAGGAATTCATGATCTGGTCGTCCATCTTCCTCGCCAACATGATCGCCCTCGGCATCCCTTCGGCGCTTCTGTTCATTCCCTGGTGCTGGATGACGGGCAACGTGCTGCCCCTCTACAAGGCCACGCGCTTCATGCTTTCGTCGAGTTGCCGCTTGGCGGGTGTGCGCTTCCGCGTGGAAGGGCTCGAACGTGTGCCTCGTGACCGTGCCTGCATCTTCATGGCGAATCATGTCTCGAACCTCGACCCGCCCGCGCTGATCTCGCTTGTTCCTGGCCGCACCTCTGCCTTCATGAAGCGTTCGCTCATGAAGCTGCCCATCCTCGGCACCGGCTTCCGCCAGGGTGAGTTCATTGCCGTCGACCGCTCCGGCAAACCATCTGACGCGCAACGCAGCGTGGCAGCGGCCCAGCGCGTGTTGGCCAAGGGCATCCACATCACGACATTTGTCGAAGGCACCCGCTCGCCCGACGGACGCATGCTGCCCTTCAAAAAGGGGCCATTCTTCCTCGCCATGGCCGCTGGCGCGCCGTGTATTCCTGTCTCGATTTATGGCACTGAGAGCATCCTCGGCAAAGGGAGCCTGCGCATCCACCCCGGGGTCGCAAAAGTTACCTTTCATCCGCCCATCGATCCCGCCGCCTTTGCCACGCGCGGCGAGCTGATGCGCGCGATTCGCGCGGCCATCGCCTCCGGCCTTCCAGAATCGATGCGCACATAGGACCAGCTGACTCTACCTGGCGTGGAAGGCGTTGCGTGCGAAAATCGGCCCAACGGTGCGATACTCACACCTAAATACCTTTTCGCGCTCATGATCATCTCTCTGGTTGTGTTCGTCACCATCCTCGTTCTAAGCCTTCCCTCGGCCGTAGTCTTTATTCCCCTGACCCTTTTCGCTGGCAACGTAGGCCCGCTCTACGCAGTAGGCTGCTGGATCGCCCGCGCCGGCATCCGCGTCGGCGGCATCCGTCTGCGCTTCCAGGGCCGCGAGCACATCCCCACAGGCCGGGCCTGCATCTTCATGGCCAACCACGTCTCCAATCTCGACCCGCCCGCACTGATCGCCAATCTCCCGGGCCGCACCTCGGTCTTTTTGAAGCGGCCATTGATGAAGATTCCCATCCTCGGCTATGGCTTCAAATTGGCCGAATTTATCCCCGTGGATCGCGACGGCAATCCCGCCGACGCGAAGCGAACCGTGGCCGAGGGGTGCCGCGTACTCGCCAAGGGACTGCACATCACCATATTTGTTGAGGGCAGGCGTTCTCGCGACGGTCGCATGATGCGCTTCAAAAAAGGACCGTTCTTTCTCGCCAAGGGATCCGGCGCGCTGTGCATTCCCGTATCGATCTACGGAACGGAAAAGATCCTTCCCTGGGGTAGCCAGCGCATCCACCCCGGAACCGCGCACATCGTCTTCCACGAGCCTGTGAACCCAGCCGATTACGCCACCCGCGGTGATCTGGCAAATGCCGTCCGCGCAGCCATCGCCTCCGGATTGCCAGAATGGATGCGAGGTTGAGGTCAGTTCTTACGGCTGAATGATCGCGTTATACCCGTCGTTGAGCAGCTTCAAGCACATATGGTTGGCTTCGTCGCGGCTGTTAAATGGCCCAATCCGCACGTGGATCAGCCCATCCGCCAGCTCACGGCTTGCCGTCACCTGGTAGCCCCGCCTGCGCAGAGCATTCACCAGCACTTCAGCGTCCTCGTTGTGCGAAACCGCTGCGATCTGCACCATCAGTGGAACCTCGGGCAGCGCCGGATGCACACTCGGCGCCGCGGCCGTCTGCGGAGGGCTTGCCACGGACGGCAAGGCAGACCGTACCTGAGTCTGTACCTGCGCCTGTGCGGTTTCCCCCGCTGCACCGGTTTGCCCAACGGGAGCCGGAACCTGCTGCGCTACTACCGGGTTCGCGCCCGCATTCGTCGCAGGGTTCTGTGCGGAGTTGCTCGGCGGCACCGCCGCATGCATGGCGGCCGAAGGTTTGGGAATGGAACTGTTGCCCTGCAGAGGTTCCTGATCGGGAGCCGCGGTCTGCGTGCCGGGCCGCACGGTCGCTGCTGCCGGTCCCGATGCGCGATAGCCCACCACGTACCCCAGCCCGAAGAAGAACCCGCAAATCAGCACCATGCCGAATAACATGGCCAGCAATGCGCCCGAGCCGAGTGTAATCTCCGTGTCTCGCCGGGGTCGCTCAGGCCCCTCTTCCACGTCGTCGAAATATCCCCTCATGCGCCGCCTTTGAATCGAACGGCCATTTCCGCTCCGCCGTCCACTACGGTTGCTCCGATGCCGGCTTTGATGGGGCCACGAACTTGTTCAGCAGCGACATCATCTCGAGGGGCAACGGGAAGACCACCGTGGTGTTCTTTTCCACGCCGATGTCGGCCAGAGTCTGCAAATAGCGCAGTTGCAGGGTCATGGGCTGCGTAGCCATCAGCGCCGCGGCGTCCACCAGTCTCTGTGCGGCGGCGTACTCGCCTTCGGCGTGGATGATCTTGGAACGCTTCTCGCGCTCGGCCTCGGCCTGTTTGGCGATGGCGCGCAGCATCTGCTCTGGCAGATCCACCTGCTTCACCTCTACCGAGACCACTTTCACCCCGAACGGCTCGGTGCGCAGGTCGATGATGGACTGGATCCTGAGGTTGAGCTTGTCGCGGTGGCTCAACACCTCGTCCAGCTCCACCTCGCCCAGCACTGAGCGCAGCGTGGTCTGCGCGAACTGCGAGGTCTGGTAAACGTAGTTGGCCACTTTGATGGCGGCATCATTGGGATTGACTACGTAGAGCGTAACCACCGCGTTCACCTTGAGGGTGACGTTGTCGCGGGTGATGATGTCCTGGGGTGGAACCTCCAGAACCTCCTGGCGCAGGCTGATGCGCACCATCTGGTCGATCGGCCGGAAGACGAGGATGATGCCCGGCCCCTTGGGCGTTCCCAGCACCCGGCCCAGCCTGAAGATCACCGCGCGCTCATACTCGCGCAGAATCTTGATCGAGTTCAGCACGTACAGGACGACGATGATGATCACGATCAGCATGGGAACCGAAATATCACCTATGGACATTGGACTTTCCTTTCCTCACTCAGCACGGATTGTACTCCACTACAGTAGATTCAGAGTTTATCTAAGGGGACTGAATGGAGCCGCTCCTATGCCGCATTCCCGGGCGTCTGCATCTTTGCCGTCTCCACCGGTTCCACCCGCAACAGAAACTGGTCGTGGCTTACCACACGCAACGCGGTCCCCGCGGGCACTGGCGCACTGGCCACAGCCCTCCAGATCTCGCCTTCCACCAGCACATGCCCCGCCGCGGCAGGCGCCAGCGCCTCCATGGCGGTCGCCGTGCAGCCCACCATGGCGTCTGCGCCAATCCGCGCCTTCCTCCTGCGCGCGAGCAGCACCAGGCGCATCAGGAATACCGTAATCGCGCCAAAGGCCGCACTCACGCTGATCGCAATCAATGGACTCACGCCCATCTCCGGCACCGGCGCAGCCACCAGCGTCAGCATGCCGAAGGTCAGGCATACAATGCCCGCGATGGCCAGTGCGCCGTGCGCGCCAAACTTGGCCTCCAGAAGCAGCAGCACCATCGCTCCCACCAGTAGCAGCACCGCGGTATAGCGGATGGGCAAAAGATTCAGCGCAAAAATCGCCAGCAGCACCATGAGCGTGCCCAGTGCGCCGGGGACGATGGTGCCGGGCGAGTTGAATTCGAGATAGATCAGCAGCGCTCCACCCACCAGAAACAGCAGCGCGATGTTGGGATTGACGAGCCAGTCCAGCAGTTTGTCGCGCAGCGTCGGCCGAATAACGTCAATCCGCGCACCGGCCAGTTGCAGCGTCAACTTCGATCCATTCATGCGCGTAATCACACGGCCGTCCAGCGCATTCAACAACTCGCTATCGCTGTTCGCGATCAAGTCGATCAAGTGCTGGTTTAGAGCCTCCTCGGCCGTGTAGGAGTGGGAGGAATGAACGGCGGCATCGGCGGCGCTGACATTGCGGCCTCGCCGTGTAACGTACGAGCGCAAGAAGGCCTCGGTGTCGTTCTCTATTTTCTCCATCTCCGTTTTGTCAGGCTTGCCCATCTCGAAGACCACGTGCGCCGCACCCGCCTCTGTGCCGGGAGCCATGGCGGCGACGTCGGCAGATTCGAGAATGAAAAATCCAGCCGAGCCTGCGCGCGCGCCCGATGGAGACACATAGACGATGACCGGAACCCGCGAACCTAAAATTGCCCCGACCATTTCGCGCATGGAGTCCAGCAGGCCCCCCGGCGTATCCATCTCGATCAACAACGCCCGCGATCCGTCGCTGTTAGCGCTGGCCAGCGCGCGATTCAGCTCGTCCGCGGTCACCGGCTGAATGGTGTCGGAGAGGACCAGCTTATCCACAAATGGCTTTTGGGCGAAAGCCGGCTCGCCATTTGTCGTTCCCAGGCCAATCAGCAAAGCCGACACAACGGCCACGAATCCGATTCCCGTTCGATCGAAGCGCAGTCCCATGAGTCGCCCCTTTCCACTCCTTAACCCCAGCACAACTTCTGGTTTCCCAGGTTCGAATCCTGAGGCCTGGGAGACCATGCTAACTCGCTATTGCGTCACTTTTGCCCCATCTTGACCAAAATCTGCCGCAATAACTCTTGCGCAGTCCGGTTCGCCGGCTCCGTCTTCAGCGCATTTTCGGCTTCTGCATGTGCTTCGCGCAACGAGCCGGCTGCAAGATCAAGCTGCGCCAGCACCAAATACGCATTGGCCGAGGGGCCAAGTTCCAGGGCCGTATGCGCCTCCTTGCGCGCGCCGTCGGCGTCGCCGCTGCGCTCGCGCACTTCGGCCAGTCCGGCGTGCGCCTCGGCGCTGTCGCCGTCGGCGGCAACGGCGGAATAATACAATCGCTCGGCCTCGAGCAGCAGGCCGCGGTCGAGATAGCTCTTCGCCTGCGCGCTCAGGGTCTGCGCCCGTTCGCGCGGCGTCAGAGTTGCCAGCCGCTTGGCATTCATCTCGTCCAGCATCGCCGCCGCCTGCCTGAAAGCAGCCGCGTCAAAGGTGCGCACAATCCGCTCCAGCGGATCAGGGTTTGCGTCCGGGCTCGCAGGCCCGCTTGCGGGTGCTCCCGGCATCTTCCATTGCGCCGCCAGCGATTGCGCCTCGCTGTCGTTCGGCCGCAGCATCAGGCACTGCGCCAATTCATTCGCGGCTCCCCTTGAAATCCCACGCCGCTTCAGGCTCACAGCCAGATTGAAATGGTAATCGGCCGCATTGGGGTCGGCGGCCGCAGCCTGAACAAAGAGCGATGTACCGTCGTGGCCCTGGCGGCTTACGGCCACCGCTTCGTTGTTCAACACCTCGGCCAGCGGCAACACCTGCGCAACTTCGGCAAAGGCCTTTTCGGCATGGGGATAATCGCCCGAAAACAGCAGCGACAATCCCCGGTAATATTCAGCTTCCAGCCCATCGGGTCCGTTGCGATCCACCTTGGCAAAGGCCGCAGCCGCTTCCTGGTACTGCTGGCTGCTGTAGTCCTCCCGGCCCAGCGCCATCCACGCAGGACCGTACTCAGGACTCAGCTTCACCGCCTGCTCCAGATGCCGCAACCGCTCTGTCTGATCCGGCTCCGTGATGCCACGGATGTACTGCTCGAAGGCGTCCAGCCTTACGCCGTTCCCTGTCGCAGCAAAGGTCTCCTCGGCCACGCTGAACGATGGGTCGAGCTGCCGCGTCAGCTTCCACGCCAGAGTGCCGAAGACTGCGATCAAATCGCGCATCTCGCCGCGGGCGGTCACCTCCGGTAGCATCCGCAGATGCGGCACGTCCACCAGCTGCGCCTCGGCCACGATCCCGCTTCCGTCGGTTGTGTAGCTGCCCACCACAATCGAGTCGGCGTCCAGCGTCTGCGCCAGTTTCAGCGAGCTGGCGCGCGACGGCTGAAAGCCCTGCGGCAGGCCCAGGTGATCCAGCGCATAGATCCGGTCCTCGCGGCTGGTGGGCTCAAAGCCTGCCGAGGCGAAGCGCGTGCTCAAAATATCCGCCGCTGCCTCGCGAATCCACTCCAGGTTCGGCTGGCCGGTGCGGTTGTCGAAGGGCAGCACCAGCAACACGCGTCCGTGGCTGGCCGGGGAAGCGCCCGAATCGCCCGCGCCCGCTTTGTCCGCGCGAGACTGCCCCTGCGCGCAAACTCCTGCCCCTAAGGCACATACAGTTGCCACCGCCGCGCCCACCGCCGCCCGACGCATTCGAAATGAAAATGTACGAATCACAAGAGAATTATAGGCGTTTCGCATTTACCCGGTCTCCGAACACAGCGCCAGTCGGCGCAGGATTTCTGTATGCTAAATTTGTGCTGATCGCCAGCTGAAGTATTTGTCGGGAGAACAAGTTGCGCCTGTCTGTTCTCTTCAACCTCAATTTGCAGCCCCAATAGGCCTTGCTCCGCGACTGGAATGCGTATGGAAGTTCATTTCCAGATCATCACGATGCTGTTGCTGGTCTCCGCCGTCGTGGGTATGCTCACCCGTCGTCTGCGTTTGCCCTACAGCGTCGGCTTGGTTGCTGCCGGTATGGTTCTCGCGGTCCTTCCCTTTGCCCCTAGGATTGCCCTTACTAAAGACCTCCTCTTCACCGCGCTGCTCCCACCGCTTCTGTTTGAAGCGGCGTTTTACATTCACTGGGATCAGTTGCGCCGTGCTTGCAACGCTGGGCGTCGTACTTTCCGCTGGCCTCACTGCCGGGGGAATGCATTATCTGATGCATTGGCAATGGACCGCTGCCCTCGTCTTTGGCGTCCTCATCGCCGCCACTGATCCCGTTTCGGTCATTGCCACCTTCAAGGAAGCCAAAGCCCGAGGCCGTCTACTGGTGCTCATTGAGGCCGAGAGCCTTCTGAACGATGGCACGGCCGCCGTCGCCTTTGGCGTGGTTGTCGCCCTGGGAGCGGGTCAGCATCTCGGCTCGATGCAAGTCTTCCTCATGCTTCTCAAGGCTGTCGGCGGCGGACTCCTCAGTGGCGCTCTGGTGGCAATTGTTGCGCTCCTGCTTGTGGGAAGAACCGCCGACCATCTCATTGAGGTCGCCTTCACCACCGTCGCCGCTTACGGTTCCTTCCTTCTCGCCGACCACTTCGGCTTTTCCGGCGTCCTCGCGACCATAACGGCAGGACTCGTCATGAGCAATTTCGCTCAGATCGACGGGATCTCCCCGCGCGGCAAAGAGGCTGTCCAAACCTTCTGGGAGTACGCTGCCTTCGTTGCGAATTCCTTCGTGTTTATTCTGATAGGAATGCACGAGACCAGTCAGAACCTCATCGCCATATGGCTTCCCGCATGTGTAGCCATTGTGCTTGTCGTGTTGGGGCGCGCGGCAGCGATCTATCCTTGCTGCTTGCTCTTCGCGCGCTCGTCTCTTCGCGTCGCGGCGAAGCAGCAGCATGTCATGTTTTGGGGTGGATTGCGCGGGGCCCTGGCGCTGGCGCTCGCTCTCAGCCTCTCGCCCGACGTTCCCCTGCGCGAGAACATCATCGCCATCAGTTTTGCCGTCGTCGCCTTTTCCGTCTTCGTGCAGGGGCTTACCATCCCTCCCTTTCTCCGCAGAATGGGCGAGATCCCCCGCTCGTAGCTTGAGAGCTGAGAACTATGAGCTGCTTTTTCAGTCTGGAATCGCTTTTTTCTCCGCCATCGCAGCCCCTGCCGGCCGATCCGGGTAGTAGGAATTCCGCACGTACTGCTGCACCATGCGGTTGGTGTTGAAGTACGAGCCATTGAAAGCCAGCGTCGTCCGCATCAACCGCGCCCACTGCTCTGGCGCCGCAAGATATAGCGGCACGACTGCGGTTTCCAGCTTCCGGTAAAGCGACTGCGCCTCTTCCTGGTCATTGGCCCCGTCCTCGATCGCCCATCCCGTTACGCCCTCGATGCAGCCCTCGATCCACCACCCGTCCAGAATCGACAGGCTGGGAACGCCATTCAAGGCCGCCTTCATCCCGCTTGTTCCCGAAGCCTCGTACGGACGCCGTGGCGTATTGACCCACACATCCACTCCCGTAGTTAATAGCTCGCCTAGGCCCCAGTCGTAATTTTCCAGGTAGACAATTCGCAAACCTTCGTTCGAATACTTGGCCGCCTCCTCCACAACCTGCTGGATCAGCGCCTTGCCGGGCTCGTCTTGCGGATGTGCCTTGCCTGCGTACACAATTTGCAAACCGCCGGCCGCCTTGGCGATTTGTGCCAGCCGCTCCGGGTCGGTAAACAGCAGATTGGCGCGTTTATAAGTTGCGGCCCGCCGTGCGAATCCCAGAGTCAGAACCTTGGGATTCAGCACCAACGCCGTCCGTGAGCCTACTTCGGCCAGCAAGTTCTCTTTCGCCTGTGCATGCGCGGCCAGAATCTTCTCCTCGGGCACGTCGATAGCATTGCGCAGGTAAATGCTGTCGCGTCGCCACGCTGGAATGTGCTCGCCCAGCATCTTTTCGACCGGCCGCGAAATCCATGTAGGCGCGTGCACCCCGTTGGTGATCGTGTCGATCGTAAACTCGGGAAACATGGCGCGCGATACTTTGCCGTGCTGCATTGAAACGCCGTTCGCGTAACGCGAAAAGCGCAGCGCCAGCAATGTCATGTTCAGCAGTCCGTCGCGGAAACATCCCAGCTTTTCCAGGCGCGCTGTCCGATCGCCGCCCAGAATGCGAATTGTCTGCTCGGTCGAAAAGCGGTCGTGGCCGGCCGGCACCGGCGTGTGCGTAGTGAAAACACAGATGCGCCGCACCCGTTCCACATCCGCTTCCGCCACTACACCTGGCGGCCCGCCGCCCAGTTGGCGTTCCAGCAGCGCCAGCGTCAGCAGCGCCGCGTGCCCCTCGTTCATGTGGTAAACGTTCGCGTGCAGCCCCAGCGCATTCACCAGGCGCACGCCGCCCATGCCCAGCACAATTTCCTGCTGCAAACGGTAGTTGGTATCGCCGCCGTACAGGTGATCCGTCAAGCCCCGGTCCCACCCGGAGTTTTCTTCCAGATCCGTGTCCAGCAGGTAAATCGGCACCACGTGCCCAAATTGCCCCTGCAGGTCGTAGCGCCACGCTCGCACCGTTACAATCCTGCCTTCGATCGCTACCGTTACCCGTGCTGCTTCCTCGGTGCAGAAATCGGCCGGGTTCCATGGCTGAACATCTTCGGTCTGTAAGCCGGTCGCGTCCAGGTGTTGCTGGAAGTACCCCTTGCGGTGAACAAGCGTGAAGGCTACCAGCGGAACGCCCAGATCGGCCGCCGAGCGCAGCGTATCGCCGGCCAGCATGCCCAATCCGCCCGAGTACGTCGGCATCGATGGATTGATCGCAATCTCCATCGTGAAGTAAGCAACCGTGCCGGTGCTAGGAAATGTCTGTTGGAACAATGCTTCGGACTGTGACGATGGCATATCCTCTAATTCTTTCGAGCGCAACTCAGCGGCCATACGGATTCAACGAAACACAAGGCAACGATGCTGAATTGAAGCGCACCGACCTCCTCTGCGCTCATCGGGGCAGATACCTCACAAGTTTAACAAGGAATCCGCTTCGATTCGCGCTTACGCCACGGATTGAGAGTATGTAGCTTATTCCAAAGTAATTGCGCCCTCTGCAAAATCGTAATTGCGGTACGCCCCTCAAGGGCTTTTACCATGGCTGCTCGCGCAACCCGAAGATGTCGTTGGTGGCGGAAATTCGATTGTGCAAGCCGCGCACTACAAACATCATCGAGTGCTTTTTCGTCGAAGTTCGCCGAAACACTCGGCCCAAGGTCTGCTTCGCCAATATTTTTGCTGCCAATCAAGTGAACCGTACTGCGGTGCATATGTATCGCAATACAATCCTTATATCGCAATCCAATCTTTTATGTACGCCCGGACTGCAAACAATAATCGGCGGGCAACTCAACTTTTGAGAAAGACTAACCGCAATGCTTCCTTCAAGGGGCAAAGAGTCGCTATTTAGACTTGCCAAACGAGGTAGACCGGCGTATATACTGTTTGGCGGTACGATGGACCTGCGATACGGTACTTCTTCGTAGACCGTTCGTATGCAGCACCGGAGCTCATGGAGGACTGAAAGGGCAACTACCACCGCGGCCGTTTGGATCGCAGCCGCGACAGCTGCAGTGCCCGCTCTCGTACCGAGCGGTGAGATTTCATGTATAGGGTAAGCCGCTGCGCCAGAAGTATGGTCTTGACTGTAAATAGTCTTGACTGCAGTGTGCGCATTTGTTTTGGCAAATGTGTTCGTATTCTTAACCTCATTGTTTTTCAAAAAAAAGGGGAGGTAGTCGATGGAACGCAGTAAGCATGTTTCAAGGCGGCAATTTGTCAAAACCAGCGCAGGTATGGTTGCCGCTGGAGCCCTACTCAGGAAACGGGCTTTTGCAGCCCCTAAGCCCATCAAGATTGGGTATGTCAGCCCGCAGACGGGCGCCCTCGCGCCCTTCGGAGAAACCGACCCGTTCGTCATTGACTCGATTCGCAAGATCGTCCAGG
>Ga0335085_10003561_pt1 | contig 26783 bp, 24 predicted proteins | sample Lox_Sample_45_FD_206712 | JGI IMG/M metagenome (GOLD analysis project Ga0335085, IMG submission 206712) | Soil microbial communities from Loxahatchee National Wildlife Refuge, Florida, United States - Lox_Sample_4.5 | ecosystem: Environmental > Terrestrial > Soil > Wetlands | place: USA...
CGGCCGCCCGATCTCGACTGCAGCCGCACGCTCACGATCTCGATTTCGTGCGAAAGCGCCTTGCACATGTCGTCGATCATGAGCGCAGCGACAGCGGCTCCGGACGGGGCTTCCATCTCCACGCCCGTGCGGTGATGCACCGAGGCTCCGCATCGCGCGATGCTCTCGAACAGCGGTCTCTCGTTCGTGCGATGGCCGCTGCGGCGATCAAGGTGGGTGAGGCTACGGCGCGCCATCAGCCACCGATGTAGAACATCTCGATCTTGCGCTGGTCGCTGGCGGCGCTGCGAGCGTGGGCGCGCTGCTCGCTGTAGCGGTCCGTGCGGGCCTGCCACGCACCGCGGATCAGCTCGAGGAGCTCCGCATCGCTCGCGCCGCGCCGCAGCGGATCGCGCAGACGGGTGCCCTGCGTGGCGAAGAGGCAGCTGTACAGCACCCCATCGGATGACAGTCGCGCCCGCGAGCAATCGCCGCAGAAGGGCTGCGAGACGGAAGAGATGAAGCCCACCTCGCCCTCGCCGTCGGCGAACGCGTAGCGCCTCGCGACCTCGCCCCGGTATTGCGGCTCGAGGGGCAGCATCGGCCAGCGCTCGCCGATGCGCTCGACCAGTTCCTTCGAGGGCACGACCCCCTCCGAGTGCCACCGATTGCCGTTGCCGACGTCCATGTACTCGATGAAGCGCACGATCACCCCGTTGCCGCGAAAGTGCTCGAGGAGCTCGAGCAGGGTGTGGTCGTTCACTCCGCGCTGCACGACCACGTTGATCTTGATGGGGTCGAGTCCCGCCTGGCGTGCCCGCTCGATGCCCTCCAGCACCTGGGCGGGGCTGCCGAAGCCCCCCGACATGCGGGCGAAGACGGCGGGGTCAAGACTGTCGAGGCTCACGGTGATGCGCTTGAGGCCCGCCGCCTTGAGTTCGCTCGCATACTTCCCGAGCAGCATGCCGTTGGTGGTGAGGGCCACATCCTCGACCCCCGGAATGCCGGTCAGGTCCCCGACCAAGTCCGCGAGGTTTGCGCGCAGCAGGGGCTCGCCGCCCGTGAGCCGAAGCTTGCGCACGCCGAGCTGCACGAACACGCGCGCGAGGCGCACGATCTCGTCGAACGAGAGACGCTCCTGAGAGCCGAGAAAGCGGTATTTCTCGTGGAAGGTCTCGCGCGGCATGCAGTACGGGCAACGGAAGTTGCAGCGATCCATCACCGAGATACGCAGGTCCTGCATGGGCCGCCCGAGTGTGTCCCGGGGCGCCCGGAGCCGCCTGAGCGGAACGACGATCTCCGCCGATGGCATGGCTTCGCGACCTCAGGAATGGGCGACGGCCAAGGGTCGGGTTGCCGCAGGTTCCTCAGCCGTCGTCAGTGCAATCTCCTCGAGGTAGATGCTTTCCTTCCCGAGCGTCACGGTGATCGAGCGAGTATCGCCGCCGTGGCGCACGCGAACCTCGTACTCACCGCTAGCGGGGAGGAGCCCGTCGAAGCGGAAGTCACCAAAGACATCCGTCGTCAGGCTCGCCAAGAAACGATCGCCGTGACGAAGCTCGACCGTCGCGCCCGCGACACAATCGGTAACTCCGTCGGCCGTGCGGCTGACCGTGCCGCCGATGAAGCAGTGATCGGCCCGGTCGAGATTGCGATACCAGACGCGCGGTCGGGTGCGACGCGCGGGCGCCAGGACCCGCAGTCCCTCGCGCGCGGCGCGCGCCGCCATGTCCTCATCGCTCGTCTTGACCGCCTGAAACACCTCCGTGGGGCACACCCCGACGCAACGCGGGGCCGGTGCCCCGGCATCGAGCAGGTGTGCATCGAAGAACCAGTTCTGCGGCAGCTGCTGCTCCTCGTTCCAGACGATCGCGCCATAGGGGCACGCCTCGACCAGGTCTTTCCGGCCTTTCGCCTTGACGGGATCGATGATCACGATCCCGTCCTCGCGCTTGCGAATGGCGCCGTCACCGGCGGCCTTGATGCAGGGGGCGTCGTCGCAGTGGTTGCACATCACCGGCACGTAAGTCACGTCCACCATGGGAGTCGCCCCGCGGACATGCCGGCGCAGCCGCATGACGCCTGGTCCATGAGCCGCATGGGGGGCGGAGTAGCCGGGGAATTCATTCCCGATGAGCTCGTCCTTGGTGGCGAGCGTGCAGTTGTTGCAGTTCGTGCAGCGCGCGACGTCGACGATCAGGTTCCACTTGTTACTCATGGGGGTCACCTTCAGGCTGCGGTGCGCTGGGCGGCGGCGAAGCGCCCGGCGTTGCGCCAGCGCTCGACCTGGACCATGCACGAATTGGGCGCCATGCTGCTCGTGCCGCGACTCTGGGTCCGGGAAGAGGTCAGGGTGTTCAAGCAGCCACCGATCTCGACACGTTCTCCGTCCACTTCGATCATCTGGTACTCGGCGCTGGATTCGTAGGACTTGACCACGCCGCGCGTCACCATGGGCGAGATGTCCGCGGCGCAGATGACCGCCCCCCGGTCGTTCCAGATCTTGACCAGATCACGGTGCCGGATGCCGCGCTCGCGGGCGTCGAGGTCGTTCAGCCGCAGCAGATAGAAGTAGTGCCCGCTGATGCAGGCGCGGTGGTCCTCGATGTCGTTGATGACGCCGTTCTTGCCGTCGACATGCGTGTGGAAGCTGAAGCGCGAGTGCGTTGCGATCATCTGCAGCGGGTAGCGCTCGGCGAGGCCCGCGGTGTGCGGTCCCTCCCAGGCGGGCATGTAGCGGTTGAGCACTGGGCGCTCGGGGTTGTCCGGGTCGTGGCGCCTCAAAGTCTCGGGGATGAACTCGAGCTTGCCGCTCGGGGTCTGCAGCCCATGCCCGTACTCCTCCGCCCATTGAGCCGGCAGGGGCTGTGGCTCGGGGATGTCCTTGGCGCGCCCTTCCGCGAACCAGCGGAAATTCACCGGGGGACGGAGCGCTTCGGCCTCGGGCGCCACGACGTAGTAGCCTTTCTTGACGAATTTCTCCCAGGAGATGTACTTCGGGAGCTCGGAGCCGTCGAAGATGCGCTTGCACCAGTCGAGCTCGGTGCAGCCCTCTGTGAAGACCGCCCCCAGGCCGAGGCGCTGTGAGATCGCCGAGAAAATCTCGTAGTCGGATTTCGACTCGCCGAGCGGCTCGATGCACTTGTGCTGCAGCGCGATGACGCGGTGATTGACGCCGTTGAAGCCGTGCCAGGCGTAACCCCCGGAGCCGCACCACTCGCCGATGTCCCAGCGCTCGAGGTTGGTGCAGGCGGGCAGGATGATATCGCCGAACTGCGCTTCGCCTTCGTCCCAGATACTCTGGTTGACGACGAACTCGATGCTCTCGTGCCGGTACGCCTCAGCCATGCGATTCGACTCGGTCAGGGTGCTGAAAGCTGAGCCGCCGTACTTGTAGATCATGTGGATGCGCGGATAGCCGGGCATCGGGTAGGTGAAGGGCGCGAACTGCAGCTCCGGGGCAATGCCATCCCAGAGATATCCCGTGGCGTGTCCCTGGATGATCGCCTCGGGAATCTGCTGGCGCGGGATCAACTGGCGCACCGGGTTCATGCTGAGCACGTGCGGCATGCGCTGGTAGTTGTTGACCGCGTTGCCCGTCCACTGGAGCTCACCCGAGATACCGCCGTCGGCGTAGCCGGGGAAGTAGAACTCGTGATCCACCGGCGTGCCGAATTGCATGCCGCCCATGTTGATGCCGGGCTTCCCGAGACCGCGCATCGCCATCAGCATCACCATGCAACGCGCCCACTGCTGACCCGTCGCACCGCGCCCGGCGCCGCCGAAGCCCGCACCGCTCATGCCGCAGGAGAGATAGGTCTTCTTCTTCGCCCAGGTTCGCGCGAGGGCGCGGACGTCCTTGGCCGGTACCCCGGTCTCGGGCTCCTGCCACTCGGGAGTCTTCGGCACGCCGTCGGTCTCGCCCATCACATAGGCGCGCCACTCCTCGAACCCGGTGGTGCGCGTGCGGACGTACTCGGCGTCGTAGAGACCCTCCTGGATCCAGACGTGCATGATCGCGATCGCGAGCGCGGCGTCCGTCTGGGGCCGGATGGGAATCCAGCGGCCGCCAAAGAGCTGTGCGGTCGAGTTGTAATGCGGGTCGATGTGGATGAACTCGATCCCGAGCTCGCGTGCCCACATGCGGCGCTGGGTGCTTTCCATGCCCGAGTAGGCGCCGAAGGTGCTCTCCGGGTCGCTCGACCAGAAGACGATCTGCTCGGCATGCTGCAGGCAGTCCTCAACGGTGCCGTAGTTGGCGGCCACGCCGACACGCTGACTGTGACCCCAGTGATGCATGGCACCCCAGTACCATCCCTCCCAGCTGTCGGGGTTGGCGGCCATGCGGGTAAAGCCAATGAGATTGCCGAAGCGGGTGAGTGCGCTCAGGTAATAGCCGATGTTTCCCCACTGATGATGCGAGGAGAAGGGGATGAAGATCGACCCGAGGCCGTACGTGCGCTTCTGCCGGCGGATCTCGTTCGCGACGATGGTCAGCGCCTCGTCCCAGCTGATGCGCTCGTACTTCGAGATTCCCCGGTTCTGCGGATTGCGTGCGCCGTTCGGATCGAAGTCGACCCGCTTCATCGGGTAGAGGAGCCGACGCTCGGAATAGGTGGTGGATTTGACGGCCAGCGCGTGGGGTGCCACCACGGCTTGACGGCGGGGCGTGAACTCGCGACCGCGCGCCTTGATCGTCCAGCTCGGGGCGTCCTTCGCGTCGAGGTCTATGGGCGTCACGCGCACGATCCGGCCATCGCGGACGTAGACGAAGAGCGGTCCGCCGTTGGTCAGGTTCGTGTAGCGGATCGTGCCATCGCGCTGCGGCGTGCCGAACTTGAGCCCAGCCTTCAACATGAAATTCAGCGTCTGCATCCACCAGACGACCAGCGGATCGGCGCCGCCGACCTGGACCATGAAGTTCTTCGCGGCGTGCACCACCTCTCCCATGTCCGGGTTCGGCTTCATCATGGTGAGGGCAGTGTCGACGTTCTTGAACATCATCACGACGTCGGGCTTGGGATGAAGTCCCGAGACCGACCGGACCCGGCCGCCGCGGACGATGAAGTGCCGGCCGATGCTGCCGTCCTTCAGCTGAATCTGTGCGATGGCATCATGGCGACGCAGCATGGCGCGCAGCGCCGGATATATAAGAGACAGCACGGTGAGGGTCGGAGCGAGTCCAAAGAGTATGACTCGCAGGATCGCTCGCTTGGCCGCATTGATGATCGCCCGCATGTGCTCAGTCTCCAGTTCTACCAGCGGGCAGACGGTAGTGCGGTTCGGCTCGTGGAACGAGACACGGACAGGAAGCGCGCGTTTATCCCTAGTTAACGATGCTGCAGGAGCCGCTCATGCCCAGGGGACGAGGAACCCACTCGGTCCGTGTGGACCACTGCGGCAAGAAGGAGGCGGTCCGCTGCTGGCAATCGATGCCAGCCGGGGGTCGTGTGCCTCGGTTGACCACGCCCTCTGAGGGGCGATGGCCCCGGAGAGACTATTCCAGGGCGATTTCGCCCTTGAATTCCCAGTTGAGATTCAGGCCGCCGATCTGCAGGGTGACCTTGGCGGGAAACTTCTCTGTTCCGGCCACCTTGCCGCCCGCGCGAGCCTTCGCGACAGCCTGCTCGATCTCGCGCTGACCATTCACGCCGAAGGACTTGAGGAACGTCCGGACGCTGAGATTGAAGGCTTCCTCGTTCATCGCAGACCCCCCAAGGTGTTTATCGATGGACTTTGCAGCAGCGATCGGCCTTGTCCAATGATCCGCGCAGGCAGCCGCCCGGTCAACCAAGAAGCGGGCCGCGACCTGAAGCGGGGGAGGTCTCGCGACCGGGCAGTCTGGCTTTCTCGTGCGGAAGACTTCGCCCCGTTCGGTCTCTGATGGCGAGTTGCATCCGCTGATTCCGGTCGATGGCGCGGCGCGTCGTTTCCTGCTGGGAAACCCACGTCTCTCGAAAACGGATTGCCCGCTCGTGCGCCACGACTCTAGGCTCGCCTCCAATGAAAGCGAACATGCACCTCGGAAACTGGGCACGGGTCATCGGAGTTGTCTGCGCCGGGGCCGTGCTGGCCTCGTGCCGCGAAGGAGTGCTCGATCCGCAAGGCCCGGTCGGTGCGGCAGAGCGCGTCATCCTCTACGACGCAACCACCATCATGCTGGCGGTCGTCGTTCCGGTCATCATCCTGACGCTCGCCTTTGCCTGGTGGTTCCGGGCCGGGAACCGGCGTGCCACCTACCGTCCGGACTGGGAGTATTCCGGCACGATCGAGCTCATCGTCTGGGCCATCCCGGCACTCGTCATTCTGTTCCTGGGTGGCATCGCCTGGATCGGCTCGCACGAGCTCGATCCGCCAAAGCCCCTGGCAACGGCTGCCGAGCCACTCGAAGTGGAAGTCGTGTCGCTCGACTGGCGGTGGCTCTTCATTTACCCGCAGCAGCGCATCGCGACCGTCAATCATCTGGTGGTGCCGACGGGCGTCCCGATCCATTTCCGGCTGACCTCGACCAGCGTCATGAACAGCTTCTTCATCCCGCAGCTCGGAAGCCAGATCTACACCATGACCGGGATGACGACCCAGCTCAATCTGCAGGCCGACAAGGCCGGCACCTACGAAGGGCTCTCGGCACAGTTCAGCGGTCCCGGTTTTTCCGACATGCGATTCACGCTCGTGGCCGAGTCAAGCGAGAGCTTCGCCCAGTGGCTGACCGGCGTGCGTGCGCAGGGCGGAGTGCTGGATGAAGACGCCTTCGTTCAGCTTGCCCGGCCAAAGCGCGCGGGCGGTGAGCTTTCCTTCGGGACCGTGAAGGACGATCCGTTCGAGGCGGTTGCACACGGGCGCGTACCGACCCTCTGGTCACCCAAAGAGGCACTCTGACATGCTTGGCAGACTCAGCTGGTCGGCGGTTCCCTTCGACCAACCGATCGTCATGGGCACCTGCGGCACGATCGTCGTGGTGCTGCTGGCGCTCGGAACACTGATCACCGTCAAGGGGTGGTGGTCGTATCTTTGGCGCGAGTGGATCACGAGCGTCGATCACAAGCGGATCGGCGTCATGTACATGGTGCTCGGACTCGTCATGCTGCTGCGCGGCTTTGCCGACGCCATCATGATGCGCACCCAGCTGGCGCTGGCCGCGGGCCAGGCCGCCGGCTACCTGCCGCCCGAGCACTACAACCAGATCTTCTCCGCGCACGGCACGATCATGATCTTCTTCGTGGCGATGCCGTTCGTCATCGGGCTGATGAACTTCGCGCTGCCGCTGCAGCTCGGGGTGCGCGATGTGGCCTTCCCGGTGCTCAACTCGGTGAGTTTCTGGCTGACCACTTCCGGCGTCCTGCTCGTGAATCTGTCGCTTTTTGTGGGGGAGTTTGCGCGCACCGGATGGCTGGCCTATCCGCCCCTGAGTGAGCTCGCCTACTCGCCAGGGGTAGGGGTGGACTACTACCTCTGGTCATTGCAGCTCTCCGGGATCGGCACACTGCTTTCGGGTATCAATCTCACGACGACGATACTCAAACTGCGTGCCCCAGGCATGGGGTACCTGCGCATGCCGATCTTTTGCTGGACCTCGCTCGCTTCGAACCTCCTGATCGTCGCTGCTTTTCCGGTGCTCACGGCGACCTTCGCGATGCTGCTGCTCGATCGCTATGCCGACTTCCACTTCTTTACAAACGAGCTCGGCGGCAACCCGATGATGTACATCAACCTCATCTGGATCTGGGGCCACCCCGAGGTGTACATCCTGATGCTGCCGGTGTTCGGCGTGTTCTCGGAAGTGGTCGCAACCTTTTCGGGCAAGCCCCTGTTCGGTTACCGCTCGATGGTAGCCGCCACCATGGCGATCTGCGTCCTCTCCTTCATCGTGTGGCTGCACCACTTCTTCACGATGGGAGGCGGCGGGGATGTCAACGGCTTTTTCGGCATCGCGACCATGATCATAGCGGTCCCGACGGGCGTCAAAGTCTTCAACTGGATGTTCACCATGTATGGCGGCCGGGTCCGCTTCACCGTGCCGGTCTACTGGACGCTCGGCTTCATCGTGACGTTCGTCATCGGCGGCATGACGGGAGTCCTGATGGCGATTCCGCCGGCCGATTTCGTGCTCCACAACAGCCTGTTCCTCATCGCGCACTTTCACAATGTCGCAATTGGCGGCGTCGTGTTCGGGGTCATGGCGGGAATCAGCTACTGGTTCCCCAAGGCCTTCGGCTTCACCCTCAACGAGCGCCTCGGCAAGGCGGTCTTCTGGTGCTGGTTTGTCGGCTTCTTCCTCGCCTTCATGCCGCTCTATGCGCTCGGCCTCATGGGCGCGACCCGCCGGATGCAGCACTACCCGAATACCCACTGGCAACCGCTGATGCTCGTGGCACTCGCAGGCGCCGTGGTGATTCTCATCGGAATCGTGCTCACCGTCGCGCAGATCGCGGTCAGCATTCGCGACCGGCGCGCGAATCGCGATACGACCGGAGACCCGTGGAATGGCCGGACCCTCGAGTGGTCGATCCCATCTCCGCCGCCAGCCTGGAATTTCAGCGTGCTGCCGAGCGTCGAGCAGACCGATGCCTACTGGGAGATGAAGAAGACGGGGGCGGTGCGCCGCCCGCTGCCGGGCCCGTTCGTGGCGGTGCACGTGCCGCGCAACACTCCGGTCGGAATCTTCATCGCCTTCTTTGCGGTGATCCTCGGCTTTGCACTGATCTGGCGAATCGAATGGCTTGCGGCGCTCGGTCTCCTGGGCGCCATCGCGGTGGCGCTGCGCGAGTCATGGAAGACGGATCGGGAGGAACTCATTCCGGCACGCGAGGTGGCCGCCTACGAGCGCTCCCATGCGCCGGAGAGCGCGCTCGCGACCACCGCAGTGTCTGAGGCGTCGTTCGAGGTGGGCCACACGCCGAGCGTGCGTGTGGCGGCAGGGGGTGGATCATGAGCGCCGGCGAAGGGGTCCTGCAGGGTCTATCGGGGGTGCCGCTCGCCTTGCGGGGGCCTGCGCCCGCGCGGGTGGTGGCTGGCTTTGGCTTCTGGTTGTTCCTCCTCTCCGACATCATCATGTTTGCCGGGCTCTTTGCCGCCTACGCGGTGCTCTCGGGCGCGACCGCCGGCGGGCCGACGGGGCCAGAGCTTTTTGAGAAGCCCCGCGTGTTCCTCGAGACCCTGTGCCTCCTCGCCTCGAGCGTCACCTGCGGCTTCGGCACCATCGCCATGTTCCGCGCCAATGCGCGCGCGATGTATCTGTGGATGGGGATGACGTTCCTCCTCGGGGTGTGTTTCCTCACGATCGAGGGCCGGGAGTTCGCCAGCATGGTGGCCGCCGGGGCGGGCCCCTCTCACAGCGCGTTTCTCTCGGCGTTCTTTGCGCTCGTCGGCACGCACGGGCTGCACGTCAGCATGGGTCTCATCTGGCTCATCGTCATGATGCTTCAGGTCGCGACTCTCGGCTTTCAGCCCATGGTGACCCGCAGGCTCTACTGTTTCGGCCTCTTCTGGCACGCGCTCGACATCGTCTGGATCGGCGTGTTCACCATCGTTTACCTGGGAGCTAGATAATGGACATGTTGGCTGAGGCACAGGGGCATGCTCCGGGCGTCGACCCGCACGAGCATCACGGTATCGGCACCTACCTGACGGGACTCGCATACGCTCTGGTGCTCACCGTCGCCTCCTTTTGGGCCGCCACGACCTCGGTCGTCTACGCCCCGGCGGTCCCGGTGCTGCTCGCCGCCCTGGCGATCGCCCAGATGGGCGTGCACGTCGCCTTCTTTCTCCATATCTCGAGCGCGCCGGATCAGGCCAATAACTTCCTGTCGCTCGCGTTTGGGGTGTTCATAACCGGAGTGATCATCTTTGGGTCGCTCATGATCATGACGCACCTCAATCACAGTATGATGCCCATGGATGAGTTGATGAAGATGCAGCGCTAGCGGCTGGCACTTGCGGAAGCACAAGCCATGCGGGTGACGATCCTGATGATGTGTGCGCTGGTCGCGGCCGGGGTATTTGCCGCGATCCTGGTTTCGGTCTGGAGCTCCCACCGCAAGGGCGCGCGCCCGGCATCGCTTCGCCAGACACTCGCGGCCGAGCTCGTATGGGCCGCGATTCCCTGTCTTATCGTCATGGCCGCCGCCATTCCCGCAGCCATCGCGATTCTGTCCTCGGTCCACGGTCGTTGAAGCAGCCGCAGGAGAGATATCCGTGAAAGTCGGTCTTTTCATCCCGTGCTACATCGATGCCTTCTTCCCCGGAGTCGGGATCGCAACTCTCGAGCTGCTCGAGCGCTTCGGCTGCGAGGTCGTCTACCCGCGCGAGCAGACCTGCTGCGGGCAACCGATGGCCAACAGTGGCTTCAACGCCGAATGCGCGGCCACCGAGGCTCTGTTCGTGCGCAATTTCACCGGCTTCGACTACGTGGTGGCGCCCTCGGGGAGCTGCGTGCACCACGTGCGCGACAACTTCGATGCGATCGAGCAGACGGATGCGGTTCGAGCCGTGCGCTCGCGGACCTACGAGCTGGTGGAGTTCCTGCACGATATCGTGAAGCCCCGAGCGTTTCCCTGGGCGAGGTTTCCTCACCGCGTCGGGCTCCACAACAGCTGCGGCACGCTGCGACGGCTGAGACACGCCAAGGCCTCGGAGCTGCGCGAGCCGTTCTTTTCCAAGCCGCTAGATCTGCTCTCCAAGGTCGAGGGGATCGAGTTCGTCACCCCGGCGCGACCCGATGAATGCTGCGGCTTCGGCGGGACCTTCTCAGTGTTCGAGGAGGCCGTATCCGCCAAGATGGGCTACGACAAAGTGAGCGACCATGCAGGCGCCGGCGCTGAATACATCGTCTCCTCCGACACCTCCTGCCTCATGCATCAGCAGGGGTGTGCCGAGCGTATCGGGCTGCCGATCAAGTTCATCCACATCGCACAGATCCTGAACGGAGCGAGCGCATGAGCACCGACCCGTCACGACCGGAGGAGGGGGGGACACCGCACGGCGATCCGGATGCCCTGTACCGCGACGGCCGACGACTCGATCATGCGGAGGCAGCCTCCACAGCGCTGCGACCAACGCCCGAGAAGCAGCCGCGCGGCGCGATCGTCCGCGGCGGCCGGCCGATCGACCAGGCGGAAGCGGCGGAGCGCTTCATCGCAGCCCCGGAACACGAGCGGATGCACGATGCGCGGCTCTGGGACCTGCGCCAGAAGCGCGATCGCGAGATGCATGGCATCGAGGAGTGGGAAGAGCTGCGCGCGCTTGCCTCCGGCATCAAGGAGCACACGCTCACCCACCTCGACGAGTATCTCGAGCAGTTCGAGGCCCGGGCGCGCGCGAACGGTATCGAGGTGCATTGGGCACGCGATGCAGCCGAGCACAACCACATCGTGCACGCGATCCTGCGCGATCATGGGGCGAAGTCCCTCATCAAGAGCAAGTCGATGCTCACCGAGGAATGCGGCATGCGCCACTACATGGCGTCGGTCGGCATCGAGGTGACCGAAACCGACCTCGGCGAGCGCATCCAGCAGCTCGATGATGAGGATCCGAGCCACGTCGTCGTCCCGGCCGTGCACAAGTTGCGCACCGACGTTGCGGAAGTGTTTGCCAACACCCTCGGCACGGACCCGAACAACAGCGACGTGCACTACCTGGCGGAATCGCAGCGCGGCGCGACCCGTCCGCTGATCCTCGAGGCGGATGCCGGCATGACCGGCTGCAACTTTGCGGTCGCCGAGACCGGCAGCGTGGTGGTGTGCACCAACGAGGGCAACGCCGATCTCTCGGCCAATGTGCCGAAGCTTCATATCGCGTCGATCGGCATCGAGAAGCTCATTCCGCGCCTCGAGCACCTGGCGGTGTTCGTGCGGCTCCTGTCGCGCAGCGCACTCGGCTCGCCCATCACGCAGTACACTTCGCACTTCCGCGGCCCACGCCAGGGCGGTGAGATGCACTTCGTGCTGGTCGACAATGGCCGCTCGGCGCGACTCGGGATGGAGGAGTTCTGGACGTCGCTCAAATGCATCCGTTGCGGGGCGTGCATGAACACCTGCCCCGTTTACCGGCGCAGCGGGGGGTTAAGTTATGGCGCCACATACTCAGGTCCCATCGGCATAATCATCGATCCGACCTTCAACGCCCACAAGTACAGCAGGCTGCCGTTTGCTTCGACGCTGAACGGCAGCTGCACCAACGTCTGCCCGGTGAAGATCAACATCCACGAGCAGATCTACGCCTGGCGGCGCGAGCTCGTGAAGCGCCACGAGGTCCCGTTCGTGAAGAAGGCCGCGATGAAGGCGGCTGCGGAGCTGCTTGCGCACCCCACGGCCTACCGCGCCGCGGTCAACGTGACCAATGCGGCACTGGAGCATCTGCCACGCTTCGTCATCTACAACGGCCTCAACGCCTGGGGCAAGCAGCGCGAGGTGCCGCATCCGCCCAAGGAGACCTTCTACAGCTGGTACCAGGCCAACCGCGGAGGGAAGCCATGAGCAGCCGCGAGGAGATACTTGCCGCGATCCGTGCCAATCGCCCGAAGCTCGAGCGCCCGCTGCCCGCCGTTCCGCACTTCGACGCCGCCGCGCCATCCTCGCTCCTGGCGATGTTCAAGGAGAGTCTGACGCGCATGGGCGGGCAGTTCCTCGATCCGCCCGCCTCGGGTGATCCCCTCGCACCGGTGCGCGAGAGGGTCGCCGCAGCCAGGATCGTCTGCTCGACCGTGCCGGAGCTCGCCGGCAATCGCGACATCGGTGCCGTGGGCTCGCCGCAGGATCTCGCCGATGTCGATCTCGCGATTGTGCGCGCGTCCTTCGGCGTCGCGGAGACCGGGTCCGTGCTGCTCTCGGATCGGGATCTCAAGCTGAACGCGGTCGGCTATCTCGCGCAGCACCTGATCGTGCTGCTCGATCCGGCGCACCTCGTCTTCAATCTGCACCAGGCGTACCAGCGGAGCGAGTTTCGCGAGCGCCACTATGCGTGCTTCCACACCGGTCCCTCGGCGACCGCCGACATCGAGGGCGTCCTGATCCACGGTGCCCAGGGCGTGCGCTCGCTTGCCGTGCTGCCGATTGCGGGCAAGGCCGCGGGCGGCCGGCCGCCCTGACCTTATCGGCGCGCGACTTCCCGGTTTGCGAGGCGGATAGTTCGCAGCCATGCCCGGCTCACTCTCGCAGCGATGGAATGGGCTCATGCGGCGTGCCGCGACCCACCGCTGGGTGCGCCGGGTCGAAGCGTACTCATTTGCGATCGCCTTCGAGCGGCTGGCGATCCAGGAAGGTCTGCGGGCGGCGAGCGCAGTCGCCACCATGGTCGCCGCTGCCGTCTGGCTCGATTGGCCGAGGCTATCCTGGGCAGCGTTCGGAGCGTTCTGGGCTTGCCTCGCCGATCCCGGGGGTAAGGACCGGTCGCGCCTTGGGTTCATCAGCCTCTTCGCCTGCGCCGGTACCGTGGCGGCCTTTACGGCGTCGGCCGCCGCGGGCGTCAGTCCTCTGCTCGGTGCGCTGGCCCTCGTTCCGCTCGTCTTCGTCCCGAGCCTGAGCCCGATGTACGGCATCGAGGCGTCGCGCGTCGGAACGCTGGTCTGCGTGGTGGCGGTGGTGGCGATCGCTTTCCCGAATCCACCCGGCGACGCCTTGAAGCTCGCTGGTCTGTTTCTCCTCGGGTGTCTGTGGGCCGTGATCCTGTGCATCGGCATCTGGCGGATCCATCGCGATGCCCCCGCGAGGCGGGCGATCGCCTTGATCTTCGCGCAGCTCGGCAGCATGGGCTCTGAGCTGCTGGCGCTCGATCAGGCTGGCGGTTCGGGTGGTGCGGACTGGGACGCCTTCAACGCCGAGCACCGCCGGTCGATCCGCGACATGATCGAGCGGGCACGCAGCATCGTCGCCACGTTGGAGACGAGCGATGTACGCTACCGCTGCGAGCTTGAAACGGCCGATCACACGTTCGCGGCGCTGATCGCGATCGGCCATGCCGCGGCGCGCCGCGACACCCCCCTCGCAGCGACTGAACGCGATCTGGTCGGCCGGCTGCTCCTCCTCCTGGCCGAGGCAGAGCATCAGGTGGAGCATCGAACGCCGCAGGCCGCGCGGCTGTCATCAGAAGCAAGAGCTCTCGAGCGTGAGTCGACCGCGGTCGATCCCGTCATCGGGCACGGCATCGGCGCGGCAGCGCAGGCTCTCGGCAACCTCGCCGGCGTCTGGCGAGGGATGTCTCCCTTGGTCACTGCGCCCGCGCTCGTCCCACAGGGTGCCGTCCGCCTCCTCAAGCCCATTCCGGCAACCAGCTGGACTCACGCTGCGCGCGTGACCATCGCGGTGGTCGCGGCGTACGCCGTCGGCAGCCGGCTGAACCTGACATTCTCCTACTGGGCGACGATGGCGGCCGTGGTCGTGGTCCAGCCGGAAGCCGGTGCGATCTGGCAGCGCAGTATCGAGCGCATGCTCGGCAGCATCGCGGGCGGTGTCCTGGCGGCGTTTCTCATGTTCGTGCTGCCGATGAAAGCCGCGCTGCTCGTCCTGATCTTCCCGATCGCGGCAGCGACCATCGCCTTCAGACTCGTCAACTATACGATCTTCGTTCTCTTCGTCACGGCGCTCTTCGTGCTGGTCACCGAGCTCCTACAGCCCGTCGCGGGTGTCGCTTCCGTCCGCGTGCTCGATAACGTCATCGGCAGTCTCATAGGTCTGGCCGCAAGCCTCCTGTTGTGGCGGGGTCAACGAGGGAAGCGACCCGGCGAGATGTTGGCGGACGCGGTGAAGGCCAACTTCGCCTATGCGGCCGCCGTCACTGCCGCAGCGCAAAGTCCGGAGGAAATCGACAAATTGCGGCGGGCCGCGGGGCTTGCGAGCAACGCCGCGGAGGCCATGCGGCACCGCATGGCGCTCGAGGGGCAGCGCGGTCGCGCACATCTTGCAGAGATGGCCGATCTGCTGAGCGCTCTGCGGCGCCTCGCGGGCGCGGTGATCGTCGCTTCGATGACGGCCGCCAGAGCCAATCCAGCGCGCGCTGCGGCCCTTAACGAAGACGGCGCCAGGCTGACCGCCGCGCTCGAGCGACCGCTGATGGTACCTGCACCGACTGTGCCTGCGGGCGAACCCGACGACGACGTGGGGCGCGCAATCCGTAGCCTAGTGGCCGCCGCCGGAGTCTACATGGCCGCGTTTCAGGTCCGCTCGCACGCCCTCCCGCAGCTCTCGCGGTGCGTATCGGCGACTTCTCCTCGACCGGGTCGCGAGGGCGGACCGCGGTCGCGGAAGCTTCGCTGAGGTACTCGGGCCACACGGCAGGTCTTTGGTCTGGGCGTTTACTGCGGTGAAAGCCAGGTTTCTCCCGCGCCCGTTGTTCCCGCCTGCGGGCATTCCTACAGTGGGGTGGGTCAAGACGATCCACTTTTTTGGAGGTGTTATCTCAATGCGTAAGTTAATGGTTTACCTTGCGGCAATGACGTTGTTCGGCGCGGCTGCCCATGCGGCCGACTCGGATTCGCTCACGGCTGCTTCGGACACCGCCTCGCCGGTCGCGACAGTGACCCTGAAGGGCGGTAGCGTGGCTGCGGGCATCGGCTATACGTGGGGTCATGGTGAGCTCACGTATCGCAACGCGCCGTACCAGTTCTCGATCAAGGGAGTGTCCATTGTCGATGTCGGCGCCGCCAGTTACACGGCGGCGGGCGATGTCTACAACCTGAAGGACATCTCGGACTTCTCCGGGAACTACTTCGCGGCCGATGCGGGCATCGCCGTGGCTGGAGGCGGCACCGCGATCTACCTCAAGAACGAGCATGGTGTGGTGATCAAGCTCGCATCCACCGACGTTGGACTCAAATTCAACCTGTCGGCGAACGGCGTGCATATCGCACTGAAGAGCTGAGAGCAGGGGAAATTGGGAGCGCCGGCTTAGGCCGGCGCGAACCCATCCTGTGGTCCGGGCCTCACACGCATGAGACTGAGGGTTCGCCCATGAATCGCAGACGCTATGTCGGACCGATTACGCACTTGCGGGGCCAGATCGCCGCGGTCATGCCGCGGATGGGGAATGCCGGTCAGGTCATGGCGCAATTTGAAGCGGCGTATCTACAGGAGTCGCGCGACTGGTGGCAGTTCGCCGAGACTGACTTCGAAGCCGGCGCGGCAGCGCATGAGTCCGGACTCTAAGGCGGCTGGGGGGAGTGGATGCGTCACGTCGGGCGGTGTCCGGCGAAGCTCGCTTCGGTGGCACGAGGCCGTTAGCAGGGCGGTGCGGCGGCGCGGACATCCCCTGGGCGCGCAGAGCCTGTCGCGCCTCATCGGGGCATTTCTCCTGATCGGGTTTCCCGAGGGCGCGGACGTAACCGCCCAGATTCCCTGACGATTCCTCCCCGCCCCCACGGCATGTAGACGGAGCCCAGACGACGCTGGAGGGGTTGATCGGCGATGTCCGCCTCGTCCCCGAGGGGAGCACCTGACGGCCGAATTCGAGCTTGAAGGCGGTAGGCTGCTGGCGGCAGCCGACGCGAAAATAAGTGTGGTAGCGGGGGCGTAATTTTGCTTCCGTTTACCTTGTTTCGTCTCTCGCTCGCGGGTCGATCAGATCTTGACCCGTCGGTTGATCGGCGAGCGCGGTGTCGCCAGCGCCGCGCGCACGCGTTTGAGAGACGTCTCTGGCAGCCGCGCTGCGGTGCACATCTGCCCCAAGGGGCAGGATTCGACGAGCCCCAATCGGCGTACATTCTGACCCGAAATGACTTCGGCACGCGTGCCGCCGCTAAGAAAGGAAGGCAGGGCCATGAAACGCAAACTCACAACTCTGGTTTTGGCCGCGACAATTCTCGCCGGATCGCCGGCATGGGCGGATTCGTATTCGGATACGGTCGACGTCTATAAGAACGCGGGCGAGAGCGGGGCGTTCTTCAAGAACTGTTACGGTTACGCAGTGTTTCCGACAATTGGGAAGGGCGGTCTGGGAATAGGTGGCGCGCACGGTGACGGGCGGGTCTACGAGCAGGGCAAGTATGTTGCTGACACGTCGATGACCCAGGTGACCGTCGGATTGCAGGCCGGCGGTCAGGCGTTCAGTCAGATCATCTTCTTTGAGAACAAAGCTGCGTTCGACCAATTCGCCAGCGGCAATTTCGAGTTCGGAGCCGGCGTAAGTGCCGTCGCGATCAAGTCAGGCGCGTCGGGCTCTGTGGGCACCACCGGTGCGACTGCAAGCGCCAGCAGTGGCAGCGGGAAGACAGGAGCCGGTACCGCCAGCAACTATCGCAAGGGTATGGCAGTGTTCACTATCGCTAAGGGCGGGCTGATGTACGAAGCTTCGCTCGGGGGTCAGAAGTTCTCCTACAAGCCCGTCAAGTAACAGGGCGGACGGGCGTAGCGCTTACGCGCCAGGGATGGCGCGTCAAGCAGCTCAGTGGCGCGGAATTATCGGAGGCAGTGTGAAGACGAAACTAGTCGCGACGGCAGCCCTGATCTCACTGTGCACCAGCCTTGCGCTTGGCGCTGACAAGACAGTGATTCGCCCGGCGGGAGCCGAGCCGGGCGGCGCCTGGAGTCATGGCATCCTGGTGGAGGGCACTCTGTATGTCTCGGGTATGGGCGGCGAGGACACTGCCGGCAAGATTCCCTCCAGTTTCGAGGCCGAGGTGAAACAGTCCCTGGCAAACATCGATGCCGTTCTCAAGGAAGCCGGCATGTCGTCGGCCAACGTCGTGAGCGTACAGGTTTACCTCACCGATAGCGCCCTGTTCGAGCGCATGAACGCCGTCTACAAGGAGCACTTCAAAGAGCCCCGGCCCACCCGTACCACCGTCGTAGTCGCCAAGCTGGTGGGGCAAGGCCACGTCGAGATTACGGCTACGGCCAGGCAGTAAATCACTCGAGGGCGACAACGTCGAGGCCGCCCGCGCCACGCTGCGCAAGCTGGTGGGCACCGTGCCCGTGTTTGTGAAGGACGGCGAGCCGTTCGCGCGCGTGGGAGTCGACCCGGGCCCCGGGCCCGCTGCTCGAGGCCGCCGGTATCGAATGGATTGGTAGCGGGGGCCCAATTTGAAGCCATGAAGTCGACGCACTTCGCGCCCCTGCAATCGCTGCGGAGGCGCACTAGATGACAGCACTTTGTCGGCATTGTCTTTGGGCGCGAACGCCTTCTGCTCGGGAGTGACTGTCGGTGATGTCACGACCGGTGGTGGAGTGCAACTGTGCGTCAGGGGTTGGTGAAGTGCGGGGAAAGCCGCTGTACGTAACGAGCGAAATCCAGCCGAAATCTTCGACTGAGGCGAAGCGCGTGCGCCAATACGCTGTCTCCGGAGACATCGGGGCGAGGCCCCTTAAAGGCAAAGACAATTATGTTGCCGTCCGGCGCGATCGGCAGTGTCACGACGTTGTCAGCGAATATAGTACGAATCTTGGTTAAGTGCGCAGCACAGTCGGTATCACCGCAAAGGTTGCCGACGAAGACGCCGCGGGAGGAGAGGCCGCGGTAGGCATGCTGATAGAACTCAAGCGTGCCGAGTGCGGGCGCGACGCCCGTACGATCGCAGGCGTCGGCGAGGATCATGTCCTTGATGAGGCCAAGTCGCGCGACATAGCGAGCCCCGTCGTCGCAGTAAATGCGAAAGCGTCCATTGTCCGGCGGAACCTGAAATTCACCCCGCAACGCAATGACATCGGGGTTGCCCTCAACTGCCGTGAGCGCGGTATGGGGCAGCCGGCGATAGCAGAATTTTGCGAGCGACCCGCCGCCGAGTCCAAGCAAGAGGATTCGGCTCGGTTGGGAGTTGAACAGCAGGAACGTCATCATCTTGCGCGTGTAAGTCAGGCTCAACTGCTCGGGGTCGTCTAACTCCATGGCGCTCTGCACGGCGTCGAGGTCAAAATGCAAGAAGCGGTATCGGCCGCTGTCGACGATAAAGGGCTTGTCGTAGGTTCCCGCGAACAGACGCTCCCACAGCGTCTTGCGGCAGGTATCGTGGGACTCTAGGAAGCGCAGGACGCTGTTTGCGGCGGGGAAGGAGCTTTCCATCGAAAAGAGGTTCATCCCGCGATGGCCGTCAGGATACCCGTCAGAATCTGCGTCGGGCTCGGCGGGCAGCCCGGTACGGCGACATCTACCGGGATGACGTTCGCGACGCGACCGCAGCTCGCGTAGCTCTCGCCGAAGATGCCGCCGGTGCAGCCGCAGTCGCCGAGGGCGATCACCAGTTTGGGATCAGGTGTGGCGTCGTAGGTCCGTTTGAGTGCCGCTTCCATATGCCGCGAGACCGGGCCAGTGACGAGCAGCAGGTCTGCGTGGCGGGGGCTCGCGACAAAGCGAACCCCGAGCCCCTCGAGATTGTAAATGGGGTTATTCAGCGCGTGAATCTCAAGTTCACAGCCGTTGCAGGAGCCGGCATCGACATGGCGGATGCATAGGGCGCGACCAAGCACTGTCCGAATGCGTTCTTGGAGGGTGTCACGGAGGCGCAGCTCGCTGTCCGGGAGCGGGGGAGGCTCGGAGACGATCCCGACGGAGGCAATCTGCCGCAGTGTTTTCAGCATCGGTTGGCCTACAAGTCGTGACCACTGTAGGAGAGGTTGAAGGACTTATTAATGAGGGGAAAATCCGGGACGATGTTGCCGAGGATGGCGTGCTCCAATACCGGCCAGTTCTGCCAGGAGCAATCGTGCGGGTGACAGCGATGGATGGTTCCTGTTCCTCCCGCCTCGAGCGCCACCAGTACCGGGCCCCGCCAGCCCTCAAGCAAACCCGCGCCCGAGGTGCCATCGCGAGGCACGGGTACCGTACGATGATGAGGGCCCTCCGGGAGGTCACCGAGAATGAGCTCGAGGAGCCGCAGGGATTCCTCTAGCTCATCAAAGCGCACGGCGACGCGCGCGGCGACGTCCCCCTCGCTTCGCACGCACTTCTTGACCGCAAGCCTCCCGAAGGGTTCGCAGGGCCAGTCGCTTCTCAGATCGAACGCTTGGCCGCTCGCCCGGCCGGCAAGACCCGTCAGTCCGAGCCGAGCCGCTAGCACCGAATCTACCGTTCCGGCGCCGTTGAATCGGTCGCGTAGGCCCTCGTGCTCGTCATAGATCGAGCGCAACCTCAATGCTTCCCCGGCAATTGCTCGCAGACAGCGGCCAAGCGAGGACGCTTCCGAGCGCCTGATATCTCCTCGCGTGCCGCCCGGCACGATCGCATTCATGAGGTACCGCTCCCCGAGCGCACCATGTATCACACGCAGTAACCCCTCTTTGAGTCGCGAGAACTGCGACAGGCCAAAGGCGAAACCCGCATCGTTGCCCAGGGCGCCGAGATCGCCCAAGTGATTGGCCACCCGCTCGAGCTCGAGGTACAGCGCGCGAAGCCATGCGGCGCGAACCGGAATCTCGCTTCCCGTCATCCCCTCGAGCGCCTGGCAGTACGCCCACGAAAAGGCCACCGCCGAGTCGCCGGAAATCCGGGCGGCGAGGCGATGGCCCTCAAGAATGGGTAGTTGCGTGAAGCGCCGTTCGATGCCCTTATGAACGTAGCCTAGGCGCTCCTCGAGCCGCAGCACCTTCTCGCCCACAACCGAAAAGCGAAAGTGCCCGGGCTCGATCACGCCGGCGTGCACTGGGCCGACGGCGATCTCGTGCACGCCATCGCCCGCAACGCGCACGAAGGGGTAGCCCTCGGCGACGGCCGCCGCGAATGGGCCCGAGAGCGGGGGGTCGATCAACGGGCGGTAACTCTCGGGCCACGCGCTGTGGCGTAGCCACGGTCGCTGATCGGAATCGCTCGAGGCGAGACCGGTCAGGTCGCGAATCGCCCTCTGCATCCGTCCCGCGGCGTAAAAGAGGTCCGCTACGCCGGGATAAGGGCTACTCGGGTCAGGTATGGCCACCGTAACTACCAAGCCGTGGTGCTGCATGAGAAAAGCCGCGCGAAGCACGGCAGTTCCGGCGGCGTCCGCGCTCGCCCACAGAGCCAGGAGACGACCGCCGGCCGCCTGTAACTCCTCGGCGACTCTCCGCCAGTCCTCGCGCGCCACGGCCAGCGCCGCGAAGCCGGGGGCTCCCGCGTGTGTACCGCCAGGAACTTTGCCCTGCACCGCCATCTCATCCGCCCCCGATGAGGCGGGCCGCCGCCCGATACCAATCGGCCAGATAGGGCGGCACGTAAATCCCGAGCGCGAAGACGATGGCGAGGTGCGCAAAGACGGGCACGAGCGCGGGTGGATGGGGGAGACGTCGCGCGGTTGTCTCGCCGAAAACCATGGGCTGCACACGTCCAAAGATTGCTGCGAACGCGATACCCAGTGCGGCGAGCAGTATCGGGGTCGCCCAGGGTTGTTCGCGCATCGCGGTGGTGAGGATCAGAAATTCGCTGGCGAACACACCGAAGGGGGGCATGCCGAGGATCGCCAGCGAGCCCATCATCAGGCCCCAGCCGACGGTGGGGCTTAAGGTAATGAGTCCCCGGATGTTCTCCATCAGCTGCGAGCCGGCTTTCTGTGCCGCGTGCCCGACGGCGAAGAAGATGGCCGACTTTGTGAGGGAGTGAACAGTCATGTGGAGGAGCGCTGCGAAGTTCGCGACCGGCCCCCCCATGCCGAAGGCAAACGTGATGATGCCCATGTGCTCGATGGAGGAATAGGCAAAGAGCCGCTTGATGTCGCGCTGCCGCCAGAGAAAGAGCGCCCCGAGCACGACCGAGAGGAGCCCGAAACCCATGAGCATCTGTGAGGGCAGCTGCGAGCGCAGAGACCCCTCCACCAGGACCTTGCAGCGCACGACGGCGTAGATGGCTACGTTCAATAGAAGACCCGAAAGGACCGCGGATATCGGTGTCGGTCCTTCGGCGTGCGCGTCCGGAAGCCAGTTGTGCAGCGGCGCAAGCCCCACCTTGGTGCCATAGCCGACGAAAAGGAACACGAAGGCCAGGCCCAGCACGGTCGGCTCCAGCTGTCCCTTGACCGCGTTCAAGTGGGTCCACAAGAGCGCCGTGACCCCTTCAGCACCGAGGACCTTCTCGGCTGCGAAGTAAAGGAGAATTGTCCCAAAGAGCGCCTGCGAAATGCCCACGCCGCAGAGAATGAAGTATTTCCAGCCCGCTTCCAGGCTCTCCGGTGTGCGGTAGAGCGTCACAAGCAGCACCGTCGAGAGCGTCGCCCCTTCCATGGATACCCAGAGCAAGCCCATGTTGTTCGTAGTGAGCGCAGTCAGCATAGTCGCCATGAACAGCTGATACATGCTGTGATACAGGCGCAGGCGCGCCGGGCTGACCCGCCCATGCGTCAGCTCCACGCGCATGTAAGGACGGGAGAAGATCGCGGTCGTCAGCCCGACGAACGAAGTCAAGGTGACAAGAAAGACGTTGAATGAGTCGAGAAAGAACTGCTCGTGCGCTACGGCAATAGAGCCAGCGCCCATCACCTGCGCTGTCAAGGCGCACGCAGCGATAAAAGTGACGAGGCTCACGGCGACGTTGAGCTCCGGTGCCCAGCGTCGCGCACCGAAGACGGCGAGAAGCAGTGCGCCGCTGACGGGAGTGAGGAGCAGGAAGAGGAATTGCACGGCTCAGCTCTCCGGGCTGAAGGGCTCGCGTGGCGCAGCACCCGTCGTGAATCCGGGGCTCTCCTTCAGGGCCTCCAGATGATGCAAATCCAGACTGTCGAACTGCTCGCGGATCTGGAAGAAGAACACGCCCAACACCAGTACCGCCACAAGGACATCGAGCGCTACCCCGAGCTCCACCACCATGGGCATACCGTAGGTGGCACTCATGGCGCCGAAGAACAGTCCGTTCTCCATCGACAGGAAGCCGATCACCTGGGACATGGCTTTGCGGCGCGTGATCATAGTCAAAAAGGAAAGGAGTATGACCGCCACGGCAATCCCGATCGCGCTGCGCGTCGCGGTGCTCGCCAGCGCCGAGATCGGTTGTGCCAAGCCGAAGGCAAAGACCACGACTAATAACCCGACCAGCAAGGTTCCGGAAATATTGAGCAGGGGCTCGGTGTCCCAGTACACCTGCAACCGGCGGATCAGTCGGTGTAACAGCCACGGCAGGAGGATGACCTTTAACGCCAGGGTCAGCGCGGCCGACACGTAGAGGTGCCTCTCGCCGGTGCGCCAGGCGAGGAGTACCGTTGCAAGCAGAAGCAGGACGCCCTGGATCGCAAGCAGGTTGACGAGCGTCACGATGCGCCGCTGCGCAAGCATCGCGAAGGCCACCAGCAGCAGTAGCGCGGCGCACAGATTCAGCAGCTGCAGGTCGAAGGGCGTGCCGGTCATTCTGTACGCTCCCGTTACGCCCCGAGCAGCAGGTGGACCAGGAGCCCGAGTACCGCCAGAAGAAAGGCGACCGCGAGGAACTCGGGGGCGCGAAAGATGCGCAGCTTCGCCGAGATGGTTTCGATGAAGGCGAGGGCGGCACCGGTTACCGCCAGTTTGACGCCGAGCACCGGGATCGAGGCGAGGAGCAATACCGGACCGCCTGCCCCGGTCGAGATGCCCCAGGGAAGGAAGAGGGCAAAGCCGATGCAGGCGTAATTAAAGAGCTTTAGAGCCGTCGCCCACTCAAGCAGCGCCAGGTGCCGCGCGGAATACTCGAGCACCAGGGCCTCATGAATCATGGTCAGCTCAAGATGCGTCGCCGGATTGTCGATGGGGATGCGCGCATTCTCGGCCAGCAGCACCAGGGTGAAGGCCACCGCGGTAAAGGCGAGGCTCGGGTAGAGCCCGAGGGTTTGCGTCGCGAGGTTCTCGGCGATCGCCGGCAGCGCGGTCGTCGCGGAGATCATCGAGGCCACAAAGATGACCATGAGCAGCGCCGGTTCCGCCAGGAAACCCACCATCATCTCGCGACGGGCGCCGAGCGTGCCGAATGCGGTGCCAATGTCCATCGCGGCGAGCGACACAAAGACTCGAGCGGTGGCGAGCAAACCCACCAGGGCGATCGCATCGGCGGCCACGGTAAAGGGCAGACGCGTTCCCATCGACGGAATGATTCCCGCGGCTACCACCATTGCAGCGAACACCACGTAGGGCGCAAAGCGAAAGAGCGGCGATGCGTTGGTGGCAATGACGGCGTCCTTGTGAAAGAGCTTACGAATGCCCCGATAGGGCAGCCAGATACTTGGCGCGCGGCGGTTTTGCAGCCAGGCCCGACACTGGTTGACCCAGCCGAGAAAGAGCGGGGCGGCCGCGAGCGCCGCAAGAAGCGCGAGTGCCTGAGTGAAGATCTCGATGGGCTTCACAGCATGAGCGCGAGCAGCGCGATCAGGGTGATGAAGCTATAGAGGAGGTAGGTCGCAATACGCCCCTGCTGCAACCAGGCGATCGTCGCTGCGGCACCCTGAACTAGGGGGCCGAGCGGCAGATAAAGTCTCTGCCAGACCTGATCTCCCACCACCACCCGATAGCGGGGCACCTCGTCGAAGGCCGACGGGAGCGTGCGATGCATAGCAAAGAAGGCCCCGAAGAGATGTCGAATCGGCTGGCCGAAGCCCTCCGCGGTATCCTGCATGCGCGCCGTAAGACCGCCAAAGCCACAGTCCCACGCCGCGCCGCGTCGTACGCGATGGTGATAGAGGCCGCGCACTGCGAGCGCCGTGAGGATGAGCACGCTCGCCAGTGCGCCCAGCAGGACCGGCGCCGAATAGGACGCCTTGCGCTCGGCGAGCGGAATGAGGAGCCACCAGGGCGAGCTCGTGTTCGATAAGGTGTCTCCACTGAATTGTGCGACCACGGCGCGCAGCATTCCCACAACGTATGTCGGTAACAGGCCGAGGAGCACGCACGCGAGCGCGAGCCACAGGAGTCCCAGGCGCTCACATATGCCCGCATCGTGTGCGCGCGCGAGTGCGGACTCGCGCGGTTGCCCGAGGAAGATCACACCGAAGAATTTGACCATTACATAGGCCGACAGTGCGGCCGCGAGTGCGATCACAGCGGCACCGAGGGGCAAGATCATGTTGACGAAGGAGCGCGGGACCTCGTGCGCAAAGAGGAACGCCTGCAGCAGCAACCACTCGGACACGAAGCCATTCAGCGGCGGGAGTCCGGCCAACGCGAGTGCGCCGACGAGTGTCAGCCACGCCACCCAAGGCATGCGATGGATCAGCCCCCCGAGACGCCCCAGATTGCGTTCGCCGGTGGAATGCAGGACCGCGCCGGTGCCCAGAAAGAGCACGCTCTTCATGAAGGCATGGTTTAGGGTGTGATAGAGGGCGGCGATCAACGCCAGCGCGCTGAGTGCGTTCATCGCGACGCCGTGAAAGACGACAGCCAGCCCGATGCCGGCAAATATGATCCCGAGATTCTCGATCGAAGACCAGGCGAGGAGGCGCTTCATGTCGGTCTGCACAGCGGCGAACACGACTCCGTAGATCGCGCTCAGGAGCCCGAGCGAGAGCAACACCAGGCCCCACCACCACTGCGGCGTCCCCAGTAGGTCGAACGTGACGCGCAGTAGCGCGTACACGGCCATTTTCAGCATCGCACCGCTCATGAGCGCTGAGACCGGTGAAGGAGCGGCCGGATGCGCCTCAGGAAGCCAGACATGCAACGGCACGAGTCCCGCCTTTGCGGCCAGTCCCGCTAGAGCGAGCAAGAACGCGAGCGCTGCCCACTGCGGCGAGAGGTGCGCGCTGCGCATGGCGTCGAAGGTGAATTGCCAGCTTCCACCCTGCATGACGCCGAAGCTGAGCAGGATCGCGATGGCGCCCACGTGCGCAATAAGCAGGTACAGGAACCCGGCGCTGCGGATCTCGGGTAGTCCGTGCTGCGCTGTGACGAGGAAGTACGAGGCAAGCGCCATCGTCTCCCAAGCGAGCATGAAGGTGTACGCGTCGTCCGCCAGTAGGACAAGCCCCATGCTGGCGAGAAACAGGTGGTACTGCAAACACATCAGGCCCGGCGGTGTTCCCTGGCCTCGGCGGAAATAGCCGGCCGCAAAGAGCGAAATCCCGGCGGACGAGCTCCCCAGGAGCAGGAGAAAGAACCGCGACAGGGCATCCACTCGGACATGCATGGGCAGGTCTGGAAGTCCGACCGGCAGGACCAGATGCTCCGGGGGAGCACTCAGAGCGCTCGCCGCCCACGCCGCAAGCACGCACCCGCACAGTGCACCAAGGGGAAAGAGGACCCGTGCGACAAAGCGAAGGCTGAGGGGTCGCAGCAGTCCGGCCAGGCCGACCAGTCCCCAGGCCGCCAGGAGTGCAAGAGCGGCGCGCAGCGATGGGTCAGGTTGCGGCATCACAGAGGGTGTAACCAGGGTATGCACTGCATTATAATCCGAGTCAACGAGCAGGCACACAGGAATACCGTGGCACACGAAGAGCGTACCGCTCGACTGACAATCCTCGTCGACCCGCGAAAGAAGGCGTTCTTCGAACAACTCTGTGCTGCGGAGGACTTAACTCCGTCCCAGGTGGTTCGTCGCTTGATCCGCCGCTACATCGAGGAGCGCACCGGGCATCCTTGGGTCCCACCTGAGGAGCCGCCTGAGCCCGTAAAGGGCCGCCGCGCGCTTCGGCGGGTCGCGCGCTCCTGATGCCTGGGCAGTAGCGGTTCCGAGACCAACCGCCGGTCGCGCGGGGCACGCTCCGTGATGAGCTGGGTTATTTCCTGGGCGGGACAGCGAACGAAGTGTGGTCTGCGCGTTCGATCGGCCGCGTTTCAGGCCACGGGGACTCCCGCGGGCGTCAGGAGCTCCGCGCCCAGGTGGGGATCGTGACTGTGGAGGCCGACCAGCGGGAGATTCGCGTGTGGAGCGAGCAAGGTGCCGTCGCGGCAGCGCTTGTGCGCGCGACGGGGACCCATGCAAGTGTCCTTTCGGACACATAGGTAACACAGTATTCCGGAGACATGGGT
>Ga0335085_10003562_pt1 | contig 26780 bp, 23 predicted proteins | sample Lox_Sample_45_FD_206712 | JGI IMG/M metagenome (GOLD analysis project Ga0335085, IMG submission 206712) | Soil microbial communities from Loxahatchee National Wildlife Refuge, Florida, United States - Lox_Sample_4.5 | ecosystem: Environmental > Terrestrial > Soil > Wetlands | place: USA...
AGAGGCCCCGCTGAGCCCGAGTTGCTCGCAACCGCCAGGAAGGAACGGTGTCGGCGTTCTGGATTTGGGATTCGTGTTGCACGCGATCAGCTTCTGGAAATCGCCGTGCGTATCGGAATTGGCATAGCTGGCGACGAGGTAATCCTCAAGATCGGGCGTGACATCGATGTCCACGCTACCGCGCAGAGCGGTGTAATTGACGTCGCTGAAGTCCTTTGGGCCGATGCCGTCGGTGTTGATCACAAATCCGTCACGGCTTTGGTGATCGATACCGAAGCGCAAGCGAATATCGTCATTGACCGGGATGTTGATGACGCCCTGCCCGCCCTTCATGTTGTAATTTCCGAAGGAGCCCTGGACGTACCCGCCGAAATCGCCGCTCGGCTTCTGCGGCACCAGCAGGATGTCGCCGCCTGTCGTGTTGCGGCCGAACAGTGTGCCTTGCGGGCCCTTCAGCACCTGGACGTTCTGCAGGTCGAAGAAATCGCCCGGACCGGCACCATCGCCACCCTGAATGCCCTGGCTCAGTCCGCGCGGCGCCACCACGTCGTCGAAGAACACGCCGACGGAAGGTGCCGTTCCGATATCCTGAGCAAAACCACGAATGGCAAAGCTTGAATTCTGACTGCCGAAATCGCTATCCGCCTGCAGGGACGGCGTGTAGGCCGCCAGATCCTGCGCGTTGACCACGTTGTGATTCTGCAGCTGCTTCTGATTGAACACAGAGATCGAGATTGGCACATCCTGCAGCCGCTCCTCTCTGCGCCGCGCCGTAACGACGACCTGTTCGACTTCCGCCTGCCCAACCGCAACGACAGTGTCGGCCGCGCGAACACCCACCGGCGTCAACAGGCTGAACGCCGCCGAGGTAAGAAGGATTGATCTTTGAAGCTTGCTCATGAATCCCCTCCTGAGCACTGCTGAAGCGGTAGTGCGGCTTCGTTGCTGGAATCGTCCCCTACGCCATAGCGTTGCCGTCCCTGATCGTCTGCGACGGCAGAGGCGCATGACTCTGCGAAGTTGAGTTGTGAACTGAAGATGAGTTGCGAATCTGGCGGGTGTGGCCGCGGCGCCTGTTCACGTGAGCCCGAGCGCCGCAGCGAACAGCGTAAGCCACGGTGCTCACCCATATGTCATTCATATGGCGCAAATGCCAACTCCCTGTAGTCGGCAGCTCTCTGACGGAGCATTGCCCGTTTGGAAGCAATCCCTGGAAAGCAGACGCCAACGCGCAACTCGGGTGGCGCAGCTTTTTTGATACCGTTGCGTACAATAGCCCGTATTGCGATGCGGCTGTCAAGCTGTCAGCATGGAAGCTTGGGCGTACAGGAGCGAGCACGGCATCCGCCTCGCGGAGGGGACGGGCCTGAAAAGACAGATCGTCCCCTGTTACTTTCAGGCGATCGACGTCCCGCTCGTCCTTGTTGCCTGCCATATAAGCGAGAGGATTAGCGCGCGCTTTCGTGACGCCATCGATGCGGAAGTGAAGGCGCTCATCGAGGATTGGCTGGGCGCGTGCGCAGGAGATGGCCGCTTGCCCTTCCGGCATCCGGATCGCCTGCACATGCTGACCGTACCAACGCCGCGCCTCGCAGGCTCGCGCGATTTGCCTGAATTCCGCCCGCGATCCCAGAAAAATAAACCGCCTTCCACGGCAGGCGGAAGGCGGTTTGAAGTTGTGCAATGGCGGTTACGCGTGCGAGGTCAATCCTCGCCAAAATGGATGGTAACTCGCGCACCATACATGGTCGGTTCGCCGACGGCGGCAGTCTCGAAACCCAGGCCAGTCGCAAGACCCGGAACCCACGTGTAGTACTTCTCACCCGTGACGTTGGTGGCAAAAATCGACAGATCCAGCGGATGTCCGAGCACCTGCTCCCAGTTCAGGGAGAGATCGAGCAGATTCGTCGGCTGGATTTGACTCAGCGTATCGAGCATCGCAGTTGCCTGCGGGTTCAAGGGGTTGTTGTAGGTGCTGTCGATATAATTCACGAGTTGAGCGTCGGTATGCGTGAACGTCAGGCTGGGGGTGATCTTGCCGATGCTTTCGTCTACCGGAAGCACGTATGACGCCGTGACCGAAAGCTTGTTGGTCGGCGCCAGCGGAAGGCGGGCGCCGACTCTTTGCGAGGCCGCAATTTGGTAGTTGCTCCCTGGCGGCAACGTGAACTGTTTGACGGCTACGAGTTCGGATCGCAGATAGGTGTAGCCGATCTGGAACGTGAGGCCCTCATAAGGAACGATCGATGAATCCAGCTCCAGGCCATAGACTCGCGACTTGCCCGCGTTGACGGGCGCAGCGGTTGGAGACACTTGCGCCGCAACGCAGTTGCCGCTGGCGTCCCTCGTCTTACATTGATTGGCATCGAAGCCGAGCAGCAACTGTTGATTGAAGAACGCCTCGTAAAAGCCGTCGACATCGAAGGTTGCGGTAATGCCGTCATAGTCCCAGCTTGTCTTGGCGCCGGCTTCATAGTCATCAAGCCGCTCCGGTTGGACGTAATTGAAGGGAGCGTCGATGTTCTGGACGATTACGCCGGAACGATAACCCCTGGCCCATTTGGCGTACAGCAGCGTGTCGTCGTCGGGCTTGTAGTCGAGGTCGACAAGCCAGGTCGGAGCATCGGTGTGCTGAAGGAAATTTCGTGTGCAGCTGGCGTTGCTCGGGAACGTGCAGGCGATCGAGTTGCTGAACGGCTGCCCGGGAAAGCCGAAATTGTAGGTCTTGTTCGTGCTCGTGATCGCGTTTCGATCGGCGGTGTAGCGGATGCCGCCGGTCAGGCTGAGTTCATCGGTCAGCTTGTAGGTCGCCTGACCATAGCCAGCTACGTCGTTGTACGTGGTCGTTCCAACCGTATAGTTGACGAACCCGATATGCGTGACTGTGTTGGGAGGGAAGTGCGTGAAGAGATATCCGAGATTGTCGGTGCAGTCGAGCGCGGCCCGATTCTCGCAGACAATCAGATTGGGAGAAAACGCCCCGACAAGTCCTGCCGGCTCGGTATGTTCGATGTAGCCGCCGACCGTCCAGGTCAGACGGTTGTCAAGCGCGTCACCTTGAAACTGCAATTCATCAGTGATGGTCCGAGAGTCGGCCGTCGCGCCGCCAGGAATCGGTCCCAAGTTGGCAAATTCGAAGTGGAACAGCAGGTCGCTCGGTGTCAGCTTGATAGCGGCGAGCTCGGCCGGCGGAAGTGCGGCCAGTGCCCCATATGCAGGTGAAAGGTTCGTCCCGAAAAGAGCCGCATCGTTCTCATCCTTGAGTTCTGCGTAGCTCGCGATGTTCTTGACGGTCAGGTTATCGCTGGCATGCCAGGTCGTGGTGTTGATGACTCGCCAGACCGTCAGCTGGGATGCCGGATTGGGTTCGTCTTGCGCCGCGTCGTAGAAGCCTGAGCCCTGATAATTCGGTGCGCCCGGCGTAATCTGGCCGCAAGCGCCGCCAATGGTGTTAAACAATTGTGCCGACGCAAGCGTTGACTGCGGGTCGCACGCGACCAGCTTTTGGAAATCGCCGTGTGTGTCGGAGTTCGTGTAGGTGGCGACAATGTAATCTTCCAGATCGGGCGTAATGTCGATGTCCGCGCTGCCGCGCAGGGCGGTATAATTGACATCGTCGAAGTCGCGCGGACCGATGCCACTGGTGTTGATCAGATAGCCGTCGCGGCTTTCATGATCGACGCCGAAGCGTAAGCGTATGTCGTCGTTGACGGGAATGTTGATGACGCCCTGCCCGCCCCTCAAGTTGTAGTTGCCGAACGACCCCTGGACGTACCCGCCGAACTGATCGGTCGGTTTTTGCGGTACGAGAAGGATGTCGCCACCGGTGGTATTGCGGCCGAACAGCGTACCCTGTGGGCCCTTCAACACCTGAACATTCTGCAGATCGAAGAAGTCGCCCGGCCCCGCGCCGTCACCGGCTGCCTGGCCCTGTGACGGTCCGCGCGGCGCGACGACATCGTCGAAGAACACGCCAACCGCCGGCGCCGTGCCGATGTCCTGAAAGAAGCCGCGGATCGCAAAATTCGAGTTTTGGCTGCCGAAATCCGTGTTGGTGCCCAGGGACGGCGTAAACTTTGCGAGGTCCTGCGCGTTGACCACGTTGTGGTTTTGCAGCTGCTTCTGATTGAACACAGAGATCGAGATTGGCACATCCTGCAGCCGCTCCTCCTTGCGCCGCGCCGTAACGACGACCTGTTCGACTTCGGTCTGCCCAACCGCGACCACAGTGTCGGCCGCGCGAACGCCCGCCGGCGCCGCCAGGCTGAGTGCCGTCGAAGCAAGAAGTATCGATCTTTGAAGCTTGCTCATGTTTCCCCTCTGCGACGCCGAAGCCCCCGCTTCAGCTCTGTTTTCCTAACCCGTCCGCAACGCCATGGGATTGCGTGGCCGATCCGCCCTCAGGGGCGGCGGCGTATAACTTTCCGGAGACAAACGGTGAATCCGACGGGAGTGATCTCGCCCAGCGGCGCGAACGCGCGCGCCTGGTAGCGCAGCAACGACGGCCCATATGCCATCGATAGGGTTCAAATGCCGCCTCCCTGTGACTTCATCCCCCTCTGAAGGGGCGTTGTCGTCCAGACGAATTCTCGAACGCAAAATCGTACACGCTGCGCCGGTCAGCTGCATTTTGATACGGCTTCGTACAATAACCCGTATTGCGGTGCCGCTGTCAAGCTGTCAGCATGGAGGCGTGCGGGTTTGGGTGCGCACAGGTATCCATTGCCACCTGGGACCCGGGAACGCACAACGAAGGAGGTTGGGCATGGTCGCGGCCAGGCGCATGGGGTTGGAAAACGCCAAGACCCGAGCCCAGCTGATTGAAGCGGCAGCACAGATCGTTCGCGACGAAGGCTACGGCGCGGTGACGGCACGACGCCTCGCCGAGAGAGTGGGCCTGAAAAGGCAGATCGTCCATTATTACTTCCGCACGATCGAAGACCTGCTCGTCGCTGTCGCCTGCCATATGAGCGAGAGGTTTCTCGAGCGCTTTCGCGAAGCCGTCGATTCAGGCGAGCCTCTGAAGGACAATCTGGGATTTACCATCGATGCGACGGCGATGACGTATGAGTTCGTCTCGCTGGCGTTGCGACACAAAACCATTGCCGCCGAAATGAAATGCATCGTCGAGCAAGTGCGCAAAGCGGAGACGGAGGCTCTCGCCCGCTACATGAAAGAGCGGGGCATCGAAGCTCAAATTTCTCCCCTGGTGACGACAATCGTGATGCGGTGCGTCGCACAATCTCTCGCGGTCGAGGCTGCAGTAGGCGTATCAACCGGTCATGCGGAAGTGAGAGCGTTCATCGAGGATTGGCTGCACGCGTGCACAGGGGATGGCCCCTCGCCTTTCCGGCATCCAGCCGGCGCTCCGCGGCCCCGCGGCGAACCAAGAGTGGACGGCGACAACGCACGGCGAACCGGGCAGCCCCACCATTGACGACCGATCCCTTGCTTGCGCGGCGATCCGGCGGCTAGGTGAGCACTCGAAATCTAGGAAGGACGCGAGATGGGTTCGAGGCTGGCCGACAAAGTTGCAGTGATCACCGGCGCCGGTTCAGGCATGGGCAAAGCCATGGCGGAATTGTTTTGCGCCGAAGGCGCCAACGTGGTGTGCGCCGATATCAGCGGGAAGCAGGACGATGTTGCTGCGGCGATCGGCGGGGCCGCATTTTCCTTGCATGTCGACGTTGCCAAGGAGGACGACGTTCGCGCCATGATCGCCTTCGCCGAGAAACAGTTCGGCCGGCTCGACATTCTCTGCAACAATGCCGGCTTCGGAGGCGGCATGGCGCCGCTGCATGAACAGACCGCGGAAAGCTGGGACCGCGTGCACTCGGTCAATATCCGTGGCGTGTTCTTCGGTATGAAATACGGCATCACGTCGATGCTCAAGACAGGTGGTGGCGCGATCGTCAACACCACGTCGGCATCCGGCGTGGTCGGGTGGAAACATCACAGCATCTACGGCGCCGCCAAAGCCGGTGTGAATCAGCTGACCAAAACCGCCGCGCTCGACTATGCCAAGAACAACATTCGCGTGAACGCGGTTGCGCCGGGCACGATCTGGACCGGTCTCGTCGAAGCATCCAAACAACATCCGGAGCCTCCGCCCGACTTTTTCAGACTTCCCGGCATTCCGATGGACCGGTGGGGCACGGCCCACGAGATCGCGGCTGCGGCACTGTTCCTGGCGAGCGACGATGCTTCCTATATTACGGGCCACATTCTGCCAGTTGACGGCGGCTACTGCATCGGCTTTTCCGGCATGGGCGCGGAAACCGGCGGCCGGGCCGACGTGAACCGCTGAGGAGCTGACGACAATCGTCGAGCCAAACGATTGCGCCTCGCGCGGATTACGGGCTTTCGCAATCAGGTCATCGCGATCGAGGCTTTGCGCATGGCAGTTATGGCGTGCGCTCAGGTTGACTTTGCAAGACATGGCGCGTAGCAAGAACACCAATTCGGTCGCGTACTTGAGCGAGCGCGTACTTGAGCGAGTCAGAGGAATGCAGATTGTAGTCCCAATCATGGAGACGGTCGGCAAAATCCGCAGGGGTTTTGCATCCGGCTCAGCGGCTCGCGAGGAGAACGTGGCTTAGAACTGCCTCGTCATTCAAAGTTTGTCCCCTCCCGAGCCTGGATAGTGCTTCGGAGGGGATTTTTGTATCCGCCGCCCGAATCGCGCACCGGGCCCGGGCAATAAGTCGAAGCCTGTGTCATGACGGATATCGCCGAATTCGATCTTGCCCATGCCGGTGCCCGCGTCACCGGCCACGGCCTTTATGCCTGGCTTGCCGAAGCCCGAGAGCTTTTGAAGCTCGCGGGGCCGCTTGTGCTCACCCAGCTTGCGCAGATGGCGATCATGACGACCGATGTCATCATGCTCAGCCATTTGAACAAGTCGGCACTGGCATCGGCCGGCCTGGGCAATACCGTCTTCTATTTCGCCTGGCTGATCGGGTGCGGACCGGTTGCCGCCGTAGCACCCATGATCGCGCATACGCTGGGCGCCAATCCCAATGACCGCTCCGGCGTACGCGCCTCGGTGCGCATGGGATTCTGGTCGGTGGCAATCACTTCGGTGCCGCTGGTCGCATTCCTGTTGTTCACAAAACAGGTGTTGGTGATGCTGGGGCAAAAGCCCGACTTGGCGGCCGGTTCCGGTGCGTTCGTGACTGCGCTCTGCTGGGGCCTGCCGTTCTCGTTGGGCTTTCAGGTGCTGCGTGGTTATTCGACCTCGTTGTCGCGGCCGAATGCCTCCTTATGGGTTATGGCCGCAGGCATCATTTTCAATGCGTGCGGGGACTATGCGCTGATCTTCGGCCATTTCGGTGCGCCGAAACTGGGTCTTATCGGTTCGGGGCTGGCGAGCGCGAGCTCGTACGCATTCAGCTTCGTAGCAATGGCTGTCATCGTCTGCCTCACGCCAAGTCTGCGCGCGTACCGCATCTTCCGCCACTTCCTTCGTCCACGATGGGAAACGTTGTGGGAAGTGCTGAGTCTGGGAATGCCGATCGGCGCGACGATGATGTTCGAAGCGATGCTGTTCAACGCGGCAACGCTCATCATGGGAACGTTCGGTACGGCGACCGTCGCAGCACATATGATCGCGATGAATGTTCCGTCGATCACCTTCATGGTGCCGTTGGGGATAGGCTTGGCGGCAACCGTCCGCGTGGGCCTTGCCGCCGGCGCATCGGATATCGAAGCGGTGCGCCGTGCAGGATACACCGCGCTTTTGATGGGCGCCGGGTTCATGTGCCTCACGGCCATTCTTTTATGGACCTTCCCGGCCAGCATCGTACGCCTTTATGTCGATCGGGCCGGGGCCAACGGCGACGTGCTCGCATCGGCCACGGTCTTTCTCCATGTGGCCGCGGCCTTCCAGATCTTCGATGGCCTTCAAGTCGTGGGCGCCATGAGCCTGCGCGGCTTGAAGGATGCACGCATGCCCATGTGGATTGCCGGAGGAAGCTACTGGCTGGCGGGCTTTCCGGTCTGTCTATGGTTAGCGTTCGGATGGCACTTGCGTGGGCTGGGGATCTGGATCGGGCTCGCATTTGCGTTGCTAGTCGCCGCCGTGGCCTTGTGCACCCGGTTTTGGTACCTCACGCGACCGCGATGAGGGTCCTCGACCGACCCCGCGATCACGCCTCCGTGAGCCTTGCGGCGGTCCGAACCGAAAACTCGCTATTGGGAAGTTCCCGCAATGCGCGTAGAATCCCCTCGGACTCGCCAGCAATAGCCCACGGACAGGCGGGGAGCAGGGCATGACAAAGCAGCGACTTGCGGTGGCAGCTCTAATCCTGCTTTCGACAGCGTCAGCGAAAGCCGGCGAGGAAAGCACCATGGCGGGTTCACCTGCCGTCCAGCCACAGGCCGGAACGGCCGCGCAGGGCATACCCCAGGTCTCACCAGGCGATCAGATCGCGATCGCCTGCAATCCGCTTCAGACACGCGAGGCCGGCTCCGACGTCCGCGTCGTCCTGACGGTCTCGGCGGCACCAGGCGAAGCAGACCTCGGTTACAAGAAGGTGCTCGCCACTGACGCGCAGCTGTTGAAGGACGCCGTTCGCGTACGCATCCCCAAAGCGCCTGACCTGGACGATCACACGGTCGACCTCGATGTTTACGTTGTCGACAACAAGGGCTCCAGGCATTGCGAAGCCGGCCAGATGAAGGTCAGCTGACCCGCGGAGTCCGGCTCGAGGCCCGACAGCCGCGCTTGCGCATTGCTTGAAAGCTTGAGCGAGATGACGTTTTTCGAATCGTCATCTCGCTCCGAACCATTCATTTTTTGTCGCGTTTCCGGACGCAGTTGTGCGCAGGTATTTGCCCGAACAGCTTCATGCAGCGGCGCGCTCGTCGGACTTGCCTTTGGTCTCCCAGCTGCGGCTTGCGGCCTGGGCCGGTTCGGTCACTGCATGCGCCACTTCAGACAGCTGCGCTGTCCCGTCCTCTGCCAGTTCGCGCACGAGATCGGCGAAACGCCGCGTCTGCTCGGCATAGTCTCGCGCAATGTCCATCACGTATTCCTGCTGCACCGCGATCAACCCCGTCACACCGTGGCACTCCCGGCTGTGCTCGATCGCGCGGCTGGTGCATTCGAGTCTGCGATTGACGAAGCGCAGCGACTCTTCCTGCATGGCGTGCAGCATTTTTTGGAAAATCAACCGATTTTGGTCTATCACTTTCGCAATCGGTCTGTTGAATGCGTCAAAAGCGCTGAGAGCCGCGAACGAAGCACGCTGTGTGGTATCCTCGCTGGCCTTGCGCCCTTCGTCGGCAGCCGCGCGTCCTGTTTCAGTCATACGATCCATACTCTCCGACATGATTTTGTGTCCTTCATCCGTGGCGCTGTGAGCGTGGCTGGCCATTTCCTGTCCTGACCGCTCCACGTTCTGCCAGCTCTCCTTGCCCCAGCGCGCTGTTTCGGAAGTGCTTCTGTTCTCGGCCGCACTTTCGGAAGCCGTGAGCCCTTTTCCTGTTTGGTCAGTATTTTCCGAGACATTCTCGGTTTCGTCGGAAGCGCTCTCGGCGCTCCTACGGGTGCGAACAGCCATCGTCTTGACTCCCATGTTGTCAGATGCATCGACACGCGCGCCGGACGCCCAATCACCGTCATTCTGCTGTTCTGGAATCGACCGGCCTTATTCGCCAAACGCGGCGTTTGCTGTCTTGTTCCGCTATGCACGGATAAGGTTCAGAGAACGCCCAATGCCAGCAGGCCGAGCGTTCCGGCCGCAAGCAGCCACAACGCAACTCGCACGTGGCGCGTGCCGGCGATCTGCGCCCGGGCAATCTCACGCGCCGTCTCGGGATGCAGCTTGAGTCCGCCATCGGCAAGCATCGCCGAAACGATCTCCGCATTCCTGAGCGTTTGCGGCAAATCCCGTGCTAGGCGCGTAAGCGCGCCCATGCCCTCCGCGGCGTCGCGCAAGCGCGCCTCCGGTCCCAGATGATCGAGCATCCAGCTTTCAACTACAGGACGAGAAGCTTCCCAGATGTCGAAATCCGGGTCGAGCCCGCGCGCCACGCCTTCGACGACGACCATTGTTTTTTGAAGGAGCACGAGTTGCGGCTGCAGCTCCATGTCGAACCGGCGCGTGGTGTCGAACAATTGTTGCAGGAGTTTGGCCATCGATACATCTTGCGCGGTACGCCCGAAAATGGGTTCGCCGATTGCGCGCAGTGCCTGAGCAAAGAGCGCAGTGGGATGCAGCCTGGGAACGAATCCGGCCTCGTAGTGCACCTCGGCTACCCTGAGATAATCACGCGCGAGGAAGCCGGCGAGCGTTTCCGCCATGAAGCGGCGCATCGATTGGTCAAGGCGGCCCATGATGCCGAAATCCACGGCGACCAAGCAACCGTCACGGTCTACGAACAGATTTCCCTGATGCATATCGGCATGGAAGAACCCGTCGCGCAGAGCCTGTGTAAGGAAATGGCGAATGACGAGCACCGCGATACGCTTGGGATCGTGGCCCGCGGCCTCAAGCTCGGCGGCGCTGCGAATGGGGGTTCCGTCGATCCATTCCGCCGTCATTGTGCGAGCGCCGGTTCGCTGCCAGTCAATCTCCGGCACGCGAAATCCTTCGTCATTGCATGTGCGCTGGGCAAGCTCCGAGGCGGCGGCAGCTTCCATGCGCAGGTCGAGTTCGAGGCGAACCGACGCGGCGAGCATTTCCACCAACGCCACGACCCGCAGGCGCCTCGCCTCGGCGGAGAGACGCTCCGCAATCCGGGCTGCAAACGCAAAAGCGGAGAGATCGCGTGCAAACTCGGCTTCGATGCCGGGCCGCAATACTTTCACCGCCACACGGCGCGGCGGATCGTCGGCCGTCACCGCTTCATGGACTTGCGCGATCGAGGCGGCCGCGACGGAGTCGCCGAATGCACTGAAGAGCGCTTCGAGCGGACGGCCCAAATCGGCCTCGATTTCCGCCTTGGCAATGTTGGCAGGAAACGGCGGCAGACGGTCCTGCAGCGACTCCAGTGCGCGGGCGATGTCTTCGCCGATGACATCGGGCCGTGTCGCCAAGACTTGCCCGAGCTTGATGTAGGCTGGCCCAAGGCTCTCGAAAGCACGCGCCAGCCGTTCGCCGGCCGGCACGGCCAAGTCCTTCTGCGGCGGACGCCCGAACAGTCGCCGGACAACCTTCAGCGACGCGGGAACCGCATGCGCATACTCCTGCGGAATCAGCGCGTCGTGGCGCGCCAGCACGCGCGCCGCGAAAATGAGCCTGGAGAGATCGGTAAATGATTTGAGCACGACCGTCAGATTCGCCACGCTGAATGCATGGCCGCAATTCCTCCCGTCAGATTTCGGACTTTGACGCGCGAAAGACCTGCACGCTCGATCAGTTTTGCGAAATGCGCCTGGGCGGGAAAGCGCCGAATGCTCTCGGCCAGATACCGGTACGCCTCCCCGTCCTTCGCGACGATTTCCCCAAGCCTCGGCAGTATGGCGAAGGAGAACCGCTCATACAGCACGTCCAGGCCCGGCGCTGTCACGCGGGAGAACTCCAGACACAGGAACCGGCCACCCGGCTTCAATACGCGGCGGGCCTCGGCAAGCGCGGTCTCTATGTGCGTGACGTTGCGGATGCCGAACGCGATCGTATAGGCGTCCACCGAACAGTCTCGTAGCGGCAGCCTCTCTGCGTCGCCAAGAAGCCAGGAGATGCTCGGCTCCCCGGCCGCCTCTGCCCGGCACATCCCTGCACCCAGCATCTCCGCGTTGATGTCGCAGACCAGCACTTCGGCCTCGCCGCCGCGCTCCTTCGCCCTGGCCGCAATGCGCAGAGCGATGTCGCCGGTCCCCCCGGCTACGTCCAGCACGCACTGACCGGGCTGCGGGTTGAGCCATTCGACCATGGCGTCTTTCCAGAGCCGATGCACGCCGCCCGACATCAGGTCGTTCATCAGGTCGTACCGCTGCGCGACGGACGAGAACACGCCGCGGACCATCTTCTCCTTGTCGGCCTCGGGAACGTCGCGGTAGCCAAAGCTCGCCAGGCGTCGGGGGTCGGGCATCAGGTCATCGGGCATCGATATCGTCATCAGTATGGACCAGCGACTATAGGCTAGCGACGGGATCCCTGATACCGGATACCGGATGCCCGAACTACCCGAAGTCGAAACCGTAAAAATGGGTCTGGCACCGGCGATGGAGCATTACCGCTTCATGCGCGTGGAGACCCGGCGCGGCGATTTGCGTATCCCCTTCCCGCCCGACTTTGCCAAACGCCTCGTCGGCCGGACGGTGAATCGGCTCCGGCGGCGTGCCAAATACCTGCTCGCCGACTTGGACGGCGGCGAGACGCTGGTGATGCATTTGGGAATGTCGGGCCGGCTGAGCGTCTACGCCGAAGGGCGGCAGCGCAAGCTTGGTCGGTATGTCTATGAATCGGCACCCCGCGACGCCGGTCATGCCAAGCACGACCATGTGATATTCGAGACGGATGCGCCGGCACGCATCGTTTTCACCGACCCGCGGCGGTTCGGACTCATGACGCTGGTCGAGACCGATGCCCTGGACGAAAGCAAGCTCTTCAAGGACATCGGAATAGAGCCGCTTTCCAAGGACTTCGATGCCGCATGGCTCGCAAAGGTACTCCATGGAAGGCGAACCCCGATAAAATCTGCGCTGCTGGACCAGCGCATCATCGCAGGTGTTGGAAACATTTATGCCTGCGAGGCACTATTTCGTGCGCGCATCTCGCCCACCCGCATCGCCGCCAAAATTGCGGCCCCACGCATTTCCGATCTGGTCGCCGCCATCAAGTGCGTGCTGCGCGATGCTATTCAGGCGGGCGGATCGAGCCTGCGGGATTATGTCAAAGCCGACGGCGCATTGGGCGAGTTTCAACACCGTTTTGCCGTTTACGACCAAGAGGGAAAGCCCTGCCCGGCCTGCAAAGGCAAGGTCAAGCGCATTGTCCAGGGTGGCCGTTCCACCTTTTACTGCCCGGCGTGTCAACGCTAGCCAGCCTGGAGTCGCCGTATGAGCAGGATCAAGGTGACCCCCGGCATCTCCATAGACGAATCCGAAATCGAAGAACGGTTCATCCAATCGGCGGGTCCGGGCGGGCAGAACGTCAACAAGCTGGCAACCGCCGTCCAGTTGCGTTTCCGGTTGGCCTCGCCTTCCTTGCCTGAAGCCGTCCGGCAGCGATTGATCGGGCTCGCGCGGCACCGCATTTCCAAGGATGGCGTATTGATCATCACGGCCAGGCGTTTCCGAACGCAGGAACGCAACCGTGACGACGCGCGCGAACGCCTGATAGCCCTGATCAGGGCCGCCAGCGCCGAGCCTCGACCACGTAAGCCGACCAGACCGCCCCGCGCAGCGAAGGAGCGGCGCCTGGAACACAAGAAAATGCGCGCCGTGCTGAAACAGCGCCGCGTCAGGCCGATGGCGGACTGAAGCCCCACAGAAATCCCCTTGCATCTCTGCGCGTAGCGCGCGAGGGAGTGGACGAACCCACATCCGCTCGGAGGCGCTGCCGTGGACTACCAGAACATTCTTGTGGCCCGCGAGGGCGCCGTTGCGCTTGTGACCCTGAACCGGCCCAAGGCCCTTAACGCGCTGAACTCCGAACTCCTGCGAGAACTCATGGGCGCGCTCGAAAGCTTCGATACAGACGATTCCGTGCGAGCGGTTGTGCTGACCGGGTCCGAGCGTGCCTTTGCCGCAGGAGCCGACATCAAGGAGATGGCTTCCAAATCGTATATGGAAGTGTTCAAGGCAAACCTGTTTGCCGATGCCGGCTCGCGCATCGCTGCGATACGCAAGCCGATTATCGCGGCGGTTGCCGGCTATGCACTGGGGGGCGGCTGCGAGCTCGCCATGCTTTGCGATTTCATTATCGCTGCGGACAACGCCAAATTCGGCCAGCCGGAGATCACGCTGGCCGTCATGCCGGGAATGGGCGGGACGCAAAGGCTAACGCGCCTGGTGGGCAAGTCCAAAGCCATGGACCTGTGCCTCACGGGGCGCAACATGGACGCCGCCGAAGCAGAGCGCGCCGGGCTGGTAAGCCGGGTGGTACCGGCGGCCGAACTCTTGCCTGAAGCCATGAAGGCTGCCCAGAAGATCGCCGAGCAATCGCTGCCGGCCGTGATGATGACCAAGGAGACAGTGAACCGGGCATACGAGACGACGCTTGCCGAAGGTTTGCAGTTCGAGCGGCGGCTGTTCCATTCGATGTTTGCCACCCAGGACCAAAAGGAAGGCATGGCCGCCTTCGCGGAGAAGCGGAAACCGAACTTCACGGATAGCTGACCAATAGCCGGCTTGGCCGATTGACCTTGGCCACCCTGACGGGCTAAAAGCCCCGCCTTCCAAAAGGGACGAGTAGGACATGCCTAACATTGCTTCGGCCAAGAAGCGCGTACGCCGCAGCGCCAAGCGGACCCTTGTGAACCATGCCCGCAAGAGCCGCATCCGCACCCTGACCCGTTCCGTAGAGGAGGCGATCCGCAAGGGGGACAAGAGCGCGGCACAGGCAGCGCTGCGTGCGGCGGAGCCGGAAATCATGCGTGGCGTCAACAAGGGCGTGCTCCATAAAAATTCCGGCAGCCGCAAGGTCTCCCGTCTCGCCAAGCGTATCGGCTCGCTCTCGGCCTGAGAACCGATCGGATCTCATTATTGGGTTCCTAAAGTATTTGTCGGGAATATGTATTCGGTTTGATTGTCCGTGAGCTGACATATGAGCCGGCGCACCGCATAGATGCGCGTTCGCCGTATGTGACAAGGTTAAGACGGCATTTTTCAAAGTTTAACATTTTTTTCGGACGGGGCCCGGCGAGCTAAGGGCATGATTCGCAAAAAATTCTTATTCTCCGTGTACTTACACAGCGTCACAGAAGCTACATGAAGCCAATCGATTCCGGATTCGTTCCTGTTGCGAACTTGAGGCGCCTCTGTCACGGTTAATTTCATCAGGTGAATGGGGGCGGACATGGCCTGCGGTCCCAAAAAAAATCCAAATATAACTCTTGTATTCGCCGTGAAAAACGGCCTGAGTCGCAGAACTGTCATCTAAATTTCGCTGTTGATCGTGGTGGTGTTGCCGGGGCGCCTTTGGCGCCACGACAGTGGAACCGTGTTCATTGAAGGTTGCACATGCCAGACAGAACAGCTCAGGGGTATGCGGGGGACGTGTCTCCCGACGAGGCTTGGTCGATGCTCGCGGCAAACCCGAAGGCGCAGCTTGTGGACGTCCGTACGAACCCGGAGTGGACTTTCGTAGGCGTCCCGGATCTTTCCGGCCTGGGACGGAAGGCGCATCTCGTCGAATGGCAGATTTACCCTTCAATGGCGGTAAATCCGCAGTTCACGGCCGCGACGGCCGCCGTTCTTGATGACGTTGCCGCCGACCCCGACGCCCCGGTCTTCTTCCTATGCAGGTCGGGTGCGCGCTCTCGCAGCGCCGCGATTGCGATGACGAACGCGGGCTATCTTCACGCCTACAACATTGCAGGCGGATTTGAGGGCGACTTGGATCGAGAGGGCCATCGCGGACGAAATGGCGGATGGAAGGCCGCCGGGTTGCCCTGGCGGCAGACCTGACACGGGGGCGGGACATATGGGTCGCCGGTAATGGCGGCGGCCGCGTTGGGGAGAGCATACAGCAATTTCAGGGGTGTTAACGGCGCGTATGAAGCGCCGAAAAACAAGAAGGCAAGGGAAATCATGACTCGCGATAACACAAAGACCTCGGAGCCGGACTGGGTCAATGTTTGGCTGGCAACCAAGGAGCGGCTGAGGCGCGAATTGGGCGAGGCGGTGTACGATGCATGGCTCGCACAGCTTGCACTTCTGAGCTTCGAGAAATCGGAGCTCAGGATAGCCGCTCCGCGCATGTTCATACGCAATTGGGTCGCAAACCAGTATCTTGCGCGCATCGAGCGCGCCTTGCGCGCCGAAGGCGCCGAACCGGAATCGATTTCGATCGTCCTCGCCCCGCCATCCGTGGGCGGGTCGGTGGTCCGTGAGGAGGCGCCACGTCGGGTAGCCACCGTATCGCCGCTGCCCGTCACTCCGCGCATTTCCCCACCCGCCGATGCCCGCGGCAATTTCTTCCGTCGGGAGATGGAGCCGGCACAAACCTTCGAAAGCTTCATTGCCGGCGGCACCAACGAATTTGTGCATGCGGCTGCCCGTGCATTTGCGCTGGGCGAGCCCTCGGCCGCGGACGTTCCACTGCTCTATATCCATGGAACATTCGGGGTGGGAAAAACGCACATTTTGAACGCGATCACGATGGCTGCCCGCGCCAGAGGCCGCAAGGCGGTGCTCTTGAGCTCGGAAGCTTTCATGTGCAGCTTTCTAGGCGCTCTCAAGAGCAAGGAGACGCTGGAATTCAAGGAAGAGCTGCGCAGCGCCGAGATGCTGCTGGTCGACGACCTCCAGCACCTCTGCCGCAGCACGTATACCGTGAGCGAGTTCCTCCATACGCTCAACGCCTTCTCCGATCTGAGGCGCAAGTTCGTGATCGCCGCGGACCGCGCGCCGGGCGCGCTTGAGGGCCTGAGCGCGGAGGTCCGCTCACGCCTTTCCGGGGGGCTCGTGCTAGGCCTTGAAAAGCCCGATCGGGCGACGCGGCTTGCAATCCTGAAGGCACGGGCGGCCTCGGTGGCAAAGGAGCGCAAACAGCTTCCCATCTCGGAAAACGCACTCTCTCGCATTGCGGACATCGAGGATACCACGCCGCGGGATCTCATCGGGCTGTTCAGCAAGCTCGCACTCTATGCCGGTGTGACGAAGAACCCCTCCAACGCCGATTCCATTGTCGATATGATTCTTCGTGGTGGCCCCGGCGTGCACAAGATTTCCATCGAGGACATCCAGCGCAAGGCGGCCGAATTCTATCACCTCGACCTGCGGGATTTCATATCGAAGCAGCGTTCCAGGCGAGTGGCGCGTCCGCGGCAGATCGCGATGTATCTTTCGCGGCAGCTGACCGAACGCTCGCTGCCGGAGATCGGTCGGCGTTTCGGCGGCCGCGACCATACGACCGTATTGCACGCCTGCCGCCGCATCGAGGCATTGTGCGATGCCGACCCGATGTTCCGCCAGGAGATCGAATTCTTGAAGGATGTCCTGAACAAACCGGCATAAGGCCCGGCAACCAAAGGAGTCTCTGCAGAGGCACCGGCGACAGCGGGGAACGCGCACCGTCCGCGTCTCGCTGTCTGGCGAAGGAATGCGTATCGAAGCGTGTTGAGGCAGGAGCGAATGACCAATCTTGGTCATTTCGTTCCCGGTCATTGATTCGTCGCGTTTCTGATGCAAAAGTGCTGTGCACTTTTGCTGAGACCGCTCTTGAGGCCGCTCTAACGTGAGCGTTTCTTCTTCGGCTTCGGCCCGGGTTTCTGCCGCGCAAGTGTGCGGCCGAGCCGTTTTTCAAGCCCTCTTATGAATGTATCCGACCCAAGCGGCCTACCCGTACGCTCGTGGCTTTCGATCTTGTCGCGCAGCTTCTTGTCGAGACCTTCGGCAAGCAGCGTTTTCCAAACGCCGGCGCGCTCATGCAAGGGGGCAATTCTCACCAGTTCGTCATCGCGGGCCGCCAGATGGGCACGCGCGCTGGACCAACGCCAATCGCGGGCTCGCCCGACCAGGCCCGTCCGCACAGGGGCAAGTTCCACGTATTGCGCACAAGCCAGCAGCCAGTTCTCATCGACCGGAAACGAGGCGAAGCGGCCCTGCCAGAGGTAGCCACGCCAGTGCTTTCTCAGATTGACAGCCCGCGTGTACCGCCGATGCGCTTCCCCAAGCGCGGCGCGAAGCCCGTCTGCGTCCGAGGGGACCAGCAGAAGATGGACTTGCCGTGGCAGCAGGCAATAGGCCCAAACGTCCACCTTCGCTTCGCGGCAACCGGCCGCGACTAGATCGATATACGTTTTGTAATCCTCATCGCTGAAGAAAACCTTCTGGCGGCGGTTGCCCCGCTGCATCACCAGATGCGGCACTCTCGCCGCAACGATCCTTGCCAGCCTTGCCATGCCACCAGCCTTGTCCCGCACAAAAGCGGCTGTCAATTGGGTATTGTGTCCCTGCTCGTCTGGTATCTCTCAGGATGCCGGCCACGGGCGGACCGTGTTTTCAGGTTTGGTTGCCTGCAGTCCCGTGGCGGAATCGCGTTCGTAGACACCGCAAGGTGTCTCAATCTAACCTTGGGGCAACAACCAAGACAGATGGCAAACGCATGACGCTCCCTTCACTGGATCTCTTCGACTTGTCCGGACGGGTTGCGCTGGTAACCGGAGCCGGCAGCGGCATCGGCGCTGGCATTGCGGAACTCCTGGCCGAGGCCCATGCCACTGTCGTAATTGCAGATATCGACGAGGCTAACGCAAAGCGGCAAGCAGAGGTCCTCGGGGAAAGAGGACTGAAAGCCGATACCGTCCGCGTCGATCTCGCCGACGAAGCGTCGGTCGTGCGCGGTTGCGCAGATGTCGTATCCAGGCATGGAACTCCCTGGGTGTTGGTGAACAATGCCGGTCTGCAAGATCGCGAATTGCTGCTCGAAGGTACCACCGCCGAATGGGATCGTATGATTGCCGTAAATGCCCGCGGCCCATTCTTGATGACGCGCGAGATTGCGCGCGCCATGGTGGCACGCCGACAGGGCGGCCGGATCGTCAACATTGCCTCAACCGCCTTGATCGGGTCGCTGGTCATGGGCCTGGCGGCGTATTCAAGTTCCAAGGGAGCGTTGCTCGCGCTCAGCCGCGCGAGTGCGCTCGAGTTGGCCGAGCATTCGATTACGGTCAACACGGTGCTTCCTGGCGGTGTTGCCACACCGGGCTCCATGGGAGCCAGGGGTCCCGCGCCCCTAGGGCCGGCACGCCGCAAACCGGCGCTAGGGTTTTGCGAGCCGCGCGATATCGCGGCTGCGGTCTTGTACTTTGCGGCGCCCGCCGCGCGTCATGTTACCAATCAAGTCATCGCCGTGGACGCAGGCTGGTCGGTGACCTAGCTTCTTGCACGGGATGCCATAGGAAGCCATCACGATGAAGGATTTAGCCGCAATCAGCGACTGGATCGCGCTCTGCGAGGCCAAGGCGCGCTATTGCCGGACCTTGGATACCAAGGACTGGAATGGGTTCGCCGAACAGTTCACGGACGATTTCGAGCTGGACGTAAGCGAGGGAACGGGCATCCCCCTGATAAAAGGCCGCGACGCCGCATTGAAGCAAATTCAATCGTCGATCCTCGATGCCACGACAGCTCACCAAGTCCACATGCCTCAAATCGAGCTGAACGGCGATCAGGCCAATGTCGTGTGGGCGATGCAGGATCGCGTGATCTGGGGACCGGAGCGTCCCTCGCTGACCGGCTATGGGCACTATCACGAACGGTGGGTGAAACGTGAGGGAATGTGGAAACTCGCGGCGCTCAAGCTGACCCGACTGCACATTGATGTGCATCCACCGATCAAGGCGTCCTGATTTCGCAGGTGAGAGGAACAGTCATGACGCAGGTTCAAAGCGCCGTCTTGTTCGATATGCGCGCCCCGGCGTTCGCAACGCCTGCCCCGGCTCTCTATGCGGCAGCTCTCGAAATGTCGGCATTCGCCGATGACATCGGGATCAGTAGGATCAACTTGATGGAGCATCACTGCTCCGAGGACGGCTATCTCCCGTCCCCCTTTGTGATGGGCGGTGGCGTGGCAGCGCGCACCAAGCGCTGTCGTATCTCCCTGGGAGCAGTGATCCTGCCGCTTCATGACCCGGTCAAGATTGCCGAGGAAATTGCGATACTCGATCTGATGAGCGGCGGCCGGCTGGATGTGATCTTTGGCGCGGGCTACGTCGCGTCCGAATTCGCCGCCTTCGGCGTTTCGCTGCACGACCGCGGCCGTCTGCTGGACGAAGGCATCGAGATCATTCTCAGGGCGCTGCATGGCGAACGGTTCACGTTTGGGGGACGCGAGGTATTCGTCCGTCCCCTGCCCGTCCAGGCGCCCGAAGATATCCTGCTGGTGGGCGGTGGCGTGAAGGCTTCGGCCAGAAGAGCGGCTCGCTTCGACCTGGGGCTCTCCCCGCTGCGACCAGATCTTATCGAGGTCTACGACGAGGAGTGCCGGAAGCTCGGGCGCCAGCCGCGCCGAAAATTCCGTCCATCGCCGCCCAGCAACATTCACCTGGCGCGCGATCCGGAGCGGGCCTGGTCGCAGCTGATGCCCCACCTGAAACATGTGGTGGGAGAATATGCCAAATGGGCCGATGCCGAACCCGGGTCCAACTCGCCCTTCAGGGGACTGCTTCAAAGCGAGCAGGCGCTGCGCCAGTCGGGCATGTTTGCCGTATGGACTCCCGAGGAGTTGGTCAGACAGGCCTCATCTTTGGCGGCTGACGACGGTTCTTTGAGTTTTATGCCCCTGCTTGGTGGCCTGTCGCCCGACGCCGGTTGGGAGAGCCTGAAATTGCTCGCAACGGTGATGCCGAAACTCCGGGCATGATTTACCCCCCGGGCGGCCGGCGTGGTCGACGGCGCACATGCGGGGCCGTGAAAACCCCGCGGAACATTTCCTTCGTTCCCCGCGAAACTGCCACCTGTTCCTATCCTTAGGCCCCTGATATAGTTTTCTGCTTGAGTCTGCTGCCTCGCAGAAATCAAGCAAATCAAGGGTTTCGGACTGCTCGCGGCATCGGGTTACCGTCGCAGGCAAAAAAGCGGAAACAAGCGGTTCAAGCGCGATAAGCCATGAAGATCACTGTCGAACGCGGCGCCTTCCTGAAGGCTTTAGGTCACGTCCAAAGCGTCGTTGAGCGGCGGAACACCATTCCGATCCTTTCAAACACCATGTTGGAGGCGGGCAAGGGCCAGCTCAAGCTGACAGCCACGGATTTGGACATCGAGATTGTCGAGGCCATTCCCTCTGACGTGCTGCGCAATGGCGCCGCGACCGCGCCGGCACACATGCTCTACGATATCGTTCGCAAACTGCCCGAAGGTGCCCAGGTCCAGGCCGAGTTGCTGACGCAGGAAGGTGGCCGGCTCGGCGTTTCTGCCGGCACCGTACGCTTCGAGCTGGCTTGCCTGCCCAAGGAGGACTTTCCGCAGATGGCGGCAGGCGCGCTGCCGCACCGATTCCGGCTCCCCGCCGATGACCTCAAGCGCCTTATCGACAAAACGCGCTTTGCCATCTCCACGGAGGAGACACGGTTTTATCTGAACGGCATCTACCTGCATGTCTCCAAAGACGGCAAGGCGCGCGTATTGCGTGCAGTGGCGACGGATGGCCATCGATTGGCGCGCCTCGAGCTGCCGTTGCCGGACGGTGCTGCCGATATACCCGGCGTGATCGTGCCGCGAAAGACCGTGAGCGAGCTCAGGCGTCTCCTCGACGATTGCGAGGGCGCGGTCGACATCTCCCTCTCGGACACCAAAATTCAATTTGTCTGCAATGGCGTGGAACTCACCTCCAAATTGATCGATGGCACGTTTCCCGACTATCAGCGGGTAATCCCCTCGTCGAACGACAAGTCGCTTACGCTGGATTCCAAGGAATTTGCACACGCGGTAGATCGCGTATCGACCATCTCCGCCGACAAGACGCGGGCAGTGAAGCTGGCGCTGGCCAAAGATCGGCTCGTGCTTTCCGTCATCAATCCCGATTCCGGAACGGCCACCGAGGAACTGGGCGCGACCTACAGCGCCAACCCGTTGGAGATCGGCTTCAACGCACGGTATCTCCTCGACATTACCAGTCAGATCCAAGGCAAGGATGTGCGTTTTCTGCTATCCGATGCCGGCTCGCCCACGCTCATCGAGGACACGGAGGACGAGGGAGCTCTTTATGTCCTCATGCCGATGCGGGTGTGAGATTGGTTTCAGCGATTCCGTCTTCAAGCGTCAGGATGTTGCCGGACGTATCGCCTTTGGCGGGGCAATCAAGGCTTGCCGTCACCCGCCTTGCGCTGACGAATTTTCGCTCGTACGCCTCGGCAGAAGTCGCCCTCTCCGGTAGGCCCGTCGTTCTGACGGGTCCCAATGGCGCGGGAAAAACCAATGTGCTCGATGCGATTTCGCTGCTCTCCCCGGGCCGGGGACTGAGAGGGGCGCGACACTCCGACCACATTCGCAAAGCCCCCCTTGCTGTCGCCGCCACGGCACTTTGGGCCGTTGCCGCAACCGTGCAGCGCGACGGAGAAGCTTACGAGATCGGTACCGGTCTGGTGTCTTCGTCCACGCACAGCGAAAAACGTGTGGTGCATCTGAATGGCGCACCGGCCAAGAGTTCGGCGGAGTTGGGCGATGTCATCCAGATGGCATGGCTGACGCCTGCCATGGACCGGCTTTTCATCGAAGGCGCCAGCGGCCGGCGACGATTTCTTGATCGGCTTGTGCTCGGCTTCGATCCGGGTCATGCCCAGCGGTCCTTGCGCTATGAGCACGCAATGAGCGAGCGCGCCCGGCTGCTCAAGTTCGGTCCGCGCGATCCCACCTGGCTCGACGGACTTGAGACAGAGATGGCCGATGCCGGCACCGCCATCGCGAAAGCGCGGGCAGAGACAGTGGCGCGCCTCAACCAGGCCCTCATGCAGCGCGAACGTGAGGGCGCCTTTCCTTGCGCGCACCTCGGTCTCACAGGCGACATTGACGAACTCTTGAACGAACAAGGCGAGAGCGCACGCGATGAATTCAAATCACGGCTGGCGACATTGCGCATGCGCGACGCGGAGTTGAGGCGCACGACCCTCGGTCCGCACCTCAGCGACTTGGCTGCGCGGCACAGCGAAAAGCGCATGGATGCGCGGGAGTGCTCAACCGGCGAGCAAAAAGCGTTGCTGGTGTCCATTGTGCTGGCCGATGCATGGGAACTCACGCGGTTGCGAGCCGGCCGGCCGCCGGTTCTGCTGCTGGACGAAATCGCCGCCCATCTCGACGCCCGCCGGCGCGCCGCCCTGTTCGAGGAAATCCTTGCACTCGGCACCCAGGCATGGATAACGGGAACAGAGCTTTTTCAATTTGAAAATTTGAGCCGGCGTGCCGATATCTTCGACGTCACCGACGGCAATCTCCAACAACACGCTTAAGAAAGACGATATGGCTTCATCCGCTGCCATGCCCGATCCAAACGCCTATGGCGCCGATGCCATCAAGGTGCTCAAAGGCCTTGATGCTGTCCGCAAGCGCCCGGGCATGTATATCGGGGATACCGACGACGGCTCGGGCCTGCATCACATGGTGTATGAAGTCGTCGACAACGCGATCGACGAGACGCTGGCCGGTTATGCCGATCGCATCGACGTGATCCTCAACGCGGACGGTTCCTGCACGGTGCGTGACAATGGCCGCGGCATTCCCACCGGCATTCACGAGACCGAGGGCGTTTCCGCAGCCGAAGTCATCATGACCCAACTGCATGCCGGCGGAAAATTCGAGCAGAACGCCTACAAGGTTTCGGGCGGGCTGCACGGTGTGGGCGTCTCGGTCGTCAATGCTCTCTCCGAGTGGCTCGATTTGCGCATCTGGCGAGACGGAAAAGAGCACTTCATGCGCTTCCGCGAGGGCGACCCGGAGGCACCGCTGGCCGAAGTTGGCGAAGCAACAGGCAAACGCGGAACCGAAGTCACGTTCCTGCCCAGCGCCAAAACCTTCACAAAGCTCGAATTCGACTACGCCACGCTGGAGCATCGCTTGCGCGAGCTCGCGTTCCTCAATTCCGGCGCAACGATCATATTGTCCGACCTGCGGGGCGTGGAAAAGAAGGAGAGCGCGCTTCATTACGAAGGTGGCATCGAGGCATTCGTGCGCTATCTGGACCGTGCCAAGACGGGCCTTATTTCGGCGCCCATTATGATCACCGCAACGCGCGAAGACATGACGGTAGAGGCCGCTCTCACCTGGAACGATTCCTATCACGAGAGCATGCTGTGCTTCACCAACAACATTCCTCAGCGTGACGGCGGTACGCATCTCGCTGGTTTCCGTGCTGCTTTGACCCGCGTGGTGACGAAATATGCTGAGGAATCCGGTTCGGCGAAAAAGGACAAGGTGGCACTGACCGGCGACGATTGCCGCGAAGGCCTCACCTGCGTGCTATCGGTCAAGGTTCCGGAGCCCAAGTTCAGCTCGCAAACCAAAGACAAGCTTGTCTCCTCGGAAGTGCGCCCCGTCGTGGAAGGCGTTGTGCTCGAACAGCTCGGCCGCTGGTTCGAAGAACACCCGCCGGAGGCCCGCCATATCGTCGGCAAGGTCGTCGAAGCGGCCGCCGCGCGCGAGGCGGCACGCAAGGCGCGCGAACTCACGCGCCGCAAGGGCGCGCTGGACGGCTCAGGCCTGCCCGGCAAGCTCGCCGACTGCCAGGAGCGCGACCCCTCCAAATGCGAGATCTTCATCGTGGAGGGCAATTCGGCCGGCGGCAGCGCCAAACAGGGCCGCAACCGTGAAAACCAGGCCGTGCTGCCTTTGCGCGGCAAGGTCTTGAACGTGGAGCGCGCCCGCTTCGACAAGATGCTGACGAATGCCGAGATCGCCACGCTTATTACCGCACTCGGTACCGGCATCGGCCGCGAGGAGTTCAATCCCGACAAGCTGCGCTACCACAAGATCATCATCATGACCGACGCCGACGTGGACGGCGCACATATTCGCACGCTGCTGCTGACGTTCTTCTACCGGCAGATGCCGGAATTGATCGAGCGCGGGCATATATTCATCGCGCAACCTCCGCTGTACAAAGCTACGCGCGGCAAGTCGGAACGCTATCTGAAGGACGAACGAGAGCTTTCCGAGTATCTCGTGGCAGAGGGTGCAAACGGCGCCACCATGACGTTGCACACCGGTGAGACCTTGGCGGGCGCCGATCTCGACGCGCTGATCGCCAAAGCCCGCGCGGCGCAGGCTGCGCTCGACGGATTTCCTCCCCACTACCCCCGCTTCGTCCTGGAACAGGCAGCCATCGCGGGAGCGCTCAACCCGGAAATTCTAGGCGATGCGGCACGCGCGACGGAAGCCGCGGCCTATATCGCGCGCCGGCTCGATCTGCTCTCCGAAGAGACCGAGCGCGGCTGGCACGGTGAGCCAACCCCCGACGGCGGCGTCAAGTTCTGGCGTGAGGTGCGCGGTGTACGCGAAGCCGTAGCCATCGATGGTGCACTGATTGCAAGCGCTGATGCCCGCAAGTTGGACAAGATGGCGTCTGACTTGCAGTCGGTCTATCTCAAAGCGGGCACGCTGACGCGCAAGGACGAAACCCGCGAGGTGCGCGCGCCTACGCAGCTGCTTGACACTATCTTCGAATGGGGCCGTAAGGGTCTTGCGCTGCAACGCTACAAGGGTCTCGGTGAAATGAATGCCGAGCAACTCTGGGAAACTACGCTCGACGACAATGCGCGCACGCTGCTCCTCGTCAAAGTCGAGCACGCTGACGACGCCGACGACCTGTTCGCCAAGCTGATGGGCGATGTCGTGGAGCCCCGCCGCGAATTCATCCAGGACAATGCGCTCTACGCGGCGCTGGATGTGTAGATCAACCAGTCGCAGTGCCGAAGTTCCAGATTCTATCCGGTAGGAATTTGTCGCATCTTTTGTCAGATCGCGGAGACGCGACCGAACCGGCAAACGTCGCTGCCCCGTCCCGGAACAGATTACCCCGCGCCGACAGGGGACAAGCCAGATGACGCCGCCACAAAGCATCACGGAAAGCGTGTCGGGCTTGGCGCGACGCAGAGATGTGCTTCGCTCGTTAGGTGCCTTGGTAGTTGTCGGCCGTGCAAAAGCCGCATTTGCAAACGAATCGGCCATCGATGCCTCTAAATCGAGAACGGCGGAAGCTGCCGCCAGCGCAATCGCCAATTTTCCATACAAGCATGTCGAAGTACCTGGTCAGGACGCCTATAAAAGATGGGGCGAACTTAGATTCACAGGTCGCGGCGCCCCGGTTATTATTGGAGGCGACGAGTCACTTGTTACAATAATGGACTCGCTCGACACCTCTGGTCCGTTTTCAAAAAAAAAAGATCGGCGAGATTATCGACGCGGCCGGTCATATCAAAATACCAAAGGACCTATTTTCAAGGCGAAAGGCCGAAAAACTCGCCAGCAATAAATTCGTCCAGACACTAATACCCGGTGCGCGGAGGCAGAACGGCCGAGTGCTGTCGCCTCAAGAGGTAAACGCATTTTTGTCAGTGCCGGGCCCTGAACCTGCCGTTGGGGAATGGCCGTCCGCCGAGCAAATTCCACTTTCCGACGAGCCGAAATCCAACATCTCGACCGTTGTTACCGATCTGAGCACCGGCAAGCCTCTTCCAAGGGTCCATATCGCGATCATACCCACTGATGATTGGACAACGATTCCTGCCTATCTGCGCTGGGGCGACTGGGGCCGTTGCCCACCGCCTGAATTCCACGTGGCGGCTCTGCGGTCGTGGCGCGACCGTTATGGTGCCGAGCTCGTCGGACTGGGATCCAACTCGATGAATTTGCGCATAGCCCGGCAACCTGCAACGCGCGCGGAAGCGCTATCCCTGGCACGCGAACTTTATGCCTATTGCCCCGATCTTTTTTTGCCGGGGATACAGACTTACAGCACGATTGCTGCGGCGTTGATGTCGAGAACCTGGTGGAACTTCTGGTGGGGTTGAATCCACATTGAGCGATATGTCATGGCCCACCGTCGCGGGCCATGACATTTCTGTTTGAAGGGAACGCATTGATTGGGGGCGGCCTATTGCCCAACGTATCGGACTGGACAAGACTGTCTCCGCGCAGCCCTACAGTTGCACCAATTGAATGCAGGACCGGAGGTGGT